>CEUS01073578.1_pt1 | contig 76548 bp, 67 predicted proteins | sample 427031 | NCBI WGS metagenome assembly CEUS01 (sample SAMEA2622837, study PRJEB7988) | marine metagenome | biome: marine biome (ENVO:00000447); feature: marine epipelagic mixed layer (ENVO:xxxxxxxxx); material: "saline water (ENVO:00002010), including plankton (ENVO:xxxxxxxx)" | depth 140 m
TTGGTGACCTCGAGGTGGATCCAGGAGTGTGGGTTCACCCACTCGAGCCTCACAACTCGGCCCTCAATTTGAATCGGAGCTTCCGCATCAAACTCCGCCCCAAACGCGTGGTGTCCGTCGGCAGGCGCTGCGTAGACGGCTAGTACAGCGAATCCTGCAACCAAAAGTCCATGCTTCCAATATGATCTCATGCTCTGATCTCTCCGTTTATGTCATACTGAGCCTGAGCAAACAATACCATGCCTAGCAAAGTTGCCTGTAGTAGCGTCAAGGGCTAGTGACAAAGCGTGAAAACTTACCTGAGTCTGACGCAGCTAGGTCACCGTAAATGAAGCGCTCGTAGCGGACATCTTCATCTAGGTAGAGCTTCAGCCAGGCAATTCCGTAACGGCCTACAGTCTCTAGATCCGTACCCCGCTCCGTGTCTGCTATGTAGTGATTGCCGTCTTCGAGTTCCAGATATGCCTTGGGGGTGGACTCGGGGATGCTCTGATAATGACGCCATGCGTGGCTGTCGACTCCGGCAATCCGGTCGACACGTCCTGCGAGCACTAAGGTCGGCGCAGTGATGTCCCTAAAGAGTGCCTGAGGCTCCCACGGTGCAAAGGGAATCGCCGCCTGGATTCGGTCAGGGTGTTCATTCGCGGCCAGCAGAGCCCCTCCTCCTCCCATGGAATGACCCATGATGGCCATTCTGTCCGTTGCTACACGGCCAAAAAGCGGACTTCCTTTCCGTGTGCTCTCACGTCTGAGTACGTCGACTGCCGCGAGGAGTGCGTCCCCTCGGGCATCGGGCATGGCCCCCCGCTCGTTAGTATCCAAGATCAAAACTGCAAACCCGTGCGATGCTAGCCTGGGACCCCACCATTCAATGTGGCTCTGCCGTTCCCTGAAGCCGGGTGCAATGGCTACACCACCAACTGTTCCCGGATTTTCTTGGGGGTAATAGATAGTCCCGTTGCCAAACTCGGGGACGTCGGGAAAGTTGGTGTAGGTCAATACGTGGTACTCGCCACCGACAGATAGCGAAGCAACCGTTGCATCAAAGCTAGAGCAAGAAGCAAGGAGCAGAGCGGCAACCAATACCAGCATGCCCTTAAAACTTTGCTGCTTCATGTTGTGATCCTTCTCAAGCGTCCAATCGGATAGCGGTAATATCCAGTTCTTGATTGGTAGATTGCAGCCGTCGACGGGGAAGCACGGGTTACTCGAGGCTGTGTTTTTTGAGGAAACTCCTAATCACCTCGTAAATCTCTATAGACTCATCAAGACTGAAGCGGCCATGGCCACCACCAGGAACCGTGTGGAGTTGGTTGGGCACACCAACCTTTTCCAACTCTTCATGTAACCTCAGGGCATGTGTATACGGAACTGTTGGGTCGGCATCTCCATGAATTGTCAGAATCGGGGGTAAGCCATGGCGGACGTACGTGAGAGGTGAGACGCGCTCAGCGATCTCATATCGATTGGGCATACTGCCCATCCAGGTGACTGCGTACTCCTGCATGTTCGGTCCTGCAAGCAAGTCACCGACATCAGTGATCCCGTACCAGTTGACGATTGCTGCGACTTCGAGAGGTTCATCTCCAGGGCATTGCCCGTCGAGGCCGGCAGAAGTAGGGATGATTCCTGTAGTGAGGGAGAGGTGGCCGCCCGCTGAATCACCCGTAAGGACGAGGCGGCTAGTATCAATATTGTATCGATCCGCGTTACGGATAATCCAACGTAGGGCGCACAAAGAGTCTTCGACGGCTGCAGGCGCTAGAGATATCCGAGCCAGGCGATACTGAACGTTGACCACGGCCCAGCCCATTTCGAGGTACGGCAAAAAGCGCAGCCCTCTCGACTCTTTTGTGCCGCTACGCCAACCGCCACCGTGGAAGTTGATCAGAGTCGGAGCAGAAGTTCGCTCACTAGGTAGGTAGAGATCGAGTTTCGCTTCGAATCCATTCGCCTCTTGGTAGACGATATTCGGGACGATCCTATAACCAATTGAGGTTGCGACAGCAGCACGTTGTGCCTCTGTAGTTTGCGCAGTCACAGCTTCGGTTAGGGTCAGCAAAAGCAAGAGTGATAGAGTGACCGGAAGCGCATGTTTCATCTGTTCCTCCTTATCCAGCTACAGTGGTAGTCATCGTACGTGTAGCTAAGGCTTGGCGCGAGGTGTGTCCCATGTCGATCACGCCGTTGAGGTCTGACAGCCGGGAAAAAAACTTCTAATCACCTCGGATTCGACGTTTTTATTCTGGAACGTAGACGCACTTCAAGAATACAGCGGAGCCTTTCATTGTTTGCTCGTGATAAATAGTGCAAGAGGTTTAGGTTATATTATTCCGTGCCCTAAACGCAGATACGCGCAGGGCCTTCGGCCAACAAAAAGAAAGAGAATGATCTGAAATGAAGCATAGGCGCCTGATTCCAGTAGTTGCCCTGTCATTCGTAGCCTGCGGAGGTGGCGAGCCGGGTTCCGGAGGAAATAACAATGACACCAATACTTCTAGCTCTTCGGCAATGCAGCCTGCGGCTACACGACCTCCGCCGAGTGGTCCGTTAACAATTCCAGACTGGTACACGCGTGACGATGATACCGAGACTATCCATCTCGTAATCGGCGCGGGAGATATACCAGATAACAACTACTGGAATTTCAACGGCGCTATCAACGGAGATATCGCGATCACAGTGCCCTTGGGGTATAACGTGATGGTTCATTTTGATAATGCCGATCCTAATATGGCACACAGTCTCGGCGTTTCGCCGCAGATCGAGAACTTCATGGTCCCGCCAGAAGCTACACCCATATTCGAAGGGGCGATCACGCAGAATCCCGGCTCAATGATCGACGGAACGATGCCTGGGGAAGAAGAGACGGTTGAATTTGTAGCGGAGCAGGCGGGTAACTATGCGTTAGTTTGCTATATTCCGGGCCATACGGCCGTTGGAATGTGGCTCCACTTTACTGTTTCGGCTGAAGGGGAGGGGGGCGTCCAGGCTCGCCAGCTGTAAAAATTAGGGTAATCGTGCAGAAACGCCGTCTCGGATAAAGGGACGGCGTTTCTGCGTTTTAGGTTCAGGGTAGGTTCAGGTATAAGCTGGTAGGCGCAATTGGGGCCGAAACCCTCCGCGCCATGGCGATTGCCCTCTCTGGAGAGACTTCTTGGACCATTAAGGATCAATGACGGTCCCCGATCTTTTGATCATATGTCACGCGTTCAAGGGGATCCTATGGCTCACAAAAACCCATTACTGCCAAGCTTTTTGTTGTATCTAAGTCCCATATATTATAGTGATAAAATATATTGATTTGACTAATCAAAGTATTATATTGTGTTATGTCTGACATTGAAACTGTACTCAGCGCCCTTCCTCGCATCCAATTCGCCTGCCGGGTGACCCTGGTCCGGGATTCTGTTAGTGGAAGGCTACTAACGGAAGGTCAAGCTCGAATTTTAAGCCAATTGCATTCGACTGATCCTACGATGGTTACTGAACTAGCCGAATACATGGGGGTCACCGCTTCGACGATGTCGCTTAATCTCAAGCGGCTTTTAGAGGCTGGATTCATATCTCGAGAGCGTGACCCGGAGGACCGACGGGTAATGAACGTGCTGCTTACTGAGTCCGGCAGCAGGATTCGGGAGGCGTTGAGAGTGCTCGATCCAGGCAGGGTTGAGGCAATGCTGACTAGCCTCAGCGGGGAGGAGCGGCGGTTGGTTGTTAGGGGGCTTGCTTTGCTTGCAGACGCAGCTGATGGACTCGTAGCTCAAGGGAGTGACTATATACGATCTTTGACGGAAGGCACGGAGGGTCTTTGAGCCCAGGATGAGGAGAGCGTATTAGCCTACCTCCCCAGAGATATCTTTCCGCTCTCGATTCCCTCAACCGTGCCTTCGCTAAGCCACTCGAGGGATGCCCGGAACAGCAGGTCTCGATTCATTTCCCACATAGCATTGTGTGAGGAGCAAGCGAGATCGAGAAGAATCTTTTTAGTTGATCCTATGTCGTCGAACAACTCGGCCACACGCTCCGGTGATACTTGGCTATCAGTGGCTGGTGCCACGAGTAGCATCGGTGTCCTTTGCCGGGAGACTTCTGATCGGTTCCAGCCCCATGTCGTAACCCTTGGAGCTCGTCGCACACCCGTTCCCCACGTAGCTCCGACAGGGTCTGATTCCAGCATAGCCTTCCAGACCGACCTTAAGATTTCTTGATCGTATTGACCCTCACAAGGGGTCTGTCGGTTCCATAGAGCCACGAGGTCGGCGCGGGACTGCTTTGTCATTGCGGGGCCAGAAGCAGGAATCGCAGTTGGCCGCTCTGTTTGCCTATTCCGACTGTACGCCGGGGAGAGCAGAGTAAGGCTGGAAACCTTATCTGGATGACGGGCTGTGTATCCTCCAGCGCGTGGCCCTCCAAGCGACCAAGCTATTAGATGAACCTGCTCCACTTGGCGCATGGCTCTTACATAGTCCACTACAGCGTCTAAATCATGCCAGTCAGACTCTATGGTTGTGACCGAGAAGCTGTAGCTAGGATCACAAGGTGCTTCTAGGAGTGCAGGCACGAGATCCTCCTGCTGCGCTCTGGATAGATTGCAGGGGTCATTCATCGCTGTTGGACGAGTAGAACGGCCGTATCCTGTCATATCCATGGAAAAGGTGTCATAGCCAGCATTGGCAAGATATTCCATCCAGCTTGCACCGGGTGCATCAAACGCAACTTCAGCTGGTGTGCCGGCTCCGTGGACAAACACTACTACGCGGTTCTCCATGCCATGCGACCGCAAAGCAATGCCCGGGAGGACTCTCTCACGAACGTAAAGGCGGGCTGCCTGTCCCTCGATTGAAGGCACCATAGAAGTGACTGCAACATAATGATCGATAGCCAGACTCTCCTGGCTCTTGGTTTCTGCGGGAAGCATCCCGGTAACCAAAGCAGTTAAGGCCGTGATGGCTATTCTTTCTGAATTCACACTACTTAAAAGGCATGTCATGCCCAGCTTCCTTGATTCGGCTGATATCTCTGGTACGCTAGGGTGTTGAAGGTACCAACTCGGAAGCTCAAGCTAGGCGCGAATGGGATCGAGAGCGAAGCTTGGCATATTTTTCAGAACCTGTGCATACAGCAGGGTACGAGTAATAATCGATTTCAGTTTGTTGGTCCGCCCTGGCGGCTTAGCGGAGTTTTACATTATTTGCTCGTTTCCAGTGGGGACGAACCTGGAGAGTAAAGGCACTCCCGACCCGATTTGAGAAGGAAGTTTCATAATGATTAAGCCAATGATGAACCTGTATGTCCCACTGTTAGGTGCGATGCTAGCCCTCACGGTGCTCTCTTTTAATGCACAGGCGCAGTCGGGAAGAAATCCATATCGGCCAGCTGACGGTCTTCAGGCAGGCACTGGCCCGGGACTGATTGGACAAGGTTGGGCAAAGATGCCCGGTGGCAGAGCGATGGGGTCTCCAGGTGGTGTCAACATTGATGCAGACGGTGAACACCTCTGGGCGATTATCAGATGCGGAGACGACGGAACGCCACGTGGGAGCCAGACGTACTGCGATGAATCAGATCTAGATCCTATAGTCCGGTTTGACCCGCAGGGTAATGTTGTGACGGAGTTTGGGAGTCGAATGTTTGCATGGCCCCATGGCCTCCATGTGGATAGGGAAGGTAATGTGTGGGTGACTGAGGCTGGTGGTGGCGAATCTCCATCGGGCCAAGCTTTTGGGCACCAGGTTTTCAAGTTCTCACCACAAGGCGAGCTTCTCATGACCCTCGGAGAAGCGGGTGTCTCGGGTGATGGACCCAACCATCTCACTGCCCCTAGCGATGTCATCACAGCCGCCAATGGCGACATTTTTGTCGCTGATGGCCACAATGCAGGCGGCAACAATCGCATCGTGAAGTATTCCCCGGACGGCACGTTCATCAAGGCGTTCGCTGGTACTGGATACGGGCCCGGACAACTCATGGGACCACACGCCATAGCGATGGACCCCAGTGGAAGAATCTTCGTAGCTGACCGTGGGAATAAGCGTATTGTCATCTTCGACCAAGAGGGTGTCCACCTATCAACGTGGACACAATTTGGGATGCCGAGTGACATCTGGATCGATGGTGATGGTACGATCTACGTAGCTGATTCCGAGTCGGATATGACTCAGAATCCAGGTTGGGAGAAGGGTATCAGGATAGGGGACGTTGAGACTGGCTGGGTTGAACACTTCATACTCGATACTGGCGATAATCCGCCGATTACACAGGGAGGAAGTGGAGCAGAGTCTCTAACGGTCGACCGGGATGGAAGTATTTACGCTGGAGAACCTCGTCCACAGGAACTCAGGAAGTATGTCAAGGTGAGGTAGGCCGAACTCGTACCTGCCTTGTCGAAAGGTTCGGGGCTCAGGGTTTCCTTTGGGTCACTGGATGAGTTGGTATAAAAAACCGAATGGCGATTGCTAACTTTGGGGCCGATCACCGCCCCGGGAGACTTATGAGAATAAAGGTGTTTTGGATCGCAACACTGGTTGTGATGATGATGCCTGCCTCACTTGCAGCGCAGCAGGCTGGTATCGAACAAGCTGTCCGGACAATAACAGAGGCCGATTATATAGAGCGTGTAGGAATTATCGCCCATGATTCCATGCAGGGACGTGACACTCCCAGCGAGGGTCTAAACAAAACAGCAAGGTGGATTGCATCTGAATTTCAAAGGCTTGGGTTGCGTGGTGGCGGAGACGATGGCGAATACATCCAGAGCTACCCTCTCCGTACACTTATCGTCGATCGCAACCGGTCCACTTTAAGGGGTAGCTCAGCTGGCTTAGCATATGGTCGGGACATCATTCCTCTGATGGGTCCCCCTATAGACGGCGAGGCGACGGGGGAACTCGTTTTGGTTTCCGGTTCAGCTAATGTTTCGCAGGGTCTGGCCAATGGTGTGGTGCGAGATAAGCATGCAGTTGTAGTGTTCGGTGAGGATGAAGGGACACTTAATCAGAGCATGTTTCAGAGAGGAATCGCGGTTCGTAACGCAGGTGCGGCTTCAGTATTGCTAACAACGTCTATGGATCAGGCAATATGGGATGGAAATGCCGCACAAGTCCTCGCTCCCCAGGTTACTAGAGGTTGGGTCGAGCAGGTGCCAACGGGTGGCACTTTCCGTCCGATCATGCTGCTTAGGAATGCCTCGCTCGATGCACTCCTTAGGGGACGGGACATCGATCTCGATGCTCTACGGGCCCGGGAAAGCGACGAGTTGAGAGTTGACCCAGGGCCTGAGATAACTTTTACACTCACTCAGGTGATGGACGAGGCTGAGATTAGGGCTCCCAATGTGGTTGGGATTCTCGAAGGAAGCGACCCGGTTTTGAAAGATGAATACATCGTCTTTTCAGCCCACATGGATCACGTTGGAATTGGATCGCCTGATCAAAACGGGGATTCAATTTTCAACGGGGCCGATGACGACGCTTCGGGGACGGTTGCGGTGGTTGAAATTGCTGAGGCTATGGCGGTGCTCCCAGAGTCACCCCGACGCTCCATGATTTTCTTACTAGTGAGTGGGGAGGAGAAAGGGTTGTGGGGGAGCGAATATTACGCTGACCATCCCTCAGTGCCGACTGAGGGGATCGTTGCAAACCTTAACATCGACATGGTTGCCCGAAACTGGACTGACACGATCGTGGCGATTGGTAAGGAGCATTCTGATCTAGGCGTGACTTTGGAGCGGGTGAATAGTCAGCATCCAGAGTTGGGCATGACGGCTATTGATGATCTATGGCCTGAAGAAAACTTCTATCGGCGTTCTGATCACTACAATTTCGCTCGAAAAGGTGTGCCGGTCCTCTTCTTCTTCAATGGTACGCACGACGATTATCACGGTAGAGACGATGAGGTAGATCGGATTGATGCCGAAAAGGCGGCACGCGTTGCTAAGCTGATCTATTACCTAGGTATTGAAGTCGGCAATGCTGAAGAGCGGCCGACGTGGAATCCTGAAAGTTATGCTAGGATCGTATCAGACCGCTCTCAGTGATGCAGTTGTAAGACGTCCTCTAACGAGGACATTAGTTCAGCTCATATGAGCCTGTCGGGTAGTGTCTGAACAGGTGATGTAACCGGCAAAGCCAAAGGATTCTCTCCGTTTTTTGGGGCAGTGACCTTACCCAAACGCTCTCAGTGGGTGGAAACTGTAGTCGGGCCGTGATTATCAGTGACAAGTCGCAAAGTTCAGGTTGTTCTAAGCCGGCAAAGTCAAACACAATGTGGCCACAAGAATGGCCCTCGGTGGTTTTCTTTTGAGGGCATGTCTGTGTCTTCAGAGATCTGTCCCGAAGGTTCTCATTCATGACTACCTCCTCTGGTTAGCTGGTTTATCCCCGAGAGGTACGGGACATTCTGTTTCAAGAGTCGTGCCAGGTTTTCAGCCTTAGTTCAGGGTCACACTGACAGTTTGGAAGCCATATTTCCTTATAAAAACTGCATATTCATTGGATTTTCTGATCTCTGTGTGGTTAGTACCTGGTCTCGAAGCGCGCATCGAACCAGAATTGGATAAGACTGAGCCTGAGAGAGGTTGAGGTGGTTCCCAACACACGCATTGTTCTCCTAATGGTGGCTGCCGCTCTCTTAGCGACCAGCGTGGAGGCCCAGGATCTTACCTGGGCAGAGCGCTCGTACCGTAGTGCAGTTGCTCGATACTTCGAACTTCCCGAAGAGGAGATTGCTATCCTGGGGCACTGGGAACTACCCACAGAAGAAATTGCTGTGATTCTCTTTATGGCCCGTCGCTCAGGGATATCTCCGGAGGCCCTGGTAGCGCTTCGCCAGTCAGGTAGAAGTTTGACGGAGTTAGCGGAGAGGTACAGGATCGGAGGACAAGTGCTCCACGTGCCGCTAAGTGACCCGGCAGCTGCAGGCTCTCTTACGGATATTTACGAACGGTTTGGGCAGGTGCCTGTATCCGAGTGGTCTAACATTTCGTTGACAGGCGATGACATCATTACGCTTGTGAACGTTAGAGTCCTCTCGGATTCTCTGGGACTACTTCCAGACGAGATTATGCGACATACGGCTAGCACGAACTCGTTCGTCGAGCTTTACATTCAGCTGCTCCGCTGAGGATGGCACAGCCAAGTTTCACAGCGCTCACAGAATACCGTGAGTTGCCGCTTGAGGAGATGCAAAGAGCAGCCCAGACATTTCTAACAACGATGCGACGTCGTCGGACGGTCCGGGACTTTTCCTCTCGTGGGGTGCCCAGAGACGTGATCGAGGATTGCCTACTGGCCGCAGGTACAGCCCCAAGCGGGGCTAATCAACAACCCTGGCACTTTGTCGTAGTTGGGAATCGAGATTTGAAGCATGAGATCCGCGAAGCGGCCGAGGAAGAGGAACGCGCCTTCTACGAACATCGAGCACCACAGCAGTGGCTCGAGGCGCTTGAGCACCTTGGCACTAATGACAATAAGCCGTTCCTAGACACAGCTCCTTGGCTGATCGTGATTTTTGCGGAGAGCGCCGGCGTTATGCATGATGGGACCACCGCTAAGAAGTATTATGTCAATGAGTCGGTAGGGATTGCGACTGGTGTGCTTATAACAGCCCTTCACTTGGCCGGGCTGGTGACTCTGACACACACCCCCTCACCGATGAGGTTTTTGAATGAGATCTTAGATCGTCCTGATCGTGAGCGCCCTTTTCTCATCCTTGTTGTGGGTTATCCAGAACCAGAAGCCAAGGTGCCAGTAATCAAGAAGAAGCCCTTAAGGGAAATTGCTACCTTCTTTGAGTAAGGCCGGACGCTCTGTGGGTTTGGAGTTTGATGGATCGCTTGCCGGGTCTGCGCGGCGCCCTGTACGTTCAGGGTGAAAAACGACCTTTCCGAGTTCGTCTAACCCTGACTACTTCAGGTCAGTACGTGGCGAATTAGTCTAAGGAGCAACCATGGATCATGTAGGTGTCCGCTGGGCTGCCACCGTTCTGGTAGGTGCCGGCATCTTGTGGGGCGGTCAGCTTGATGCGCAGCTGTCCGTATATCCGATGAACGAGCATCCGAATCCGTACCAAACGGTTAATGATTTTTTCCCCCTTCCGGATGGGCGGGAGTGGGGTGCAACCAGCGCCGTTGATATTGATCCTGACGGCACATCTATATGGGTGGCTGAGCGTTGTTCATCCAATAGCTGCGCGACTTCAAATGCTGATCCGGTCATCAAGTATGACCAGGACGGGAATATCCTGACCAGTTTTGGCGGCGGGATGATAATTTGGCCTCATGGGATCGACGTTGACGACCAAGGCAACGTTTGGATCGCGGACGCCAGAGCCGCCTCAGCCGCCGAACTTGCTCAGAATCCAAACGCGGCAGGAAAGGGTCACGCAGTATATAAGTTCAGCCCTGAGGGTGAGGTGCTGTTGACGCTCGGTACGCCAGGGGTTGCGGGTGACGGGACAGGGGCCCTTTTGAATCAACCAAACGATGTAATCGTCGGTCCGAATGGCGACATCTACGTCGCTGATGGCCACGGAGGCCAGGGTGCCAATGCGGACCTGAGTACCGTTTCACGAGTAGCGAAATTTGACCGCACTGGGCGGTTCCTAGAGTCGTGGGGTCGTATCGGTACAGCACCAGGTGAATTTCGCACTCCGCACAGCCTAGCTTTTGACTCACAGGGTCGTCTCTTTGTCGCCGATCGTGGGAACGTGCGCATACAGATTTTCGAGCAGGACGGGACGTTCGTAACTGAGTGGAAACAGTTCGGTCGTTTGAGCGGAATCTTTATTGATGACAACGACGTTCTTTACGCGGCTGACTCTGAGTCTAGCGCCACATCCAACCCAGGCTGGCAGCGTGGGATTCGTGTAGGCAGTGCAATAACAGGACATGTCCGGTACTTCATTCCTGATCCTGACCAAAATCCAGGCGGCACCAGTGCAGCCGAGGGAGTAGCTGCAGACCGGCTAGGTAACATCTACGGAGCCGAAGTAGGACCACGGCAGCTGGTGAAGTACGTGCGCGACAACTAAGAAAAACAGCAAGGTCTGGTTACTCAGCTTTGCACGAGCGGGGTCTGGTGGGTTGCCCACCAGACCCCGCTTTTCCCTCATTAAGCTTACTTATGCGATCAATCGCTATCGCGGTATTCTGCCTAACTACTGCGGCTCTTTCTGCTCAGGAACCTCAGTTTACGAGGGCAGACACCCTCCGGGGTGGAAATGGCCCGGCCCGAGCGTGGTGGGATGTCAAGTTTTATGATCTTGAGGTAGAGGTTACACCAGACCAGCAGAGTCTCTCAGGCCACAATACTATCACCTACTTGGTGCTAACTCTTGGCGATGAGATGCAGATTGATCTTCAACACCCGATGACTTTAGACAGCCTTATTTTTGAAGGCGTTTCAGTTTCACTTCGCCGTGACGGGGACGCTTATTTTGCGAGGCTCCCGATTACGCAGAACCCTGGAGAAGTCCACGAGGTTATAGCGCATTTCAGTGGGCAGCCCACCGAAGCCGTAAATCCTCCCTGGGATGGCGGTTACCAGTGGACTTCGGACGGATCAGGGAGGCCGTGGGTGGCAACTTCAAATCAAGGATTAGGTGCTAGTGTGTGGTGGCCGAATAAGGATATCCAGAGCGAGGAACCGGATAGCCAACGCATTGCTGTGACCGTGCCTGATCCGATGGTCAACGTGTCGAACGGCCGGCTGCGGGATACCCGTAGAAATCCTAATGGCACCACGACGTACGAGTGGTTTGTTGCGAACCCAATCAACAATTACAGCATCTCTGTTAATGCTGGGAGTTACGCCCACTGGCAGGAGGAAATACAGGGAGAATCTGGGCTCCTCACGATGGACTTTTGGCCACTGGCAGAGAACCTAGAACGTGCCAGGGCTCAGTGGCCACAGGCTCGTAGCACGCTGCAGTGCTTCGAACATTGGTTTGGCCCTTATCCATGGTATGAGGACGGATATAAGCTGGTCGAGGTGCCGTATCTAGGGATGGAGCATCAGAGCGCAGTCACCTACGGGAACGGCTACCAAGACGGTTACCGAGGCATGGACCTTTCAGGGACCGGATGGGGGCTTCAGTGGGATTTCATAGTCGTTCATGAGAGCGCACATGAATGGTGGGGAAACAATGTTACCGCTGCAGATATCGCTGAGAACTGGGTCCATGAGGGATTCGCCGCATATGCTGAAAGTCTATACACAGAATGTCTTACCAGCAGTGCAGAGGCCGGCGCTGAGTATGTCATTGGAACTCGAGGGCGTATTCTCAACGACCGACCAGTTGTAGGCACTCTCGGGGTCTCCGACGATGCCGGAGACGATAAGTACTACAAGGTTGCAAACTTCCTCCACATGCTTCGGCAGCTTGTCGGAGAGGATGTTTCGTGGCGGGGGATCCTGCGAGGAATAAACGAGGAGTTTCGTCACCAGATTGTGCCTGGAGCAAGTGTTGAGGAGTATATCAGTCGCGAGTCAGAGTTGGATCTGTCTCCAGTTTTTGAGCAGTACCTGAGGACGGTTATGGTTCCAGTCCTTGAGTGGCAATTGACTGGACCCACGCTTATGTACCGCTGGGCAAATGTAGTTTCTGGGTTCGAAATGCCTGTCCGGGTGGCGCTTGATCCAGGTCGCTATACGTGGATCGTGCCGAGGGAACAGTGGCAGACCGCCGAAACTCAACTCAGTAGAGGTGCCACCCTCGATGTAGACGAGAACTTCTATGTAGAATCCAGAGAGGTGGATCAGCCATGAGAAATCTCATGACAATCGCGCTCGGACTCGCGGCTTTATTTTTGGGACTTAACAACCACGTTGGTGCCCAGACTGGTGAACTCGGCATTCGGGTGGAGCGGCTTCTGAGCGAGCCAATTATTGCACCAGGAATCCATCCTAGTATCGGTGAGAACATCCAGGGGCCTTCGCTCATCCGAGTTCCTGACTGGATTGAGGACCCCCTAGGTGCGTACTACCTCTACTTTGCTGATCACAAGGGGCTCTACATTCGTATGGCGTATGCTGACGATCTGAAGGGCCCCTGGAGAATTTATGCGCCAGGGAGTCTTCAGATTGAGAACTCGCATTTCCCGGCTGAGCCTCCGGAGGTTTCGCGGGATGAAGCTGAACGACTCCGCGCGTCCAGCCGGACTGCCGGAGACGGGATCTCGCATGACCGCCTCTTTGAGGCCACCACTCCGCACATTGCTTCCCCGGACGTGCACGTCGACGACGAGAACTATCGCATCATCATGTATTTCCACGGCCTCGAAGGGGTGAGCCGTCAGTCCTCCCGTGTCGCCAGGTCTCCTGATGGGATTCATTTCCAAGCCTTGCCTGAGGTGCTTGGCCGAACTTACATGCGGATTTTTCAGCATGGCGGATACACCTATGCTATGGCGATGCCGGGTCAGTTTTACCGCTCTCACAATGCACTCGGTGGTTTTGAAGAGGGCCCGCGCCTTTTCAACAGCAGTATGCGACATTCGGCGCTACTCCTTCGAGACGACACACTTTTTGTGTTCTGGACCCAAGTGGGTCATGTGCCCGAGAGGATCTTGCTCAGTACTATCGATCTTTCCAGTGATTGGCGATCGTGGTCTGAGAGTGCACCGACGGAAATACTTCGCCCTGAGTACGACTGGGAGGGAGCCGACGCACCTCTAGAGCCCTCCGTGCGAAGTACAGCCTACGGGCAGGTCAATCAGCTTCGGGATCCGGCTATCTTCGAGGAAGATGGAGAGGTTTTCCTTCTCTACGCGGTGGCAGGCGAGAGTGGCATCGCTCTCGCACAGGTACATTTTGAACTGAGGAGTAATGGGTCCTAGAGATGTCATATCTGACCCACGATCTCTTTGGGTCGTCAGCTTATGTCTGACCTGATCACCGTATACGAGAAGCCGACGTGAACGACCTGCCGGAAGCTCGTGAAGCTTCTAGAGATGCGAGGCTTTGACTTCGCTCGCGTTAATTACTTCATGGATCCCCTATCCGAAGAAGAGTTGGCCGCTTTGCTCGGCAAGGCCGGACTTAGGCCCAGGGATGTTTTGAGGAAGCGGGAAAAGGTGTATAAGGAACTTGGATTGGATGATGAATCACTGAGTGATGCTGATTTAATGAAGGCCATAGTGGACTACCCGAGTCTACTACAGAGGCCAATTGTAGTGAGAGGTGAAAGAGCTGTGCTGGGTAGACCAATCGAAGCGGTGAGTGGTCTGCTCTAGATCGCCCAAGGGAGTGGCTGCCAACACTAGTAGTATGTGGTTAGGAACTTGAGCTGATTCGGCACTTATTTGGCTCAAGCGTTATGTCACACAGCGGACAACTCATCGAACGCATCACGTATCAGACCGAGACCTTCCAGGAGCTCGTCTTCGGGATTTCCGAAGCCGATCCTCAGGTAGCCGTCCATGCCGAAGTGATCTCCGGGAACGACGAGGACATCCTTCTCTAGGCGAAGCTTTTCGGCGAAATCTGTGGAATTAACGTTGGCATCATACCGCGTGTAGCAGATTGCTCCGGCATCTGGAGGCCTGTATGTGAATCGGCCTTTTTGCTCGCCCATCCAATTCTCAAGCAAAGCCAGATTAGCCCGCACGATACCCTGCGTGCGTTTGCGGATTCTCAGTCTGGTCCGTTGCTCCAAAGCCAGGCAAGCAAGGGTGTCAGATAAGGAAGAGGGGCAGATTGTCGTATAGTCTGTCCGTCCCCACAGCTCTTCTATGGCCCCTGGGGGCCCGACAATCCAGCCAATGCGCAGGCCAGGTAAACCGAAGGCCTTGGAGAGGGAGTTAGTAATTAGCACTCGGTCATGGCGTCCCCAGAAAGACGCTGTGCGCTCCTCCTTTACTTCTGCGCCCTGATAGACCTCATCAGCGAGAATCCAAGCTCCATATCGCTCAGTTAACTCGACGATGGCATCCATCGACTGGGCTGAAAGGCTAGCCCCAGTCGGGTTGTTGGGGTTGGTCACCAGAAGAAATCGCGCGCCTTCCTCTAGGGCGGTTGAGAGGGCGCTTAGATTCGGTTGCCAGCCCTCACTTTCTACTAACTCGACCGGAAAGACGTGCCCACCAAAGGATTCCACTAGGCCGGGAATCTGCCCGTAGTTAGGCACAACCGTGGCGGCCTGGCCCTTGGACTCGAACAGGTGCCAGAAACAAGTATAGTTTGCCTCTGCTCCACCCACGGTCACGAGTACAGAGTTTTCAGTAGCCCCGTCATAGTCGGCGGCTATGAGTGAGCGGAGTTCATCCGAACCGTTGGACTGCGAGTACTCGAGGTGGACGTCTTCAATTCGTTTGTCTTCTCCAGAAATTTCTAGTAGGCCGCCCACGGTAAGGGGGTCGACCCCACTCTCTGAGAGGTTGAGTCTCACGCGGTGCTCATACGTGGACTGCCACCGCTCCATACGGAAGGGCTGGTAACGCAAAAAGACTCCTCCATCCATGCCACTATTAGCGGAAAGTTGAGCAGGATCTTAGTTAGATTTGTCGAGCGTGACAGATTCCTCCAGTGTGGTCAGCCAGATCCGAATTCGCTTGACGGTACTACTGGACGTGCTGCATTGAATTCCTTTCACCCTTTAGGACCCTGCTAGATTTATATCATGCGAAAGGTGCTACTCATTATCCTAGATGGCTGGGGCCACTCTGACCTAAAGGGAATTCCTGACCAAGGAAATGCCGTCGAGCTGGCCGATATACCCGTGTACCGGCGACTTTATGGCGAGTGCACGCGCACAAGGCTGGCGTGTTCTGGACAGGACGTGGGACTCCCCGAGGGCCAGATGGGCAACTCCGAGGTCGGTCATCTGAACCTCGGAGCTGGGCGTGTAGTCGACCAGGATATTGTCCGAATTGATAGGGCTATCACGGAGGGTACTTTCGCTAGCCATTTGGGGCTTCCTGAGCTTGTTACGCAGCTGGAAGAACGTAGTGGAACACTCCATATAACAGGGCTCATCTCGGATGGGGGTGTGCACAGCCACCTTCGTCATCTCACTGCAATAATGGACTTGCTCCCGAGGGATCTGGCGCTGCGGGTGCACTGCTTTACAGATGGTCGTGATACTTCTCCAACCGGTGGGGCCAGCTATTTAGCTGAAGTCGAAGCACTCACTTCGCGAAGTGAGGAGTGGAGGATTGCTTCAGTTATTGGCCGATACTGGGCAATGGATCGTGACCATCGTTGGGATCGAATCAAGAAAGCATATGATCTTATTGCTCGAGGGGAGTCAGATGAATGGGCCCATGGCCTGGGGTTCCTTAGAGAGAGGTACGCATCAAACGTCACTGATGAGTTTGTACTACCTACAGGAATCAGGGGTGCAGGTGAGGCAGGAATAAGGCCTGAGGATACTGTCATCACGATCAATTTTCGGGCTGACAGGATGCGACAACTCGTTTCAGCCCTTGGGGTGCCAAGCTTTGACAACTTCGAGCGCGAAGTGGAAGCCCCGGCAGATATAGTGACAATGACTGAATACGAGTCAGACTTGCCTGTTAAAGTTGCCTTTCCGCCCATTGACGTGCGGATGGGGCTCTCTGAGGTCCTCGCAGGTGAAGGGTTGAGGCAGCTCAAGGCCGCCGAGACTGAGAAGTACGCTCACGTCACTTACTTTTTCAACGGTGGAGGAGAGGCTCCTTTCACTGGAGAAGAGCGAGCATTGATCCCGTCGCCGAAGGTCGCGACTTACGACCTACGCCCCGAGATGAGTGCTCAAGGAGTCACCGAAGCCGTTATAAACGGGGTTAGGAATGAGGATTTCAATTTTATTCTCGTGAACTTCGCGAACCCGGATATGGTTGGGCACACTGGCTCTATTCCGGCAGCGGTAGAGGCAGTCCAGGCCGTCGATGGATGCCTTGGTAAAATCCTAGAGGAGATTGAGGCGCACGAGCAATGGGTGGCTCTGGTTACTGCGGACCACGGCAACTGTGAAAACATGGTTGATAAGGAGGGAAATCCGCACACTGCACACACTACTGAGCCGGTAGACTTTATCATTTATGATCCGACTGGTAAGGTCGAAGCACTTGAGGGGCCGGGGAGGCTGGCGGACGTGGCTCCGACAGTGTTGGGTTACATGGGCATCGCTCAACCAAAAGAAATGACTGGTCGTGATCTGGTGGCCCGCTAGGTGGACTTAGAGCAGTTACTAGAGCGTGCTCATAGTCTGGGCGAAGAGAGTGAATGGGAACTCATGGCCGACCTCTTAAGGGAGCACCTTTCCGACTTCAAAGATGAACCAGCCGTGCATTGCTGGCTTGGGGTGGCGGAACGTGAACTCGGGTTAGAGGGAGTAGCCTACGAGCGGTTTAAGCGGGCTATCACATTGGAACCAGAAGACCCCTATGTTCTAGCCACAGCCGGAAACGGAATTGCCGCCTTCGATGACGAAGATGCTGAGCGCGTTTTACGTACCGCCGCCCTCACAGCACCCGATCTGCCTCTTACTCGCCTCATGTATGGAACGTATCTGTCGCGGGAAGGTTTTCATGAACAGGCGGAGGCAGAACTCGATGTGGCGAGGGCACTGGAGCCAGCGGACGCACAAATCGCGTATGAACTTGGCGTGGCCCGTGCCCTAGGAGGAGATGCCGATCGGGCCGCGGAAGCCGTGGCAGACTCCGTTCATTTAGATCCCGAAGATGGTTGGGTGAGGGTTGTGTTCGGGCTTTTGCTGATCGAAGCCGGAAGGGATGATGAGGTGGCAGGGGAGCTTATTTCAGGCGCTCGCATCCGTGAAACTGATGTGGATGCGCAGCTTGGGGCCGCACTTGCAGCAGCTTCGACGCGGGGAGATGAAGTAGCGTACGAGATGCTGGAGCGTGCCCGCCTGAATGCGTCTGAAAATGACTTAGAGCTAGTGACAGAAGTGGAAGATAGGTTAGATAGCGCCGAAGCTTCATGGCAAATGCTGAGCGAAGACTTAGGACCCGAACTCTTACGAACTCGATTACAGGAGCGCCCGTGAGCGCACTAACGATTGCGATCGAACGATACCAACTCGAGAATGGGCTGAAGGTTGTCTTCTCTCCGGATAAGACCGTTCCAGTAGCTGCTGTGAACCTCTGGTATGGCGTCGGGTCTCGGAATGAGCCAGCTGGCAAGACAGGATTTGCCCACCTTTTTGAGCACATGATGTTCCAGGGGTCGGCACACGTGCCCAAGAACAAGCACTTTGAATTAATCGAAGGTGTTGGCGGCACCCTCAATGCCTCGACCTGGTTCGACCGCACCAACTATTTTGATACAGTCCCGTCGCACGATCTTGAACTCGCGCTTTGGCTCGAGTCAGACAGGATGGGCTGGATGCTTCCGGCGATGGACCAGGAGAAGCTCGATAATCAGCGTGATGTAGTGAAGAATGAGAAGCGGCAGAGATACGACAATCAGCCCTACGGAGACTGGGGTGAGAGATTGCAAGCGCTCATCTATCCGGAAGGGCATCCGTATTACCACACGGTGATTGGATCGATGGAGGACCTAGATGCCGCGACCCTTGAGGATGTCGCATCTTTTTTTAGTACCTATTACGTCCCTAATAACGCCGTCCTCACAGTTGCAGGGGACGTCGACCCAGACCAGGCACTTGATTTAGTCCAGCGGTACTTTGGAGAGATTGAGCCAGGGGATGCAATCCCGCCATTGCCTGGTGACCCTGACGTGGAACCAAGGATCGGCACAACCGTAAGGGATCAAGTTATCAGTGAAGTGCCACTGCCACGTGTCATCATGGCGTTCCGGATTCCTCCGTACTCCTCGCCAGACTTTGCCGTGGCAGAGGTGTCTCGGGCCCTTCTTGGAATGGGGCGTGCGTCACGTCTCTACGATGGGCTCGTCAGGGAGCGTCGCATTGCCAAGAGTGTGGTGTCCTATGTTTACCCACTCCTTTCGGGGGCATCTATGTTTCTCGTTTGGGGCACCGGCTACCCCGAGACGGACATTGAGGAACTCGAAAATGCCATAAGCGAAGAGATCGGCGGACTGGTTGATGCCGCCCAAAGAGAGGTCGATAGGGCTATCGCCCTGACTGAGACTGACCTGGTTCACACATTGGAGCGAGTCGCGCAGCGAGCAGACCTACTCTCAATGTTTGAGCTGTATTTTGATGATCCTGCCCGCCTGAACACGGAACTCGATCGACTCCGTGACGTTACGGTGGAGCAGATTCGGTCGTTTTCTGCTGATATGCTTGGTACAGACAACCGCGCCGTGCTTACCTACGAACCCAAAGGACGGCCATAATGTCGGTTATCGATCGCTCATTGCCGCCATCGAGTGGCCCAATTGGCCACTTTGATTTTCCATCGGTAGAGCGGCGCCGACTTTCTAATGGACTAGACCTACGAATTGCTTTGGTACCCAGGCTTCCTGTCGTGAGCGTGAGGTTATTCATACGAACGGGAGAGGCCGTGCTCCCAGCCGATAGTGCAGGACTTGCCGCGCTTACTGCGGAGGCACTAGATGGGGGGACTAAGAAACGGACCGGACGTGAACTAGCTGATGCCCTTGAGAGCATCGGGGCACGGTTCGGTGCTAGTGTTGGTTGGGAGGGAACTAGTGTTTCGCTCTATTGTCTCGCCGACCGACTAGACGAAGGGCTCACGCTATTAGCAGAGGCCGTCACACAGCCAAGATTTCCCTCCAACGAAGTAGAGAGGGCTCAAGAGCAACATATGGCAGGGATCCGGCAACGGAGTATGGACCCTGGGTCACTAGCAAGTGACGTTGCGAACTCAAGGTATTTTGCTGACGCCGTGCCGTATTCACGTCCGTTAGACGGCACGCTCGAATCCTTGTCTAGCCTCACCCGAACCGACCTCGTTGGGTATGCCGATATTAACTATCGGCCAGGTAACGGAGGCTTGATTGTTGTCGGTGACATTGAACCATCAGAAGTTGTTGATCTGGCAGAGAAGCGTCTAGGCGCTTGGGTTGGCAGTCCCTCATCTGGCGAGCATTTTTCGGTGGAACCGGACACTCGGGAACGACGTGTGTTGGTTGTAGATAGGCCAGGATCGGTTCAGTCTGAGATCCGTGTTGGTCATGTTGGAGCGGGACGGTCGATACCTGACTATTTCCCCCTTTCCATAGCTAACATGGTTTTAGGAGGGACATTTTCGAGTCGGCTGAATCTAAATCTTCGGGAACGTAACGGCTTCACGTACGGTGTCCGATCACGGTTCGCCTTTCGCAGTCAGGCGGGCCCTTTCGAGGTGTCAACGGCGGTGGGCACTGAGGTTACTGCAGCTGCGGTTGAAGAGATCATAAGGGAGCTCCATGGGCTGGTGGAGCAGGGACCCATTGGCGAGGAGGTCACGGCGTGCCGGGACTTCGCTGCGGGAGTATTTGGCCTTCAGCTCGAGACTGCTGGCCAAATCGCTACACGCATTGCTCAGCTTGTCGTCTACGGACTTCCGGATTCGTACTTCCACGAATACCGGGACGCGGTTCGCGCAGTTACCACAGAGGCGGTGACCGAGGCTGCCCGCCAGCACCTGCGCCCTAATGAAGCGCAAGTGGTGATCGTCGGGGATGCTAAAGAGGTTTCGGGGCCTCTCCAAGATTTGGGTCTTGGAGACCTTGAAGTGCGGAGCATGAAGCTCCAATCCTAGTGCGTAAGTTCAAGAATGTAGGGACACCCTATCGCGGTCCGAGCCATTATGTCCTATTTCAAGCTATCTGCACGTCACATCTGTGGGACGATTAGGACTGAGTAGTGTTGGAGTCAGAGCATTTCAGGCGTGGCACGGTGTGTGCATTTCTGAGACAGAGATGGCAGCGCACTAAAAAGTGCGGGAGTGAATACAATCAGGAGGTAGCGAGGTGGCCAGGGGAGGCGGCAAGGAAAAGCTAGTTGCAGATCGGGTCAGTACCGGCAAGGCTAAGGCTCATAGACTGCAACTAGGTGAAGCAACTGATTCTGAAGTCGTGCAGGCTTCGTTAGATGGTGACTCTACGGCTTTTGGTGAGTTAGTGCGGCGATATGATCAACGTCTCCTGAATTTCGTGTACCGGACTATAGGTGACCGAGAAAGGGGGGAAGACTTAGTGCAGGAGACCTTCGTGCGGGTCTACCGCCACCTGCATCGATTCGATCAGTCTAAGAAGTTCTCGACTTGGATCTATACTATCGCAAGTAATCTAGCTAAGAACGAACTCCGGAACCGTTCACGAAATCCACTGGTGCTTTTTCAGACACTAAAGAAAAACTGGGACGCAGACCACCGCCCGCTCGAATGGGAAGACACCCAGTATAAACCAGACGACCTGTTCCGTAAGCGACACCTGAGGGCCCAGGTGGAAAAAGCAGTGAGTCAACTGCCAGAACATCACCGGGTCGTCTTTGTTCTTCGGGAGATGGAAGGAAAAACGTATGAAGAGATCGCTGATATCACCAACTGCAACCTGGGTACGGTCAAGAGCCGCCTGAATCGTGCCAGGAATAATTTTGCCAGCATAATTGCACCGATGATCGACTAACTTAGTGCCGGCAAGCGGAAGGTAAGGGCCCAGGTCGTGCTAGTCTGCTAGCGGCACCTGGGCTTTTTCGGTTAGGGTTTTTAGAGCACGAACGCTATGACTGTTCGGGAACCCTCTCGCGGACTCGCAGTATCAGTGCAGCACAGGCTCCGGGCCGCGCGCCCGCGCCACTGTTTATTGAGTCTTGGGGTTAATGGACTGTTCTAATTTCGTAATCAAATACACGGACTATAAAGACGGTTCGGCATCAGCCGAAGTCGTCGGCAGAATGCAGGAGCATCTTTCGGTCTGTGAGTCTTGCCGTCGTTATGAAGCCGTTGTCGAGTGCGGGTCATCTCTACTGAGGTCGCTCCCTCGACCGGAGTTGCGTGAGGATTTTCAGCCGCGACTGCAACACAGGCTCTATAACCTGCAGGAAAAGCGTTTTGTTTCGAACCTTCCAACGTCGAGAGCCCCGACATTCGCGGTAGTAGGGATTGCCATGCTACTGACCGCGGTTGCTTGGGCTCCATTGCTTAGTAGCAGAATGACAGCTGTAGAGCTTGAGCCGATTGTAGTTGATCAAGCGCCCGCACTTACAACGGCCAGGCAGGTCGGTTCGTCGTCTGCCGAAATGGTGGGTGATGATCCTCCAGAGGAGTTAGACTCTGACCTCTGGCATGACGCGAGGGTGTACGACTACTCCCCTCTATTCCGCCGATATGAGAACCAACCAAGGAATCGCCCCGTCGGTCTCGAGTCTGGGCGTTAAAGTGGGAACTGTGGGCTACCCATTCGCGTGACAACTCGTGAGGCGTTTTCAGACATAGAAAAACCGATAGGCGGCGCCTTTTATCTGCACGGTGATGACCTTTTTCGGAAAGAAGAGGCAGTGCGCTCACTAGTGGAGACGCATCTTGATCCATCCACTGGAGACTTTAACCTCGATCCCCTCCGGGGCACTGCCCTTGACCCAGAAACCTTAGCCTCGATAATGGCTACGCCACCGATGATGGCTAACTGGCGTGTTGTGGTGATACGTGAGGTTGAGGGTCTCGCATCCAGCAAGAGGGCGAGAGAAGTGCTCCTAGAGGTGGTGACGGACCCGCCACCTGGACTCGCGCTGGTTATGAGTTGTACGGTCCCGAAGGGCTCTAAGGCGAAGTTCTACCGTGAATTGTCGCGGCTGGCAAAATCACTTGAGTTCAAGGCTATCACTGATGCTGACGTCCCTGGCTGGCTCATGACGCGTGCGAGTGATCTACATGGTTTGGAGTTCGATATCGATGCGGCTCGTGCACTTGGGACTGCTATCGGTACGAACCTAGGAATACTGGCTCAGGAACTTGAAAAACTTTCCGAATTTGTCGGGGACAAGAAGAGAGTAACTTTGTCGGATGTTGAGGAGGCAGGAACAACGCTCCCGCTACAGGACCGATGGGAATGGTTCGATTTAGTGGCTGAGCGCCGTTTTGAGGAAGCTCGGGCATCGCTCAACACACTGATTAGGCAGGGCGAGACGGGCGTCGGACTCGTAATTGGACTGACATCGCACTTGCTTCGTATAGGCGTAGCCTTGGAGCAGGGCGTCACCGGTCTCGAGTCGGTCTTGCCGGTGCACCAAAAATGGTTGGCCAGAAGACTGGGCGGGCAAGCGAAAAAATGGACGATAATGCAGATTGATTATGCGATCAGGGGGCTTGGCGACGTGGACCGGCTTCTCAAGGCAAGCCCACATAGCGACGAGCATTTCATCGAAACATGGATAATGGGGCAATGTGTGTACGAGGAGGCTGCATGAGGATTGTGCGAATGGCAGGCTTCGTAACGATAATTCTCGTTTTCCAATCAGGACTTCTGGATGCTCAGTCTGAGGAATTGGAGCGAGCAGAGGAGTTGACCCAATTAGGTCGCACCGAGGAAGCTAGGACTGTGCTCTTAGATTGGTGGAATGAACCCCATGCTACGGCCCTCGTGCGCGTAGAGGAAAATTTTCGACGTGAACCTAATGGTGTTGTGCTAGGCCGGCTCCAGCCGGGTGTTTCACTTGATGTTGTGCGACGTGAAGGGAGCTGGTGGGAAGTCGATCTGCAGGGTTGGATCTGGTTGAGTTCCCTTCAGGAGCGTGATTCTGGGCTCGTTGTCACTGTATCTGATGGAGAAAATTTGCGCGACGATCCTTCCGGGTCGATTCTCGGGCGCTTTGAGGAAGGCGCATTACTGGAAGAGTTGAGTCGCGAGCCTGATTGGGTGCACGTAACGCGTCGAGGGTGGATCTGGTCTTCGTCGGTAGACCAAATTTCGAGCGGCCCATCCAGAGGCGACCTCGAACATGGTCTTTGGCTGCGAGGTCGACTAGCCATTGACCCAGTTCAGGCTGAGCTTGATTTCCAACGTCTCGTCGTTCTCTACCCAAACGGTCCATTTGCTCCCCAAGCCATCTATCGGCTTGCACAACTGGCTTTCGAGCGAGGAGAGGGAGATTCAGTGCTGAGGCATGTTCAAGCCCTGGTCCGAGATTATCCCACGTCGCCCAGTCGCCGTGAGGCGGAAGACTGGCTAGCAGCTGCTGGCCCTCCGCCATCCGGTGACGGACACTGAAGACGCTAGCCCACTCCTTGAGTTAGAGCGGGAAGGCTCTCAGTTCACGCATGGCAACAAGCGATACCCCGCTCATGCGGCAGTGGGAGAAGATAAAGGCTCGCCACCGTGACGCCCTGTTGTTCTTCCGGGTAGGGGATTTTTATGAGCTGTTCCACGGGGATGCGAAGGAGGGTGCGCGGTTGCTTGGACTGACTCTCACTTCGCGAAACAATGGCTCTGCAGCAGAGGTCCCTCTAGCAGGGGTGCCTGCGAAGGCCATCGATGACTACATGTCCCGGCTCGTGAGAATGGGCTGCCGGGTTGCTATCTGTGATCAAGTCGAGGATCCATTACAAGCAAAAGGGATTGTCCGGAGAGAGGTTACAGAAACAGTTACCCCTGGGACGGCAGTTCACGAGTCTTTGCTTTCAGAGCGGCGGAATAACTTTCTTGTGGCAGTGGTTGTAGATGATAGCAACTATGGTCTGGCAGCTCTTGATGTATCCACGGGTGAGATTATCGCACAGCACGTGCAAGTGCAGAATTTAGAGGCTGAACTCGGCAGACTCGAACCATCCGAGCTGCTAGCACCCAGAACTGTCATTGAAGACCCCAACTCCGGCCTCCGAGCTGCTGCCGCTGAAATACCCTTGACCATCCGCGACGATTGGATTTTTGAGGCGGGTGTCTGCTCTGATGAACTTTGCCGCTTTTACGCAGTTCAATCTTTAGATGGATTCGGCTTCCAAGCAGCCGACGTGGCCCTTATTCGGGCCACGGGGTCTCTCATCCAATACTTGAAGGAGGTGCGTCCGGGAGGCCTGAAGCATCTTCGTCCAGTCCAGGTGAAGCGACCAGGTCTCGTGATGCTGTTGGATGAGATGACAACGCGAAATTTAGAGCTGATTGAGCCGCTTCGCGTTGGCGAAGAAGGGGGCGCACTTCTTGACGTTATAGATGATACGGTGACGGCGATGGGTGGACGGTTACTTCGCCGTTGGACGCTGGAGCCGCTAGTGGTGGCCAAAGAGATTTGGGCTCGTCAGGATGCAGTCTCAGGGCTCGTTGAAGACTCGGTGCGCAGAGGTGAACTTCGCGAAGCACTAGGTGGCATGAGTGATATCGAGCGGCTTTCTGGAAAGCTTGGAAATGCACGCGTAGCTCCACGCGATCTATCAGCGCTTCGGCGATCGCTCTCGCTTTTACCAAATGTGAAGTCAGTTGTAGCAAGTGTGATGTCTGAAAAACTCCTGGAGATTGCCGAAGGACTCGACTGCCTTGAGGACGTGCATGACCTGCTCGCTAACGCAATTGCTGAGACCCCTCCGCCGGTTCTGGCTGAGGGCGGCGTGATAAGACAGGGCTGGTCCCGTGAGCTTGACGAGATGAGAGATGTCCGTGACGGAGCACGAGACTTCATCGCTAGTCTGCAGACCCGGGAACGCGAGCGGACTGGGATTACATCGCTCAAGGTAGGATTTAATAGGGTCTTCGGTTATTACCTCGAAGTCACCAAAGCAAATCTTGATAAGGTCCCGGACGATTACGTACGCAAGCAGACACTGGCCAATGGAGAGCGTTACTTCACTCCTGAGTTAAAAGAATGGGAAGAGAAAGTCTTCGACGCGGAAGATGCCATTGGAGGGCTTGAAGCAGACTTATTTTTACAGGTTCGGAACCAAGTGGGGGTTGCTGTCTCTAGGTTGCAAGACACGGGGTCACGCTTAGCGACCTTAGATGTCTTATCCAACTTGGCCGAGGTGGGCAGTAGCCGCGGGTATACAAGGCCGGAGGTGCATACCGGCAAAGAGTTAGAGATCCGGGGCGGACGCCACCCAGTAGTTGAGACGATGATGCCGCGGGAAGAGTTCATCCCCAATGATCTGGTTCTAGACGAAGCGGGACATATCGTGATCCTGACCGGTCCTAATATGGCAGGTAAGAGCACGGTTCTTCGCCAAGTGGGTTTGATTCAGTTACTTGCTCAGATCGGGGCCTTCGTACCAGCCGACCTTGCAAAGCTCCCGGTCACAGACCGGATTTTCACGCGGGTGGGGGCATCAGACAACCTTGCGCGGGGGCAGTCGACTTTCATGGTCGAAATGAGCGAGACAGCTGCCATCGTGCACGGGGCAACCGACTCCAGCTTGGTACTTCTAGACGAAATCGGCAGAGGCACATCGACCTATGATGGGGTCTCAATTGCTTGGGCTGTGACGGAATACATACATGAACACATCGGTGCAAAGACAATCTTTGCAACTCACTATCACGAGCTTACACAGTTAGGCGACCAACTTATCGGTGTTAAGAACATGAACGTGGCGGTGCGGGAAGTAGGTGAAGCCATCGTATTTCTGCGCCGCCTTGTGGAGGGGGGGGCTGATCGGTCCTATGGTATCCATGTGGCTCGCCTAGCCGGACTACCAGCCGGACTAATAAATCGTGCTCGGGAACTTCTGGTCGAGTTAGAGGGAACACATAGCAGTGACGGGGAAGGACTCGGTCGTCATGGCCGACACCGTCCAGGTTCTGATGCTCCTCCAGATCAACTTTCTATCTTCAAGCCCGAACATCCGCTTGTGCGTTCTTTCCGCGCGATTGACCCTGACGAACTGACTCCCAAGGAAGCCCTTGAACTCTTCTATTCATGGAGAGGGATCACTTTGCCTGCGGAAGACGAATGAGATGGAGCAGCTTTACTTCCCGGATTGGGGGAGTGTTTGGCCTCATCGTGGTTGGGACGGTCAGTTGCGTGGGAGATGCCAATATTGAAAAGCCTACGGCCCTCTTTGACGAAGTCCCGATCGAGTACCCACTCCAGATGTGGGATCAGAACGTGGAAGGTGAGATGGTCTTGCGAGTGCGGGTGACTGATCTCGGTGCAGTTGATTCAGTCGAGGTTCTGAAAACTTCGGGTTTTGTATCCTTCGACTCTGCGGGTATAGCCGGTGCGGCGAATCTACGTTTCACGCCAGCTCGCAGAGAGGGTCAGAGCATCACTGTTTGGGCTGAAGTGCCAGTAAGGTTCTCCAAGCGTCAAAGAGAGGGCCGCCCCGTCCCCCCCATTGGTGGATTCTGAGAGAAGGATCATGATTGAGCCTGATAGAATCATCGAATACCAGCGTTTGGTCTGGCCCAGAAAAGCATGAAAATCGCCGTACTTATGGGAGGTACCTCAGACGAGCGTGAAGTCTCCCTCTCATCAGGAATGGCAGTCACAAAGGCACTCCGAGAAGCCGGTCATGCTGTGGTTGCTGTCGATACCGTTCAGGGAATCCTTGATGCCGAAGAGGAAGACATCCTATTGGGGGGCGGTGTGCACGCTAGGCCTCCTACAAGCACTGAACTTGAGATCTTGGACGAGCGTGATACGAGCGTGCTGACGCGACGACCCGAACTTTCGGAAACTGACGTGTTTTTCGTCGCACTTCATGGAGGGAGTGGTGAAGATGGGACAGTCCAGGGGCTTCTTGAAGTCGCAGGTGTAGTTCACACTGGGAGCGATCGGCTCGGTTGTGGCTTGGCAATGGACAAGGAGGTTTCCAAGCGTCTTTTCCGCCAGGCTAACGTGCCGACGCCAGACTGGCTTGTGGGCCCGCAGTCGGCTGCTGAGGTGCAGCGTCACCTTGGACTTCCGGTGATTGTTAAGGCCGCAGGTGGCGGCTCCTCATTGCGCCTCTTACTCGCTCATGACTTCGCCGAGTTGGAGGCAGCTGTTGAAGAGAGTCGGGACTGGAATGACCTAGTCCTCTTCGAGCGATATCATGTCGGACGAGAACTTACGGTCGCTGTTTTAGGGGGCAGGCCTTTGCCAGTAGGGGAGATCATCCCTAGCCACGATTATTTCGACTACGAATGCAAGTATCAGCCAGGATTTGCAGAGGAGCTCTTCCCCGCGGACATCTCTCGGCATCTTGCCGAAGAATTACAAGGTATGGCTGTACAAGTTCATGATGCGCTTAGGCTTAGGGACTACTGTAGAGTCGACTTTATCGTGGATAAGAACGATGACCCTTGGTGTCTGGAAGCAAATAGCTTACCTGGAATGACACCTAATAGCCTTCTTCCAAAGGCGGCCCTAGCTGCTGGCATATCGTTTCCTAGCCTTTGTGAACAAATTGTCAGCCTCGCGCGGAATAGGAATTTATTCCATTCTGTGTAGCTAAGAACCTGGCTGAAGCAGCGGTATTCTATGGGGTATCCCTGGATCTCTAACTGATATGACGTACACATCCAGAGAATTTGGCTCAAGCTACATGCTCACCCCTGTGGTGAAGCGACTGCTGATTGCGAACGGTATTGTATTCTTGGTGACCGTCGTGATCGGGCAGGGTTCTGTCTTTGATTGGTTCGCCTTTGAGCCGGACTTATGGGGACTCATCTACCGGCCTTGGAGTCCGATCACTTACATGTTTTTGCACGGGGACTTCTGGCACCTGGCCTTTAATATGCTTGTCCTCTTCTTTTTTGGGCCGCCGTTGGAGGGGCGCTGGGGTAAGCAGGAGTTTCTCCGCTTCTACCTTATCTGCGGCCTTGGTGGGGTGGCATTAAGCTACCTGTTCCAGCCCGCCTGGGTCGTGGGTGCATCGGCAGCTATGTATGGTCTGATGCTAGCATTCGCGATGAACTGGCCCACTGTACCGATCTATATCTGGGGAATTTTTCCGGTACAGGCAAAATATCTTGTTGGATTCCTTTCTGTCGTCGCGCTTCTCAGCGCAGTCAACGGGGCTGAGGGAAGTAATGTGGCCCATTTTGCCCACTTGGGTGGCTTAATCGCAGGATTTCTCTACCTCAAGGCTGATTGGCGTCCTGTTGACGGAATAAAGCAGTTCAAAAAAAAAGCAACTAAGCGACGGCGCTTGGCAATCGTACCTCGAAACAGTGAGGGAGACGCTGGCCGTTCAGTTTTCTCAGGGGACGGACGGCGTGCACGGGAAGAGGCTGAACTTTACGACAAGGTCGATGCAGTTTTAGATAAGATATCAGCTGAGGGGATGGCATCTCTCACGCCCGAGGAACTGAAGATCCTCGATGATGTCTCCAGGCGAGCCCAGAGCAACTGACCTAGGAACAGCCTGTGGTATGTGTTGTCTTGTGAGGTGTCCTCCCACGTCCCAGCTTTCCAATTCCTCGCGCCTAGTCTGGGGGCGAGAACGCTGAAATCGGTGAGGTAGACGATGCAGTCCATGGGCATGGTCGCTAGGGGTTCCCGGATCTTGGTCGCGCTCGGCATCATCATTTCCGTGACTGCATGTGCGGGCGGCACACCTTCAATACCCACCCCAAATCCGGCTTCTGATAGTCAGGGCGCAGAGGTGCCTTCGGTAGCAGTGCAGACGTCTGATCAGGAGTCTGCCATCAACCCCAATGCGTTTGTTTTCGGGGTAGATCTCGACACCATCCAGGCGGGAGCATTCGACCAAGGGAAGATGTGGACTTTTGAGGCGCCGCCAGTGGACTACTTCGCGGACACTTACGGGTTCCGTCCGGATGCTGCCTGGTTTGAGAAGGCACGACTCGGCGCCCTGCGAATTCCAAGTTGTTCAGCTTCCTTCGTCTCACCAAACGGGCTGGTCATGACAAATCATCACTGTGCCAGAGAGTTTCTGACGCAGGTCACACGCGAGGGAGAGTCTCTCCTCGATAATGGATTTGTGGCTACTGACCTAGTTGACGAGCGGGAGGTCGAGGACTTTGAGGCCGACCAACTGATCGAGATCATAGATGTTACAGAGGAGGTAAACTCTTCCCTTGATGCTTTGCCTGCCGAGCAACGCAGTGAGGCGCGGGCTGCGCTTCTCAATGAGATAGAAGCGCGTGTGCTTGAGCAACGCGGTGGAGAGGGTGCCGGATATGTCGTTGAGATGATCTCGCTTTACAATGGAGGGAGGACATCAGCATACGTGTTTCGCCGGTATGTAAACGCCAAGGTTGTGGCTGCTCCGGAACTACAGATCGGTTTCTTCGGGGGTGATCCGGACAATTTTACTTATCCGCGATATAACCTCGATTACACATTTTTCCGCATCTACGATGAGTACGATCAGCCGCTATCAACAGAAACGTACTTTGCCTTCGATAATGATGGACTCGAAGACGGTGATCCGATCTTTATCGTTGGAAATCCAGGCTCCACCAGCCGCTTACAGACAGTGGCTGAACTGGAGTTCCGGCGGGACATCGGCGATCGATATGTGCTCGACCTTTTACGTACGCGAATGGAGGTAATAGAAGGCTTTATCCAGCAATACCCTGAAGAGGCTGAGGAATTGGATCTCCGGAATACGTACTTCAGTCTCTCAAATTCACTGAAAGCGATTAGTGGGCAGGTGAACGGCCTTGAGGACCCGATCGTGATTGCTCGCAGGAAAGATACTGAGTCAAACTTCCAGGCGGCAATCGAGGCAGGCCCAGATTTGTCGATCCGCTACGGCTCGCTAATCAATCGTATGGCAGTGCTTCAAGCACAGAAGCGCGAAGCCGGAGCGGGCTATGGTGCATTCCTTGGGCTGGGCAGTCCCGACTTACGGTCATCGACCATTTATAGAGCATTCCTTGCTTTCCAGGTACTAAGCGCACGTCAGAGTAGTGCACCGCCGGAGGCTATTGCTCCGATAGTGGAAGAGTTACTGAGTGTTGCCGATCAGCATCCGGATTTGGATCGCTCAATGATTGAGGCGCGCCTTCGCGACTTTGAGAGGCTTTTCGGGACCTCATCTCCGTTAATGGGTGGCGTTTTAGGTGGAAGAACTATAGAAGCTCGTGCTAGGATGCTGGTTGACGAGTCGGTTCTGAAGGACTCGGCGTCGACGGCTCAGGCGATCGATTTGAACACATTAACAATTTCTGATCCGGCGCTGGATCTAGTGCGCGGTTTCTTGCCAGCGTTCATTGAATACCAGCAGGCTTTTGGTCCAGTCGGGCCGGAGGAAGCCGAGATATCAGCAGAATTAGGGAGGGCGCGTTTCGAGATTTACGGGACCGATGTGCCGCCGGATGCGACGTTCTCGCTTCGGATCGCAGATGGAATTGTGACGGGTTACGACTATAACGGGACACGGGCCCCTGCTTTTACAACTATTTACGGGATGTACGATCGTCACTACTCGCACACGGGTGACCCAGACTGGTTTCTCCCAGAGCGTTGGCTAGACCCGCCGGAGACACTGGACCTAGCTACACCCATCAATTTTGTATCTACAGCCGATATTATAGGTGGCAACTCAGGCTCACCTGTCCTAGACCAGGATCTTGAGGTGGTCGGGGTCGTATTTGATGGCAACATCGAAAGTTTGCCTGGAGATTACATCTATCTTCCCGAATTCAATCGGTCAGTGACGGTCGACTCTCGAGCGATTCTCGAATCGCTCGATGAGATTTATGATAGCGACCGCCTGGTGCTAGAGATTACTACTGGACGTCTGGTGGAGACTGAGCAAGAAGCTGATAGCGGAAGATAAGACCTAGGCTTCCAGGATAAGAAAAAGGCAGCAGCGTCTGCGGCGAAATATATAAGGTTAAAAAAAGACGCTCGACTGGAGAGGCGGTGCAATTTAGCCTGAACATTGCAGGTAACACGGTCTGTCCCAAGAAGTAACAGCACGCCTTGCCGCCATCGGATGGCGTCTCTACAATCGGGGCCCCCCTGTTATGGAGAGCTCTGCACAGTAGCTCTCCATGGGACAATGCGAGGGCCTGTTGCCCCCTTTCTTTGGTTAGGGTGCAAGGGCCTATTCATCGGAGCTTTCGGAGGATCACGGATGGCATCGGCCAAGGAGTACACCACGGACCGCATCAGAAATGTTGCGGTTCTAGGCCATGGAGGATCGGGTAAGACGAGCCTAATTGATTCATTATGTTTTGTCTCGGGAACCTCGAAACGACACGGCAATGTTGATGAGGGACATGCCCTCACGATGCACACACCAGAGGAGCAGGCACACGAGATATCCATTCAGCTGACTCCAGCTTATGCTGACCACAACAACACCAAGGTCAACTTGCTGGATACTCCTGGATATCTGGATTTCACTGGTGAGACACTGTCAGCTGTGCGTGTTGCAGATGCCGCCATCATTGTCGTTAGCGCAACTTCGGGCGTCGAGGTTGGGACCGAACGTGTTTGGGAATACTGCGAAGATCGAGGAATCCCTAGAATCTTTTTCATTTCGATGATGGATAAGGAGCATGCTGATCTAGAGGGCGTGTTAGACCAGATTAAGACACGGCTCAGCGAGCGAGCTTTACCCACTGAGATCCCGGTTGGACAGGGTCCTGGTTTTGAAGGGATCATCAATCTTTTCAGCCAGAGGGCACACATTTTCAAGAAAGGTGCGACAAAAGGAGAGTACGAGGACAAGGAGATCCCGGAAGATTTACAGGACCGTGCGTCTCAGTGGGCGACGGAGCTTCAGGAGACGCTTGCAACGACTGATGAGGCCCTTCTGGATTCCTATCTGGAGGCCGGTAGTATCTCGCCTGACGAAGCGGTATCTGCAATGTGCAAGGGTATGGCCAGCAAAGAGGTATTTCCAGTTTTATGTGGGTCAGCGACCCTGACATATGGGATGCGTACGTTACTGGACAAGGTTGTAGAACTTTGTCCCGACCCAGCTAGTGCAGGAGTAGAGTCAGTTGGCGAGACCGAGATCGTGGCCACAGATGATGGCCCACTAGCTTCACTGGTATTCAAAACCGTTGCGGAGCCGCATGTGGGCGAGCTGTCATTCTTCCGGATATTTTCCGGGAAAGTGTCCAACGGTGATGAAGTCGTGAATGCATCTGATGGCCGGACGGAGAAGTTCAATCATTTGGGTATTCCAATGGGCAAGGAAAGGCATGAGGTGGACACGCTTCATGCGGGCGATATCGGTGTAATCGCAAAGCTCAAGCATACCCACACGAACGACACTCTTTGCTCTAAGGGAGGGAATATTACTCTTGAACCGATTGAATTTCCGCCGGCTGACATAGCAATCGCAATCAAGGGTGTCACTCGTGGAGACGAGGACAAGCTTGGCGAGGTTTTGCCTCGTTTGCATGAGGAAGACCCAACCTTTTCAGCATCGTTTAATTCTGAGCTTCACCAGACTATAGCAAGAGGGGTAGGTGAGCTTCATCTCGATGTGCAGTTCGAGCGCATGGAACGGAAATACGGCGTAAAGGTTCAGACGGAGCAACCTAAGATCGCTTATCGTGAGACCATCACTAGGCAGGCTGAAGGCCAGGGGCGTCACAAGAAGCAGTCTGGAGGAAGAGGACAGTTCGGTGACTGTTGGGTCCGGATGAAGCCTAATCCAGCAGGTACCGGTTATGAGTTCGTGAACTCCATTAAAGGTGGTGTGATTCCAACCAAGTATGTTCCATCCGTGGACCGTGGGATTAAAGAGGCGGCGGAGCGCGGTGTTATAGCTGGGTATCCGCTTGTTGATTTTGCAGCGGAGTGCTACGACGGTTCCTACCATGCAGTGGATTCATCGGACATCGCCTTCAAGCTTGCCGGCTCTCAGGCTTTCAGAAATGTAGCTGAGAAGTGCGGTCCGGTTTTACTGGAGCCGATCGTAGAGGTGGCGGTTACGACGCCAGATGAGTATGTCGGTGATATTATGGGTGACCTGACTTCACGCCGGGGTAAAGTGCAGGGTATGGATCCAGGGAACGGTCGCACTACCGTGAGGGCAATTGTTCCAGAGTCAGAACTCTACAAGTACTCGGCGACACTTCGGTCAATCACGCAGGGTAGAGCACATCACGCGCGCAAGCTGGCTGGTTATGAGCACGCTCCGGCGGATGTTGCTCAGAAGGTGCGCCAGGAGCGAGAAGCCGAGGAGGCATCGAAGTCGTAATGACTAAGCTTGCAGTTTTGGGTGGAGGCAACCTTGGTCGTGCACTCGCTCTGGGTTGGGTGGGTGCCGGTCGGCTTACGCCATCGGATATATGTATTACTAGACGCCAGTCTGAAAAACTTTCGGACTTGCAGGAGGCGGGCTACGTAACAGGGGCAGATAATCTTGATGCTGTGAGGGCGAGTGATCTGATCATTGTTTCGGTGCAGCCGCAGCAACTCGACGCCCTACTACAAGAGATCGCGGACGAATTGAATCCGAGCCGACATCGTTTAATTTCCGTGGTCACGGGTGTTTCGATGGCGCAAGTTCGAGCAACGCTAGCATCAAGGGCTCCATCCACCGGGAACGAGGTCCCTTTGGTGCGTGCGATGCCGAATACTGCCGTCCTTATCGGCGAGTCTATGACTTGCTTGGCTGGCGCAGAAGGATCTGAAGAGGCTCTGGGTCAGGCTCAGGAACTCTTCGACCTTGTTGGCCGAACATTAGTCATTCAAGAAGACATGATGGCGCAGGCAACTGCCCTTTGTGCCTGCGGTGTTGCTTTCTTTCTTCGAACCGTACGCGCGGCGTCTCAGGGAGGGATTGAGATAGGGTTCCATCCTGAAGATGCCCTCCTTTTGGCGGGACAAACGGCGAGGGGAGCTGCGTCCCTAAGTCTCAAAGAGGACACACACCCCGAGGGTGAAATTGATCGTGTCACTACCCCGCGGGGATGCACGATTGCGGGGCTGAACGAGATGGAGCACCAGGGTTTGAGTTCGGCTATGATTAAAGGACTAATCTTGTCTGCGAAGGCTGCCCAAGAACTCTACGAAGATTAGCCTCTTCATCTCAGTCATTGAGTTATATAGGTTGGCTGCTGTCAGTCGCTTGAGCGGGCCAATTACGCTGTTCGCACTAAGTTTATTTAAGATTGCTTACGTAATTCTGACTGGCGAGCCGGCCCGCTCCGCCAAGTATGGTTTAGGAGGTGCATGGACCAGGTAGTACACGACGTATTGCTAGTGGGAGGTGGCGGAGCAGGTCTTCGTGCAGCCATCGCAGTGGCCGAGACAAACCCCGGTCTTAGTGTGGGGGTGGTCTCTAAAGTTTACCCCATGCGTAGCCATACCGTATCGGCCGAGGGGGGAGCGGCCGCAGTCATCCGCCCAGAAGACAGCCTCGAAGCGCACGCATACGATACCATTAGCGGTGGTGACTGGCTTTGCGACCAGGATGCCGTTGAAGCATTTGTTCGGGAGGCTCCGAAGGAAATGGTGCAGCTCGAGCATTGGGGCTGCCCATGGAGCCGGCAACCCGATGGCCACGTTGCTACTCGACCCTTTGGAGGGATGAAGATTGAGCGCACGTGGCATGCGGCAGATAAAACCGGGTTTCACATGCTGCACGCTCTCTTTCAGACTACACTTCGGTATCCGCCGATTGCCCGGTACGATGAGTGGTTCGTAACACGCTTACTCGTAGACGACGGTCGGTGTCAGGGCGTGGTCGCCATTGAGCTGGCTACCGGAAAGGTCCAGGCGCTCCTTGCTAAAGCTGTAATCATATGCAGTGGTGGGGGTGGAAAGGTCTTCCGGTTTACGACCAATGCTAATATCAAGACCGGTGATGGGATGGCACTAGCCTATAGGGCTGGTGTCCCTCTGAAGGATATGGAGTTTGTCCAGTATCACCCGACCGGACTGCCATTCACAGGTATTCTCATCACCGAGGCGGCCCGTGCTGAAGGCGGGTGGCTGCTGAACAAAGATGGCTACCGTTACCTCCAAGATTATGATCTTGGTGTTCCAGAGCCTACGCCTGTGAAGCGTTCGATGGAGCTAGGACCGAGGGATCGCTTATCTCAAGCCTTCATGGGCGAGAGGCAGGCTGGCAGGACCATCTCAAGCCAATATGGCGATGTGGTGCATCTCGATGTCCGACACTTGGGTGAGGCAAAGATCGACAAGAAGATCCCATTCGTTAGAGAGCTTTGCATAAAGTACCAAAAGATTGATCCGGTTAAGGAAATGATTCCAGTTCGGCCGGTGGTCCATTACATGATGGGTGGTATCCAGACCGACCTTGAAGGAGCCACCTTGTTGCCGGGGCTTTTTGCAGCTGGCGAGGTGGCCTGTGTGAGCATCAATGGCGCGAACCGGCTCGGGTCTAATTCTCTAACTGAGCTTCTCGTGTTCGGAGCACGTGCAGGGCGTGCGGCTGCGCAGTTTGCGGGTAGTCAGGCGGCGCCGAGCTCGGCTCTTATGGCTCAAGCTGAGGACGAAGAGCGTCGTCTTTATCGCGACTTTCTCCAGAATTCGGGAGGGTCGGAGCGGGTGTCCCCACTGCGGGATGAAATGCAGGATGCTATGGAAGAAGGTGTGGGCATTTACCGCGATGAAGAGGGACTCTTGCAAGCAGAGGATAAGATTCGGGAACTTAAAGAGAGGTTCCAAAGCGTCAGCATCGACGACAAAAGTTTAACGTTCAATACTGAACTCATCTCCGTACTTGAGTTAGAAAACTTGTTAGATCTTTCTGAAGTGGTAGTGAGTTCGGCACTCGCGCGGAAGGAGTCTCGAGGAGCGCACCAGCGGACGGACCACCCTGATAGGGACGATGACAATTACCTTGCTCACACTATGGCGTATCGCTCAGATGAGGGGGCGCCAAGGATTGAGTTTGCGCCTGTGACCATTACCCAATGGCCACCAGGCGAACGAATCTACGGGAGTTAGACCAAAACTGATGCCTAAAACCGTCACCATGGAGGTGCTGCGCTACCGCCCCGAAGAAGAGGCGGAGCCAACGTGGGAGAGCTTTGAAGTCCCAGTCCACCCTGAGTGGATGGTTTTAGACGGGCTCAACCACATTAAGGATCAGCTGGACGGAACACTTTCTTATCGATGGGCGTGTCGCATGGGCGTTTGTGGAAGTTGTGGTATGATGGTGAACGGTCGCCCTGTCCTCACGTGTGCCACGTACCTAGAGAGCCTTCTTCCCGGGCCCCTCCGTATTGAACCACTAAGTGGCTTTCCGGTTATTCGTGATTTAGTCGGTGACATTACTGACTTCATGGGTAAGCTCAGCTCTGTAAAACCATGGATCGTCCGAGATACAGAGAAGCCCGTCGAGGATGGGGAGTACCTTCAGACCCCTGAGGAGCTAGCGGAATACAAGCAGTACTCGATGTGCATCAACTGCATGTTGTGCTATGCAGCCTGTCCAGTTTACCAGATTGAGCCGGAGTTTATTGGCCCGGCGGCAATTGCACTGGCTCAGCGCTATAACATGGATTCCCGGGACGAGGGTGCGCAGGAGCGGATGGACGTTCTTGCGCAACACGAAGGGATCTGGGGGTGCACATTGGTTGGGGAGTGTTCTGAGGTTTGCCCCAAGAAAGTAGATCCTGCAGGCGCTATCCAGCGCTATAAAGTCTCTGCATCAGTAGACTTCTTCAAATCTGTGCTCATGCCTTGGGGTGAGCGATGAACCCAGAGTACAGTCGGCACGAACCAAAGTGGTACCGTCCGAAAGTGCCGATCTTTTGGTGGTTGAAGCAGTGGGCTTATTTCAAATTTGTTGCCCGGGAACTGACGTCCGTTTTAGTTGCCTACTCGGCTGTAATGTTGCTCGTACTCTTTGTGGTCGTGGATCGGGGACAAGTTTCGTATCTGGAATTTGTAAGTTGGCTTTCCCAACCTAGCGTCGTGGTTTTTCATATGGCGTTATTCCTAGGGCTGCTCTTCCACAGCGTCACATGGCTAAACATTGCCCCTATGGCAATTGTTCCTAAGGTCGGTGGTCGGATAGTACCTGCTAAGGCTGTGTTGCTTGCCCACTACGCCGCTTGGTTCGTATGCTCTGCCGTCCTGACATGGGTGCTGATCAGCAAGTGAAGAGACGCCGATCTAGAGAGCCGATTCTCTGGGTTTTATTTGGAGGTGGGGGCATGATGTCCGCACTGTTTTTACCCATCCTCGTTGCTGTCCTCTTCATTGCATCCCCTCTGGAATTGATAGAGCTACTGACCTTCGGAGAGCTTCAGGAGCTTGTGCGACTTCCACTGGTTCGTTTGGCGCTATTCGGCTTTGTCTTCTTAAGCTTCTTTCACTGGGCTCACCGGTTCCGCTACACAATTTATGACACCCTTCAGGTTTCCCACCTGGGACGGCCTATTGCCCTGCTCACCTATGGTATCGCCACTACAATGACGTTGTTAGGCGCCTGGGTACTCTGGGGAATCGGTTGAGATCTCGAAGCGTCTAAGGGCTCGGGGTACGCTTAGTCTGGTCAGCGAGCCCTTCTGTGGTTGCATTCGGTTCATCAGGTCGCATTGTGAAATGCTTATGGGATTCGGTAAACAGAGATAAGGGTGGCCACCTAGTAGAGAGGTCAATCATGAAGGGGTTCATTGTCGGCTTGGTCGTCTTGGCGGCCTGTCAATCTCCAGAGTCTTCTCCGGCTTCGGCTGAATTGGAGATTCTTACGCCACCAGGCTCCGACTTCGAGGGTCCAGCGTTTGAGTTTGAACGCGTATCGGAGGACGTATACCAGGCCAGAGGTACCGGCAACGTATCAGTTGGCTCCAATGCTTCGATTGTGATCAATGAGGAAGATGTGCTGGTCGTAGACTCGCACGTGTCACCTGCAGCGGCAGCTGCACTCATGCGAGAGCTGCGTTTGATAACTGACAAGCCGGTCAAATATGTGGTGAACTCCCACTTCCATTTCGATCACGCACATGGCAACCAAATCTACGGTGATGACGTTGAGATCATCGGTCATGAGTACACTCGTGACATGCTTGCAAACGGAGAGTCTGTGAGTGGGCACACGTATCAGACGATGCGACTTACCTGGGTCGAGCAGGCCGGGTTCGCAGAGGGTCAGCAGGAACTGGCTCCTATCCCGCCGAACAGGACGCTTTCGGATCGAATGACGATCTATCGGGGAGGGAGAGAGATTCAACTCCACTTCTTTGGAAGGGCGCATACCGGAGGGGATGTTCTCGTATACCTCCCGGTCGAACGAGTTCTAATGACCGGGGACATGTTGATGGCACGCCCCCCGTACATGGGCGACGGTTTTCCAGAAGAGTGGGTTGAGACGCTTGAGCGAGTAAAGGAACTCGAGTTCGACACCATCTTGCCGGGGCACGGCCCCCCATTTACTGACGTCGTATGGATTGATCGCCTTCAGGAATACCTGCGCGACTTCTGGGCTCGTGTGGGTGAAGCACACCAAGCTGGTCTCACTTCCGAGGAAGCGGCTACCCGAGTGGACCTTTCGGATCATGGTGAGCACTACACTGGCATCACGGGTCCGGGGGTGGCCCTTGCAGCTGTAGAGCGGGCGTATGCGCTTCTTGAGGGGCGCTAGCCAAAAGTTGCTGCTACGCGCCACTGTTACATGAAGGCTGCATCCAGAGTGTACACGTCAGGGTTGTTGCTGGTTAGCGCCTGTACAGGAGGTCCCGATCCGGGACCAATCCCAATTGTAGAGGCTACTATTAGCGCGGTACAAGAGGCCCTTTTGGATGGCCGCACCACGTGTAGATCTGTTGTAGAGCAGCATTTGGATCGGATAGCCACATTTGACTACCAGATCAACGCAATCACCGTTCTAAATCCCCGTGCTACGGAGAGAGCTGACTCAATAGATCAAGCAATCGCAGCTCGTAGCGATCTGGGTTCTCTATTCTGTGTTCCGATGCTCGTCAAGGACAATTTTGACACACACGATATGGTCACGACAGGTGGGTCTATTGCTCTGATCGAGTCAGTCCCGCCCGATGACGCGTTTATGGTTCGCCGGATTCGAGAGGAGGGCGCGATCATCGTTGCTAAGACCAACATGGCAGAGTGGGCTTTCAGCCCACGGCAAACGGTGAGTTCATCATTTGATACGACCCGTAACGCCTATGCGCTCGACCGTGTGCCAGCTGGCTCCAGTGGCGGCACTGCATCTGGAATAGCGGCTAGTTTTGGTCTGATTGGTCTTGGAAGCGACACGGGTAATTCGATTCGTGGTCCATCGTCCCACTTGGCTCTTGTAGGCATTCGATCTACGATCGGTCTGACGAGTCGAGATGGTGTGATTCCCCTGGCGTTCGACCGTGATATTGCGGGGCCAATGGGTCGCACAGTGGAAGATGTCGCTCGAGTCTTCAACGTGTTAGCCGGTTACGATCCCGCCGACCCGTATACAGAAGATGGCCGCAGTCGCCGAGAGGCCGACTACACTTCTTTTCTCAATAGAGAAGGCCTCACTGGAGCGAGGCTTGCCGTGCTCCGTGAGTTGGTCGACACAGAAGATGCCGACTCCGCTGTTATCCGCGTATTCCATACCGCGTTGGAGGATCTACAAACGCTGGGAGCGCAGATTATTGACCTGGATTTCGATCTTGAGAGTCAGCTATCACGAACTGGCATGTTCTGTCGCCGATTTCGGTATGACATGAGTCAGTATTTGGCTTCACTAGGAGCCAATGCGCCACTTGGTGATGTGGTAGAGGTGCTTGAAACAGGTCAGTTTTCGGTCCACGCAGAAACTGGCTTGCGAAACGGGAGCGAAGAGCCTCTAGGTGTTCATCCTGCCGACCGAGATCCCCCATGCCCAGGCTACTTCGAAAACGAGGCTAGACAGGCTTATAAGTCAGAACTTATAGCTGCCATGGAGGACGCCGGGGTCGAAGCTGTCATCTATCCATCATGGACGAGCCCACCGGCAGAGATTACCCGGGGTTATGAGGAATATCGGGGGGATAACAGCCAGAGGGTCGCACCAGCGACAGGACTGCCTGCGATTACTGTACCCATGGGGTACACGTATCAAGACTACCCCGCAGGCCTACAGATTCTTGGCAGGCCGTACTCAGAAGGGGCCCTCTTCAAGCTGGCCTATGCATACGAGCAGGGCACGCGTCATCGCCACCCTCCCCGAGGCTTCTCTGAGCTGACTTCAGGAGGGGGCTACTGAGCACGCAACTTTAGCTCGGAGGCGTGCAGGCGTCTCGCTCGTCGTCCAAGGTTTCGAGTCCTACCCAAAGGACTAGTGTCGTGTCCCGTGGTTCGCTCCATTGAAACTCTAACTCCACCTGCGACCGGACGCCGAAACGATGTGAGAAACGCACACCTTCTCCTGGTGCAGAATCAGTCTCAAGCGATGTCTCAGCGATGGTATCTCTAGCCCGTATCGTCCAGCGACCTGAGTGGCCGTCCCACACTCGGACGCAACCATTTATCGCCAGGCCGAAGGTAGGGAGTAAGGCCGTACTAATCTCACCAGCTCCAGCAACGATCGGAACTGACACCCACCCACCTCCATTGCGGATACCTTCCATTATATCCTCAAGGCCTTGTGCTACTGCTCCTGTGGGCAGAATGAGGGAGGCCACAAAGACCAGTAGGATTTGGGTCGTGCGCATTAGTGACTTCCGAGTGGGTAGAAGACTCCTGCTTCTGACCTGCTACAAGGCCGAGGCCCGAAGGATCCATATCGTTGCCTAGGCTCAGATATGCGCCTTTTTCCACTTTGTTTTGGAGGCTAGGTTGTAGATGTCGCCAGGGGCATCCTGAAGCAGAAGGGATTGAGATTAACCCTTGGAACCTGATCCGGCTGATCCCGGCGTAGGGAGCGCGGCAGGAGATTGCGCGAGATGTTCCCTTGGCGGCTTATTCGTGAAAGCGGGTTGGCCGTCTCTTTTTTCGGGTGGCTACCCTAAAAAGTGCACCGAGGAGACGCAGTGAGTAATAACGGCATTTCTAGTAACGGGGCCAAGCGCGTAGCTCCCCGCACAGAGGAAGTGGGGACTGACTATCCTGGGGCCTTCCCCAACTCTAAGAAGGTCTATTTAGGGGGCAATCAGGGTATTGCTGTCCCTATGCGGGAAATCTATCTGTCAGAGGGTGAGCCCCCGCTAAGAGTCTATGATACGAGTGGCCCCCAGGGCCTCGATGTGCGGCTCGGTTTGCCAGGGCTCAGAGAGGACTGGATTCGGATGAGACCCGTACTTGAGACTGGTCGCACTCGTGAATTGGGGTCTGAGGTGGAGATGCCGCATGGACTGGAGCGTCGCACTCTCCGGGGCACGGGATCGGTCACACAAATGACGTATGCTCGCCGTGGCGAGATCACGCCAGAGATGGAGTTCGTTGCAATCCGTGAGGGTGTTGAACCCGAGTTCGTTCGTGAAGAGGTAGCCAAAGGTAGAGCGATTATACCGGCAAACATTAATCACCCCGAGATAGAGCCGATGATTATCGGCCGAAACTTCAAGGTGAAGATCAACGCCAATATAGGTAACTCGGCGGTGACATCCTCTATTGAGGAGGAGGTTGAGAAGCTCAGGTGGTCTGCCTTATGGGGGGCAGACACGGTTATGGATCTTTCCACTGGGCAGCACATCCATGAGACACGTGAGTGGATTCTACGTAACTCGCCTGTGCCGATTGGCACTGTTCCCATCTATCAGGCTCTTGAGAAGGTTGATGGAGTGCCTGAGGACCTGACCTGGGAAGTGTACCGTGAGACGATTATTGAGCAGTGTGAGCAGGGTGTGGACTACTTCACTGTGCACGCGGGTGTTCTGCTCCGTTTTATTCCACTAACTGCTGAACGACTTACAGGCATTGTGTCGCGTGGGGGCTCAATTATTGCCAAGTGGTGCATGGCTCACCATGCGGAGTCTTTCCTATATACGAATTTCCGCGAACTCTGTGAGATAATGGCTGAGTATGATGTTTCGTTTTCGCTCGGTGATGGGCTACGGCCCGGCTCTATCGCTGATGCGAATGACGAAGCCCAGTTCGCAGAACTCAAGGTACAGGGTGATCTCACAAGGATTGCCTGGGAGTATGGTGTCCAGGTCATGAATGAAGGTCCAGGTCATGTTCCTATGCACCTAATCAAAGAGAACATGGAGAAGCAGCTAGAATGGTGTGATGAAGCTCCGTTCTATACGCTAGGGCCTCTTACTACTGACATCGCCCCAGCCTACGACCATATCACTAGCGCGATCGGTGCAGCACAGATTGGGTGGTATGGTACGGCAATGCTCTGCTATGTGACGCCGAAGGAACACCTCGGCCTACCCAACCGTGAAGACGTGAAAAAGGGTGTGATCACCTACAAAATTGCGGCTCATGCCGCCGACCTGGCTAAAGGACACCCGAAAGCGCAGGAATGGGATGACGCGATCTCGAAGGCACGTTTCGAGTTCCGGTGGCGAGATCAGTTCAATTTATCGCTTGATCCAGTCACGTCGGAGGAATACCACGACGAAACTCTGCCTGCCGAAGGAGCTAAGGTCGCTCACTTCTGTTCCATGTGCGGACCCAAGTTCTGCTCTATGAAAATTACTGAGGACATCCGTCGCTTCGCCCGCGAAGAGGGTATGGATACCACTGCAGCCATCGACGTAGGTATGAAGAAGATGGCTGATGAGTTTCGTGAGCATGGCAGCGAGTTATATGTGGACGCAGGATCGTAGTATTGCATAACAGGCTCTGACTCTGGAAAGACTTGGAGTGACCAGTCCACGTTTTACTAGCTTAAGCTCGGGGTTGCAGGGCTTTTGTTTTCAATAATCGGGGGATCTTCACAAGGGCGCTTGTTGAGGGGGCCTCCCAGAATAAATTGAGTCAGAAACTTCCGGCTTGACCCCTTGCTCGCTTTCAACTCCGTCCAAGGCTTCAGCAATGCAATCACGCTCACGGAACATGGTGCTCTGCACCCTGATTACCTTTCTGCTCCTTCCCGCCACCTTATCCGGGCAAGCCGACTCCCGTCTGGACCGCCTGAAAGACGAAGCTCTTGAGATGGTCGAGGGTCAGGCCGAGATGGTGCAAGAGATCGTCGACATGGTCTTTAGCTTCAGTGAGCTTGGCTTCCAAGAGTTTGAAACGCAGCGGTATCTGACTGGCATTCTTGAGGATAACGGCTTCGATATCGAACTCGGGGTAGCTGGGATGCCAAGCGCATGGACCGCACGTTGGTCGAACGGAAGTGGCCAGCCTGTTATTGCCCTAGGTTCAGACGTCGATGGTATTCCACAGTCTAATCAGAAGCCAGGCGTTGCGTACCGAGATCCGATCCTTTCTATGGCCCCCGGTCATGGGGAAGGACACAATTCTGGGCAGGCCGTAAACATTGTTGCTGCGCTTGCAGTCAAGGAGCTGATGGAGCGCGAGAACATCGATGGAACTCTGCTGATCTGGCCGGGGATAGCCGAAGAGCAGCTGGGTTCGAAGGCTTTTTTCGTTAGAGATGGTCTCTTCGACGGTGTCGACATCAACCTATTCACTCACGTGAGCTCGAACTTTAGCGTGGCTTGGGGCCAGCGCGGAGGGAATGCTCTGGTTTCAGCTCTTTTCCGGTTCACCGGTGAGACGGCACACTCCGCCGGTGCTCCGTGGCGTGGCCGTTCCGCGTTGGACGCCGTCATGCTTTTAGCACAGGCGTGGGAGTATAAGCGCGAGCACCTTCGGCCTCCTGAGCGATCCCATTACATCATAGTTGACGGAGGAGATCAACCGAATGTCGTCCCGCAGACTGCAACGATATGGTTCTTCTTCCGTGAGGTAGATTATGAACGGACGATGGAGTCCTACAACGCAGCAAAAGTAATGGCACAGGGGGCTGCGCTGATGACGGGCACCGAAGTCGATACGATCCAGACAATTGGGTCAGCTTGGGGTCAGCACTTTAGTAGGCCTGTTGCGGAGGTGACGCACAGGAATATCCAGCGGGTCGGATACCCTGAATGGAGTGAGGATGACCAAAGGTTCGCTCGTGCGTTTCAGCGTGAGATGGGTCAGGAAGAGCGCGGCCTGGCCAATGAAGTAGGTGAACTTGCGGGTCCGGTAGACCTGAGTCGCTCGCTTGGCGGGGGTTCGGATGACATCGGGGACGTATCTTGGAACATGCCAACCCTGACACTTCGTTACCCTGCGAACATTCCTGGAGGACCAGGGCACAACTGGGCTAACGGCATCTCGATGGCGACTCCCGTTGCCCACAAAGGTTCCTTGGCGGGAGCAAAGGCACAGGCGCTCACTCTGCTGGACCTTTTCCTCGATGGCGAGACTGTTGATGCTGCGTGGGATTATTTCACTAATGTGCAGACGGCTGAAACTATTTATACCCCATTCATTAGTGAGACTGATCAGCCAGCGATCTTTCTCAACGAGGAGATCATGGCTGAATGGCGTGAGCAGATGAGGCCTTATTACTACGATCCGGATCAGTACGACACATATCTGGAGCAACTGGGGATAGAATATCCGACCGTCCGTTCTCGCCCGATTAGCTAGAGAACGCCAGGTAAGACAAGCCAGGTCGTTTATGAAGTGAAAGACAGGGAAAGTATCTGCCCGTAGAGTTGGGCGGGCGGCTCGTTCGGAGGTCTTACTTGAGGTCGCTTTCTTCGTCTGGAAGCGAAACAAGCTATTGCATAAGGTCGGACTGGTCCCTCAATCTGATCTTGGAATCTACCGGGAGGATCTTATGTCGGAGGGTACTGTCCGCGGTGCTGTTGAGCGGCGTGAGTTTCTTAAAGCAACGGCGGTTGTAGCAGCAACTGGCTCCATGAACCCGAGTTCGCTTCTTGGTTCTGATCGAGCTTCACCGGTTCGTTTGGTCGCTCAGCAGCAGCAGGAGCAGCAGTTGATACCTCTAGGTAACGGCGAATCTCCGGCACTGAGCTTCCAAGCTTATCCCGGAGGCACAGGTTCTCTAATGGACAAGCTCTGGGCCGAGCACGGTTCGGCTCTCTTCGAGCGAACACCCCCTATCACGCTCGACCCTTGGGAAGGACCTATTCCAACCGACGAAGAGGATATCGCTTTTCTACCTGTGCACCGCCTTTCTGTGCTGCTTCGTGATCGGTCGATCAGTTCTGTTGAGTTAACTCAAATCTATCTAGATCGACTGATTAGATATGACCCTGTCCTCCTCTGTGCCGTCTCAATTTTAGAAGGACGAGCTATGGAGGAGGCACAGCAGGCTGATGGTGAGATCCGTTCAGGTAACTGGCGTGGGCCACTACATGGTATACCCTATGGGGTCAAAGATCTTTTCTCTGTGGAAGGCACCCGAACGACCTGGGGATCAGAGGACTTTGAGGACCAGGTAATTAACGAGGATTCTGAGGTGGTCGAGCGTCTTCGTACTGCAGGCGCAGTCCTGATTGCGAAGTTGGCCACAGGTGAATTTGCTCGAGGAGATCAGTGGTACAGAGGGCGAACGCGAAATCCCTGGAACATTGAGGAGGGTTCGAGTGGATCCTCTGCCGGGCCTGGTTCAGCCACGGCTGCGGGCTGCGTAGCGTTTGCAATCGGCACCGAGACGCGGGGTTCGATCGTGTCACCATCAAGGCGGAATGGACTGAGCGCCCTGCGCCCAACGTATGGGCGCGTCAGCCGTTATGGAGGAATGGTGCTCTCTTGGAGCATGGACAAGACAGGACCGATGTGTCGCAGTGTGGAAGATTGCGCTCATGTATTCCACGCGATTCACGGCGCTAGTGAGAGAGATCCGGCGTCTCTTACCACCCCTTTTGCATTTGAGAAAATTCCGGATCTGGGAGACTTCCGTATCGGGTTCACAGAGGACGCCCCTGAGACCTTCTTAGAAGCGCTGACTGGTCTTGGTGCAAATGTCACGGAGATGCCAGAACTGCCAGCTTGGGGTTCGGAACAGCTGGGTGTCGAGTCAGCATCCGCATTTGACTTCCATATAGCTCCGGGTGGTGTGGAACCTGATCCCCTACCAGATGACTTGGATCCTGCAGAGCTCAGCCGGCGAAGCCGTTTCCGAAATGGACGGGATACGCGGGGGATGGATTACGTCAATGAGCAGCGTCGTCGCCTGATCCTCATGCGCGAGATGGCTGAGGCGATTGAGGGGTTTGATATGTTCGTCAGTGGGTCAGGCGAGACACGGCTCACCAACGATACCGGACATCCCGCTGTGGTCGTTCCATATGGATTTGGTATCCGTAATCCAGAGGCAGACAGCCCAACGACGATGCCACTCACGACGGTGCTCGTTGGCGACCTTTTTGCTGATGACAAGTTGCTTAGCGTTGCTCACCTGTTCCAACAGGGTACTGACTGGCATCTGCGACGCCCTGACCTATCCACCCTCGGTTAGAAAAAGGGCTTCGAGTGCTTGGAACGCGTGGAGATGTGGTAAGCTACCTGTTCGTCACGATAGTTGGTTTAGTAGTGGGTCTTTTTCCTGCGGCAGTACATCTAGAAGCACAGGAAATAGATCTCGTGGAGTTGACAACGGATGATGTCCAGGCGGGGTACGCAGCTGGGAACTTCACAGCTGTTGAGCTTACCCAGGCATTCTTGGACCGCATCGAACGTTACGAGCCTTACTACAATGCGTTTATCTCCATGAATCCCGACGCACTAATCACAGCCGCAGAACTAGATGTTGAGTACGCTTCCGATGGCCCTCGAGGTCCGCTACACGGTGTACCTGTGGTCATCAAGGACAACATCGACTATGGCGGTCTAGTGACAACCGCGGGATGGGAGGGGTTTAGTCAGGAGACTGGCGGGGTCGACATGATTCCCGACGATGACGCCTCAGTAGTTACAAGGCTCCGTGAGGCGGGTGCGATTATCCTTGGCAAGACGAATCTTCCTGACTTTGCTGCGCACGGCACGCGTACCAATAGCACAGTCGCCGGGAGAACGCTCAATCCATACAACGTCAGTAAGGTGCCAGGGGGTTCTAGCGGAGGTACAGCGACAGCTGTGAATGCGAGCTTTGCCGTTTTAGGATTGGGCACAGAAACAGGCGGCTCAATTCAAAATCCAGCATCTGCACAGGCGTTAGTGGGTGTGAAGCCGACATACGGGCTCGTACCTATCGAAGGCGTAGTGCCGATCAACAGCACATATGTAGATGTGGTGGGTCCACTTGCGAGGAGTGTCCTTGATGCTGCTCTGACGCTAGATGTTCTTGCTGGACCAACGCAAGAGGACCTCGCGACCTTTGCCTCTGTTGGTCAGATTCCGGAGGAGGGATACAGTGCTGGCCTCACGGAACGTCGTCTTGATGGGAAGCGCTTTGGTCTTGTAGGAGTGGGTTGGCGAGACGATTGGCTGCCTCTTGACCCACGCTCTGAGGTCGTCTATCGCGAAGCCGTTTTATCTCTTAGGAGTCTTGGTGCACAGGTGATCGAAGACCCCTTCTTGGGAACGGGTTTCAAAGATTTGTATGAAGCTCGACCTCGAGTCCCCAACCAGGGTGCTCATGACATGCATGTGTACCTGGCAGGACTTGGGGCTGGTGCAGCCTTCAATTCCGTTAGGGAGTGGGAAGCACTGACTGGGCGTCCATACCGACAAGGACGTGCTTCCTCAGATGACAGTTCAAGTGAGTCTGTAGTAGTGGTACCTGTGAGGCCGAGCGCGACCGAAGCTGGGGATGCCTACCAGGCTTGGCGCCACCGAATTCGAGCTCTTTTCCGGAGTGTCTTGGAAGAGCATGATCTAGATGCACTTTTTTTTCCACAATCGGGTGCACCGAACAGGGATCGGATTGAGGACCCTGAACGTCCTGACTACGAGCCCAATAATTGGCCCGAAATTCCAAGCAATATCGTGAATGCTCTTGGCGTGCCAGTCGTTACTGTGCCGTTCACTTACTTTGAAGATGGGACACCCTTTGTCACTGCTTTCATAGGTGACTTATGGACCGAAGCTGACCTACTCGTGTATGCGTTCGCGTTCGAGCTTGCTAATGGGGCTCGACGGGCACCTGCTTTGGTCGACGGAGCAGCAGATCGGTAGTAGGGAGGCTTTCTCACTCTAAGGGCACCTAGTTGCGGTTCATATATACTTCTCTTTTCATCCTCTGCGCGATGGTGTTTGGCTTGACACCTCTGTGGGCTCAGGATGCTCCTCGCACGATTACGCGGGAGGCCAGTGAGGACTTGGTAGAAGAACCCCGTGCTCCTCCTACTGGACGTACACGGCCGAACGTCTTCTTCGATTGTAGCGGACCCAATTGCGACTCACAGTACTATCGCACTGAGATCAATTGGGTGAGCTGGGTAAACGATCACGAGGTTGCTGATGTCCACGTCATTATGGGGAGCCTTTCTACCGGGGCAGGGGGGCGTGAATACCAACTGGATTTCTTGGGTGTGGAGACGGGGGTCGAGCCGGAAGGGGGATACGAGGAGCAGCTCCTTTATCAAGCGTTGTCGACCGACACCAGACGGGAGACACTCGATGGCCTTACATTCACATTGGCCCTTGGTCTTGCTGAATGGGCTAACACAAATGGGTATAGGGGCCTAGTCACTCTCCAGGGGACCGACCCAGAGCTAGGGGTTGCAGCACAACGTCTCGTTTCAGCTCAAGAGGTAAGTGATCCTTGGGACTTGTGGGTCTTCCGTGTCAACGGGAATCTCGACCGTGATGGCGAGGAAAAGGTCAAGACCACACGTGTATCTGGGGGCTTTAACGCTTCGAGAGTTAGCCCCACGTGGAAGGCCAATTTTAACATCTATGGGAGCCAGAACCGCCTTTTCCGAGAGCTTAGTACTGGCGAATTTAACGACATTCGAACAGAGTGGACTTTCCGGCCTCTCATCGCCTACTCTGTAGCAGACCACTGGTCCGTGGGGATGACGAGTCGGGTTGGAAGGTCACCTCGCTTTAACCGTGATCTCCGTGTAGATGTTTCGCCCGTGCTCGAATACAGCTTCTTCCCATATGAGGAAGCCACGCGACGCTCACTAACAGCGATGTACACAATCGGGCCTAGATATTCCGAATACATCGAGCCTACTGTTTACAGTGAGACGGAAGAGCTGCGTTACCGTCAGCAGCTTGAAGTCGATTTCTCCTCGCGCCAGCAGTGGGGCGATGCGGGCTTCAGGCTACGAGTATCGCACTTTCTCCATGACATCCACCTAAATCGCAGAGAACTGCGTGGCAATATTAACTATCGACTCACTCGTGGCATTCGGATCTTCGCGAATGGCAACATTGCCTGGGTAAGTGACCAAATCTATCTCCCGTCGGCAGGCCCGACGGACGAGGAGGCATTGCTCAACCTTGAGCGCCAGGCCACTGATCGGGAATCCTCGATAAGTGTTGGCCTTTCGCTTCAGTTTGGGTCGATCTACAACAACGTTGTCAATAACCGCTTCCGTGGTGCTGGGCGCTTCTGATCTGGCCCTTCCCGATTTGATCGTGTGCGCTAGACCATCGTACCTTTCGCAATACCAGTTAGGACAGATGCTACGGAGGACTCGTGGCCGGCCATAACAAATGGTCTAAAATCAAGCGGAAGAAGGGCGTCGCTGATGCTAAGCGGGGCGCGCTTTTCACGAAGCTAATCAGAGAAATCACCGTCGCTGCTCGGGAGGGTGGTGGTAGCCCTGAGTTTAATGCTCGTCTGCGATTGGCTGTCGACACGGCTAAGAGCGCCTCGATGCCAGCTGATAATATCGACCGAGCGATCAAGAAGGGCACGGGTGAGCTAGAAGGAGCTTCGTACGAAGAAGTCACATATGAAGGATATGGCCCTGGTGGGGTTGCACTTTTTATCGAATGCCTGACCGACAATACGAACAGGACTGTGGCGGACGTTCGCCATGTACTTACGAAGTTGGACGGCAGCCTTGGTACAGACGGTTCAGTAGCGTGGCAATTTGACCGCAAGGGACAACTGATTATCAACGCTGTGCGGTATACTGAGGACGCGGTATTCGAGGCAGCGATCGAAGCCGGTGCCGAAGATGTGATTGGGGACGACGATGAGCTTGTAGTCACATCCGAGGTGTCTGATTTCAGTGCTGTTCAGGACAGCCTCAGGGCAGCTGGCATAGAACCTACATCTGCCGAACTTACCAGGATCGCCAAGAATGAAGTGGCAGTTGGGGGTAGAGATGCTGAGAAGCTATTGAAGCTACTTGATACGCTAGAAGAACTTGACGATGTGCAAAAAGTGCACTCAAACGCGGACATCGATGAGGCCGTGCTGGCCGGAGTGGAGTAGCCACGTCTCAACACTATAAGACATCGAACACGGCTGTGACTCTTGGTATTGATCCAGGTACGGCAGTGACAGGTTATGGGGTTGTTACCCACTCGGACGGAGGTCTGCTCACCTTGCGGGAATGTGGTGTGATTCGCACTTCCTCCGGTGAGGCGCTTGCGAATCGAATTCGTGAAATTTATGACTCGATTGCGGTGCTAATTGGACGACATCAGCCGACGACAGTTTCTGTAGAGGAGGTTTTCCAGGGGAAGAATGCCAAGAGTGCACTTAAGCTTGGGCATGCCCGAGGTGCAATTCTTTTGGCAGCCGCACACAACAACATTGATATTGCTGAGTATGCGCCACGGCAGATTAAGAAGGCGGTGGTAGGCAATGGTAACGCCTCCAAGGACCAGGTGGCTTTTATGGTACAACAACAGCTTCGGCTAAAGGAACCTCCGACGCCTTCGGATGCAGCGGACGGAGTTGCTGCAGCTCTGTGCCACTGCTTGCTCGGAAGCCTTCCCAAATGAGGTGCTGGCAACTGTGATCTCTCGCATACTAGGTACGATTCTGTCTCGAGAGACGGATCACATCGAGATTCAGACCCAGGGCGGCGTTGTGTATGAAGTGGAAGTTCCACTGACTGTTCTTACGAGACTGCCTCTGGTGGGTAGCACACTTGAGCTACGCACCGCTCAAGTGGTGACAGATAGCTCTATGGCACTCTACGGGTTTCTTGACGTGCATGAGCGGAGGTTGTTTCAGCGACTTCTCAATGCATCTGGGGTGGGACCCAAGTTAGCTCTGACCATGATGTCGACCTACAGTTCGGAGCGGCTTGCAAGGGCGCTGGTCGAAAAAGACGTTACGGCACTCCAGCAGGTGAATGGCATTGGTAAGAAAAAGGCAGAGAAAATAGCACTCGATCTTGCTGACAAGGTTGATGACCTTGTGCTCGTGACACCCTCGAGTCCTGAATCAGTGGGTGTTGCACAGGAGGCTGTACAAGCCTTGGTTGCACTCGGTTATTCCTTCGGCGACGCCGACGACGCTGTTAGAGCGGTTCTTGAAGCTGGTGCGCCCAATGACACAGAAGACCTCATTCGACGGGCGCTTGCGAGTTAGTGTGCTAGATTCCAATGGATGACTGACCACCTGCACATCACCACGCCAGAGTCTATCTCTGGTGACGTCGAACTTGAGCCCTCACTTCGGCCTCACCGGCTTGGGGAGTTTATAGGCCAGGGTAGGGTCTGTGACGCCTTGGATATAGCCATCCAAGCAGCCAGGCAGCGCCATGACCCCCTTGATCACTTGCTCTTTCATGGTCCTCCCGGCTTAGGGAAGACGACCCTCGCATCACTCCTTGCTCGGGAAATGGGCGTCAACATCAAGACGACGTCGGGCCCGGTACTAGAGAAGCCAGCTGACCTTGTCGGTATGCTCACTGATCAACGTGAGGGAGACATTCTTTTCATCGATGAGATCCATCGCTTGAGGCCTGTCATTGAAGAGTTTCTCTATCCTGCAATGGAGGATTGGCAGGTAGATGTCAGGCTTTCAGACGGGCCAAAAGCCAATACGATGACCATGAAGGTTGAGCGCTTCACACTCGTCGGGGCCACCACACGTTTTGGTTTGCTTACTGCACCGATGCGGGCCCGGTTTGGGATTGTTCAACGCCTTAACTTTTATCCCCCGGAGGACCTGGCAACAATCGTTCGAAGGAGCTCGGAAATTTTGGGAGTAGAAATAACCGAGGGCGGAGCTACTGAACTTGCCAAGCGCTCTCGGGGGACCCCTAGGGTTGCTAATCGACTGTTGCGGCGTGTTCGCGACTATGCTCAAGTGAAGGCCGATGGGGAGATCGATGTCGATGTCGCTATAGATGCGTTACAAATGCTCGATGTGGATGAGTACGGGCTAGATGAAATGGACGCCCAGGTGCTGAAGACACTCATCGAGAAGTTTGAGGGAGGGCCGGTTGGCCTAAACTCTCTAGCAGTTGCTTTGGGTGAAGACGCTACGACTCTTGAGGAGGTCTACGAGCCATTCCTAATCATGGAAGGCTTTCTTAAACGGACCTCCCAGGGTCGCATGGCTACCCCCAGGGCTTTTCGGCGCTTCGGCTATACACTTCCCGAGGGTAAGAAGGCCCCCCAGGAGTCTCTGTTCACTGAGGAGGGATGAGGCAGCCTGACGGTTCGCGCGTATCCGACTACGACTACGACTTGCCCGTAGCTCAGATCGCACAATACCCTGCTTCTCGAAGGGACGAGAGCCAACTTTTGGTGTTACTCTCAGGAAAAGCCATTCATCATCGGGCGTTCGGGAATGTGGTCGACCTTCTAGCACCGAACGACGTATTGGTTATGAACGAGAGCAAAGTGCTTCCCGTGCGTTTGCTGGGCCTTAAGCCAACCGGCGCGCTCTCAGAGGTTTTCCTCCTACGTCCGGTCCCAGATAGCGAGGACCCTCATCTGTGGGAAGCATTGGTTCGTCCCGGATCAAAGCTTAAGCCAGGTCGCACAGTCCTCGTCGCGGATGACTTGCTGGTGGACATCCTGGATTCAGCTCCTGGGGGCGGACGCATGGTTCGCCTCGTTACGGATCTGACAGTGGAGCAGGCTCTGACTCGATACGGACATATGCCACTTCCACCCTATATAGACAGAGAGGATGAGCCACTTGATCGGGAACGCTATCAGACAGTGTATGCTAAGGAGTCGGGATCTGTCGCAGCTCCAACTGCTGGTCTCCATTTCACGCCTGAACTATTGACTAGATTGCGTGCGAAGGGCGTAAAGTGTGTCGGTCTGACCCTACATGTGGGGATCGGAACATTTCGCCCTGTAGACGGGGACGATCCAACCGAACACGAGATGCACCGAGAGTGTTATTCGGTGCCACAGGCCACAGCCGATTCGGTAAACGAAGCTAGAGAGCAGGGGGGAAGGGTGTGGGCTGTGGGTACGACGGTTGTCAGAACGTTGGAATCTGCTGTGGACGAAAGCGGTCAGGTTAAAGGGGAGGCAGGCACGACTGAACTTTTCATTCGACCTGGGTTTTCCTTCCAAGTTGTTGATGGCCTGCTAACAAACTTCCATTTACCCCGGTCCACGCTCTTGATGCTGGTATCTGCATTTGCTGGATATGAGCAAACGATGACTGCTTACAAGGAAGCAATTGATAGAGAGTACAGATTCTACTCGTACGGTGACGCTATGGCGATCGTGGGGCGCGGCTGAGTATTGGTACTGCGGCCAGAAGATACCAGAATGGCATCAACGCCAGTAACGAAATTTACTGGAGGGTGAATTTTTGGACTCGCCGACCAGTGGATGCCTCTCCTACATAGAGGTTCCCATTCGAGTCTATGCTCATACCGTGCGGCCTAAGAAACTGCCCTACCTGACGACCTCCTCTCCCGAATTCACCCAATAGTTGAAGGTCTCTTCGGTCCATGATCCAGACTTTATGGTTCGTGCCGTCCGCTAAGAAGAGCCACCGCTGTTCAGTATCACGTGATAAAACTGGGACAAATGCCGAACCAGAAGCTCGAGTGGCGGGCTCAATGATTCGTTCGTTCAAAAATACTCCAGTCCGATTAAAGACCTGGATCCGGTTCCCTCGTCGATCAGCAACGTATATCAATCCGTCAGAAGATCCCGTAATTCCGTGCACCGTTGAAAATTGACGGGGGTGGGGCCCAGCCGGGTCACGATCACCAAAGTCATAATCGTCGACCGGATTTTCCCCATAGGCTCCCCATTGTCTTAAGGGTACTCCGGTGTCGCCATCAAATACAATCACCCGACGATTCCTGTATCCGTCTGCGATGAAGACCTCATTTGTGTTTGAATCAACCCAAATTCCAGCCGGCCCGCCCAATAGCTCTGGATCATGGCTTCCTGCAGTGACCTCATACTCGCCAAGGGTCATCAGAAGGTCACCGTTGCGGGTAAATTTCATGACTCGGTGATGTCGGTGCGTGCCGACCCAAACAAACTCGTTATGGTCGACAAAAATCCCATGGGGATTTCGAGGGAATTCTGAGGGGTCCTGGGACTCAGCGTCTCCCCAAGCTCCTATTAGCCTTCCTTCAGGATCGAGTTCGAGCACAACGGGCGCAGGCGCGCAGCACATCCCTATGGGTGGTTCTTGTACTGCGCCAGTTTCCTCGGGAGTGAGTGTTTCAGGGAGGTGGGTAATCCAAACGTGGTCTCGATTGTCTACAAAGACACCAGTGACGGAACCAAGAATCCAATCGTTAGGCAACTCTTGAGGCCATAGTGGGTCGACCTGAAAATGAGGTATGTCAGGGCTAAGGGCGTCATCTGGATTGTTTGGTTGGCCGCTGCACCCGCCCATTGCCATCGCGAGTCCGGTGAGCTTTAAGATTGGTCTGACTAAGGGGGGGGTGAACATTCTTTTGGTCATCCCTCCTGTTCGGTCGGAACATTGGGTTTGGAAATCTGGCCGACGTTACTCCACTGCGCGAGCCAGTCGTTGAGTTTGTTGAGTGGCGGCGGGCCTGCCTGGCCGAAGTCAGGGCTGAGTACTAACATGCGGAGTTATTGCACAGGGCGTATGCGTGACCGCGTTTTTATTCGGGGAGGGAAATATGTCGTCATTGTTCCGAGGAATTTCAGGCCTCAGCTTAACCCTGACTCTATTGCTCCTATTACCCGTAGGCATCAGTTCACAGGAGCGACAGAATCCATACGGAGAATGGCGCTACCAAAGTGCTGATGCGTGGGGCACAAGGTATTCGCCAGTCAATCAAATTGATGCTTCAAATTTTGAAGATCTAGAAGTTGCTTGGACCTTCCAGTCGGACAATTACGGCCCGGCTCAAGACTACCAGTTTAAGTCGACACCGACATACGTAGATGGAGTTCTGTACACAGTAGCAGGCACCCGCCGAACCGTGGTCGCCATGGACCCTGGGACTGGCGAAATTCTGTGGACCTACCGCGAGCCCCACACGACGCGGTGGGATCGATCTATGCGCCAGAATTATGGCAAGGGTGTGGCGTATGATGAGATCGACGGCAGGGGTGTTATTTACTACACATCCCCGGCTTTTTTCCTGCATGCGCTTGATGCGAAGACAGGTCGCCATCTAGAGAACTTTGGATCTCCGGTACCACTCCCGGGCTTCCCTGAGTCCGGGGTTGTGGATCTGCTGCCGGACCTGATCGCGGATTGGGGTCCATGGCTAGAGTGGGATGAGCCATATGACCCTGACTACGGTATCCCACGCGAGCTCGGCTTCATCACGTCTTCATCGCCACCCATCGCAGTCAACGGTGTTGTCGTCGTGGGGAACTCTGCAGAGCAGGGTTACAATCAAACACGTGTCGAGAATGTGCCCGGGGACATTCTCGGGTATGATGCTCGCACGGGTGAATACATGTGGAAATTCAATGTGATTCCACGTCCGGGCGAGTTTGGGCATGAGACCTGGGAGAACGATGCCTGGCAGTGGACTGGAGACATTTCCTCATGGGCGCCGATGTCAGCGGACTATGAGCGAGGGATTGTCTACATTCCTACAAACCCTCCAACGATCGACTATTTCGGTGGATTTTCACCTGGCGACAACCTTTTTGGTACGACTGTGATAGCTCTGGATGTTCAGACTGGAGAGCGCGAGTGGCACTTCCAGGTCGTGCACAGTGACCAGTGGAATTATGATCTGCCGAATGTGCCTATGGTTGTCGACCTTGAGGTGGATGGCCGAGAGATACCTTCCGTTATCCAGACGACTAAGCATGGTCTCCAGTTTGCCTTTAACCGGGAGACTGGGGAGCCCATCTGGCCAATTGAGGAGGTTCCTGTTGCGCAGACTGTCGTTCCGGGTAACTGGACTTCGGCTACACAACCTGTGCCTACACGTCCAGAGCCAACCGAGTCATTTGGGTTACCTGAGGAGGACTTGATTGACTTCACGCCAGAGCTTCGTGAGCAAGCTATGGAGCTGATCGGTGACTACCGGATCGGAGGCCCGTTCATGCCGCGGCTCTACGAGGATCATAACACGGGAGTGGAGGACAACATCAGATGCTACGGAGTAGGGTTAAACATCCCCAGTCCAGCGACTATCGATCCAACTACTGGGATTCTCTATGTACCTTCTACAAAGACCTGCAGTGGTGGAAGTCTCGCTCCTGGCGCTCTGTCTGATGAACCGGATAATCCAGCAACCACTGGTACAACGCTATCGCAGTGGGTTGCAGGACCAGGTGGCGGTTTGCCTCGAGTCGAAGGGTTACGAGCTTGGAAACCACCTTATAGTCGTTTGAACGCGTACGACATGAATACTGGCGAGCGCATCTGGTGGATTCCAATTGGTGATGCACCCGAGGATGTGGTTAATCACCCTGCGCTCCAGGGAGTTAATACATCGGAGTTTGGAAGTGGTCAGAGTTCAATCCAGATTGTAGCAGGCGATCTACTTTTGGCTACGGAAGGCTCGAATGGCCCACCAGTACTCAATGCCTTCCACAAGCTCACGGGCGAGTTTGTTGGGGAAGTGGAATTACCTGGGAATGGCCAGTATGGCATGATGACATACTTGCATGGAGGGGAGCAGTACGTGGTAGTTCAGGTGCAGAGGCCAGGTCGGTTAGTGGCACTCAAGTTGCCAGGGTGATGCACTTAGACTCACTTGAGCTTCTAGTATGAAGAAGCGGCCCCCGCCATAAGAGGGGGGCCGCTTCTTCATTTTCGCGCAGCTAAAGACGTTTTCTGCACACCCGAATTGTCGAAGTTGGAGGGATCTAGCCAGGCCTCGAACGCGTCGCGTATTCGTGGCCACTCGGTATCAATGATCGAATACCAGGCGGTATCACGGTTCCTCCCTTTGTAAATTCTAGCCTGCCGGTGTGTGCCTTCATATGTGAACCCCAGACGGATAGCGGCGGCTCTAGATTTCATGTGAAGGTCATCACATTTCCACTCGTATCGTCTGTACCCGAGATCATCAAATGCATGACGCATCATGAGATACATGACTTCCGTTGCGGCCTGGGTGCGCTGAAGTGACTGAGCAAAGTGGATGTGTCCAACTTCAATAGAGCCCATCATCGGATTGATCCGTAGGAAGCTTGCCATTCCCGTAGGTTGTGCTGTCCCATCTAAGATTGTGTAAAACAGAGGATCACTATCCGCGGTGATCTTGGTAGCCCAATCATGAAATGAGACCGAATGTCCGAAGGGTCCGTAGGGCAAATACGTCCAATCGCTACCCGAAGGATCCAACTGGAAAGCCTCGAACAGTAATTTTGCATGTCTTTCTGGATCTAACCTTTCCAGAGTGCAATAGCGTCCCTCGATCCTTGACAGCGTAGGTCGGGACGGTGGGTCCCAACCGTTTACGGCTAACCCAACTGGTTGTTCAGGATCACGCGCCATATAAAACGCAGCCTAGCAGTTAACGGAGGAGGATCTCCCCCAAGGCCTTACCTACGACACGATCCCAAACCACGTAACCCGCCGGGGTCATGTGAATCCCATCAGGGACGTAATACTCAGGGATGGGCTGTCCATCTGATCCGAGTAGGTCAGATCCAACATCGACGTAGTAAACTCCCTCATGGGAGTCCGCAAAGCTCTTGAGTAGTTCATTCGTTTGCTGGGCTTCCTCCCACACTTCCATGCGTGCAGGACTTGGCTTGACGGACATGAAAAGAATCTCTGCGTCAGAGCCGGAGTGATGCACTGCATGAACGAACTCGTGTACGTCCTCGAATATCTGGTCGGCTTTTTTTCCCCGTGCGGTGTCGTTGTCGCCCTCGTAGTACACGATTAGGGCCGGGTCATACTTGAGCGCAACTTCCTGAACCCAGTGTGCAGCATCTGAGGCTTGTGAGCCCCCGAACCCTCTGTTGATAACTGGAAGGCCTGGGAACGCTTCGGCAGTCCTCCAATAGTTTATACTTGAGCTGCCCAGGAAGACTATGCCATTCTCAGGAATAAAGTTTTCGGCATCCCATGTGGCAAACCTCGCAAAGTCGTCCGTAAAGCGCTCAGGATCGGGATCGGGCGTTTGGGCGTTGAGTGACACTGGACCGATCGCGAGAAACACTGTTAGGCTCAAGACGCGACCGATTTGAATGCGGGGCTTCATGGGTGTTGGGTCTCCATTCAATTGTTTTTCAAGACGGCAATCTGTCATCCTAAGCGCAGCTTTGCACGCATTGGCGGAACTTATGCATTCGTGAGAGGGGTGTAGATACACGTTACATTCGAACTATGATGTTTGAATATTCCCTAGAATCAGCGGAGGGCGCTGCTCGTGCCGGCGTCTTGAGTACTCCTCATGGGAGGATCCATACGCCCTCTTTTATGCCGGTTGGTACAGCGGGAACAGTGAAGGGCTTGATCATGGAGGAGGTCAAAGAACTTGGTGCACGGATGGTCCTTGCCAACACGTACCACCTGTACCTGAGGCCGGGCCACGAGCTCATCGATGATCTCGGCGGCCTCCATCATTTCATGAGATGGGATGGCCCGATTCTCACCGACTCAGGGGGGTTCCAAGTGTTTTCCTTGTCGGGAACCCGCCGCGTTCACGATGACGGTGTGGATTTCAAGAGCCACATCGATGGCTCAGTACACACATTCACACCTGAATTCGTGATGGAGATCCAGCGGGCTCTGGGTGCCGATATCGTCATGGCTTTTGATGAGTGCCCACCTGGAGGATGCGACCAACGCACGGCGAAGGAATCGGTAGAGCGGACCCTCAAGTGGCTGAAACGTTGTCGGGATCGTTTTACCGCATTGGAGACGGAAGGACCTAGCCCAGTACAGTCTCTGTTTCCAGTACTCCAGGGCAATGTCTTCGATGCTATCAGACGAGAGCATGCCAGTCGGGTCCTAGAGTTAGCCGACTGGCATGGGTACGGTATAGGGGGTCTCAGTGTGGGAGAATCTAAGCAGGATATGTGGAGGATTTTAGAGATCCTTCACGACGTCCTGCCGACGAATCGGCCGCGCTATCTTATGGGTGTTGGTTACCCGGATGACCTTTTGGAGGCTATCGCCCGTGGCTGTGACCTATTCGATTGTGTCGCTCCGACGCGCAACGCACGTCATGGCAGTGCCTGGACGAGGGAAGAAGGCCAGGTGAACTTGAAGTCGGCGCGATTCCGCCGCGACACTAGGCCGCTAGATCCCGGTTGTGACTGTTACGCATGCGTGCACTACGACCGGGCGTACTTGCGACATCTTGTTGTCGCGGCCGAGTGGCTTGCGGCAAGGCTCCTATCCATGCACAACCTTAGATTTTTGGTTCGATTGGGGGAACAGGCACGAGACCAAATCGTGGGTGGGGACTTTGAGATTTGGCGTCAAGATTGGCTAGAACTATACCGAAAGGGAGGGAGCGCTAAGTGACCCTTATGCATCTTCTTTGGGCAGTACCTCGTGAGGGCGGAGGTGCCGGGACCGTCTTTATAGTGCAGATGGTTCTGATCTTTGCAATTTTCTACTTCTTGCTAATCAGACCACAGACTAAGGAGAAGCAGCGACATCAGCAGATGCTCTCGGGAATCAAGAGAGGAGATGAAGTAGTCTCCAATGGCGGCATCATCGGAAAGGTCGTTCACGTGGAGGACGAACGACTCACATTGCGCACAGGGGAGGATACGCGAGTAACCGTAGACCGGAGTCGCATTGCTGCAGTCCTAGATTTAAGGGGTGAAGCCAAGGAAGATTAGGGGACGTGGTGGCGTTCATTGGGCCCAGCGGATTCTTATATGCACCCAGATCATGATTGATATCATCTCCACGTGCAGTGGGTCGCCGGGGCTTGCCCCGGCTCAGGGGCTTCGGCCACAGACTACCCCAGTTGTTGGAGCTTTGCAGGTGGGGTCAGCTGTCCGTTCATCGGTGTAGGTTGAATCTTGGGCTTTATAACTTTTAACATAACCAGCCGCATCTCTAACACCGCCTAATACATGTCGGTTCGCGAGATTGTTCTCATGGGGGACCCAGTTCTCCGTGCCGAAGCAGAGTTTGTCGAAGATTTTGACGAACGACTTGTTGCCCTAGTTCAGGATATGTTTGAGACCATGTATCATGCGGAGGGCATCGGGCTCGCAGCACCGCAAGTCGGCATTTCGACCGGAGTGATCGTAGTTGATCTGCGCCGTGAGGACGAAGACGATCAACCTCTGGCAATCGTAAATCCATCTATAACTTGGCACAGCAAGAAGACGCATAAGAAGCCTGAGGGGTGTCTCAGTATTCCTGGGCTTGAAGAGGTGGTTGAGCGGTTCACAGCCGTGCGGGTAGAAGGTTTCGATCCAGACGGCAACGCAATCAGTGTTGAGGCAGATGACCTCTTGGCGCGGGCGTTACAACACGAGATCGATCACATACATGGGGTCCTTTTCCTCGATCACTTGAGTCCACTAAAAAGGCGAATGCTGCTCAAGAAGTGGAAGAAGCTAGAGGCAGACGGTTTCGAGGAGCCATGAAGATCCTGTTTTGGGGTACACCAGCCTTTGCCATTCCATCATTCAGGGCTCTCGGCAAAAGGGGTTTCGAAATTGTAGGAGTTGTCACGCGGCCTGACCAACCTGCGGGTCGTGGTCGGCGACCACGCGCGTCGGCGATCAAGCAAATAGCTGAAGAAATGGGTGTCAGGCTTCTAACTCCGGATCAGCCGAAAGGGGATGGCTTCTTAATAGAGGCTCGGCGGTTGGAACCTGACTTTTCTGTGGTTGTGGCTTATGGGCATATCCTTGCTCAAGACGTATTGGACCTGCCGCGCTTAGGGTCACTCAATGTGCATGCGTCTCTTCTCCCCAAGTTACGTGGCGCTGCCCCTATAAACTGGGCTATTGCACGCGGTCACAAAGAGACCGGTATATCAGTGCAAAGGATGGTACCCGCGATGGACGCTGGGCCTATCATCCATCAGGTACGCGAGCCGATTCTTCCCAACCAGACAGCCTCTGAACTCTACATCCGTCTTTCTGAGCTTGGAGCTGAAGCTCTTGTTGAGGCTCTGACACTCCTTTCAAACGGTGAGGTTGAAGAATTGGAGCAGGATCATGATGCAGCAACATTTGCTCCAAAGGTTAACCGCACCACTGCGCGTATCGATTGGAACCAAACGGCTGCAGAAGTTGCGCGACACGTGCGTGGCATGGACCAGGTTCCTGGGGCTTGGTCCACACTAAATCAGGAACCTGTAAAGCTCTTCCGACCGACCGTAATCGAGTGTCGGGGTGAAGAAATGAGTCTGGCTAGTGGATTGATTGTTAGAGTGGATCGTGCAACAGGTGTGGTCGTCTCGACAGGTGAGGGCTGTGTGCAATTCTCTGAAGTGCAGCCTTCTGGACGACGACGAATGCGTGCCACGGACTGGATCGGCGGCAGGAAGGTTCAACCTGGGGAGCTGTTTGAGTGAAGTATGAAGAGAATTCTGGTTCTGCCCTGCCACGACTCCACGTCGTGACGGATGACGCAGTCCTGGCACGTCCGGACTGGCAATCGGTTGCGCTAACAGTTTGTGCGGCTGGAGGTTCTGCGATCGCACTGCACATCCGAGGGCCCCATACGTGTGGCCGTAAGATCTATCGCTTAGCTGCAGCTCTCGCGCCGCACGCTAAACGCACACATGCGTTGCTCTTTGTAAATGACCGGGCCGATGTTGCACTGACCACCGACGTAGATGGAGTCCACTTGGGTGTTCGTTCCTTGGCTCTTTCAGCAGTACGAAGCTTGTTAGGCCCTAAAGTCTGGATCGGAGCATCTTGCCACAATGCCAATACAGCAGCAGCAGCAGTAGGCGCAGATTACATGTTCTTGGGTGCTATCTTCGAGACTCCAAGTCATCCGAACGTTCGGGGTATTGGGATTGATGAATTTGCTCAAGTCACCTTAGCGTGTCCTGGACCGGTGATAGGGATCGGCGGCATCAACCCACGCCGAGCAAGATCTGTTGTAAAGGCGGGAGCATCGGGAGTCGCGGTCTTGCGCGGCGTCTGGGATGCCGAGGATCCTGCAAGGGCGGTTCGAAATTACTTAGCGATTATGACGAATAGGAGATAGAGCTTGAGTGCGACTAAGACGGTGGCCGTCCGGCTCAACGGCAGGGACCGAAATATTGATATTGGGCACACCGTGCTTACGCTCCTAGCCGAGCTAGACCTTCAACCTGGAATGGTTGTGGTCGAACTAAATCGGGAGATCCTAGAGCGTGAGCGCTATGCTGACATCGAGGTGAATGACGGGGATTCCTTCGAACTCGTGCATTTCGTGGGAGGAGGATGACATGGGGAGTGGACTGAAGAAACCTGAGACGCCTAGCGGGCTTGATGGATCGCTCCACGTAGGCGGAGTCGACTTTGTTTCACGTCTGATAGTGGGAACAGGAAAGTACAAGACTAACGAAGTTATGGTCAGAGCGATTAGGGCCTCTGAGGCTGAAGTGGTCACGGTGGCTGTCCGGCGTATCGACCTAGATCAGAAAAATGAGCAGGGGATACTCCACCACCTTAGGCCGGACGAATTTTTCCTTCTTGCAAATACGGCAGGATGTTCTACCGCTGAAGATGCGATAAGGTATGCCCGGCTAGCACGGGCAGCAGGGTTTAATGATTTCCTAAAGCTTGAGGTCATTGGCGATGCAAACACCCTACTGCCAGATGTGCACGGTACCCTTGAGGCTGCTAAGACCCTTGCTGGAGAAGGGTTCAAGGTGATGGCGTATACCAATGATGACCTAATAACAGCACTCCGGTTGGAAGATGCTGGGTGTGTCGCAGTGATGCCTCTTGCGAGCCCAATCGGGAGTGGGTTGGGTATGGTGAACCCCTACTTCATCCGAGAGATCAAACGCCGGCTGTCAGTCCCGGTTATCGTCGATGCAGGGGTTGGCACGGCATCTGATGCGTGCGTGACCATGGAGCAGGGAGTCGATGGAATCTTAATGAATACCGCATTGGCAGCAGCTGACGATCCAGTGCAAATGGCACTTGCAATGAAGCATGCTACGGTTGCTGGCCGACTCGCATTCTTGGCAGGCCGCATGCCCTCAAGTGAGATTGCTATTCCTTCCTCACCCGTGATTGGGATGCTCGACTGAGTATAGTGAGCCTTGGTCGGCAAGTGGCCTTTCGGGCCAGGAGCGAGACCGAGCGTGGACGACGACTAGACCGTGCTTTTACCGAGGCTGCGGAGGGACTCGATCGACGTGAGCGAAGCTTTGCGTATGAACTTTCATTTGGGGTCACACGTCTTCGTGGTCGGATAGAACACCTGTTATTACGACAGCTCAACCGACCTCTGGAAGACCTGGACCCCCCAGTACTTGAGACGCTGCGGTTGGGAGCGTATCAGCTTCTCTACATGGATAGAGTTCCAGACTATGCTGCTGTCTCTCAGTCTGTCGACCAGGTTCGAGCAGAAGTGGGGTCAGGGCCCACGGGTCTCGTCAATGCTGTACTGAGACGTGTGCAGCAAGCTGGGGATGGCCTTGAACTATTTCCTTCTTTCGATTCAGATCCTCTAGCCTTCCTAGAGTCCTGGGGCTCCCATCCTCGGTGGCTTCTGGAGCGTTGGTTAGACCGATGGGCGGCAGCAGAGGTCAGGGCGTTAGTAGAAGCGAATAACGAGCGCCCTGACATCTATCTAGTCGCCCTCGACGCCCAACCTGAGAGTGTATTGTCTGGGCTCTATGAATCCGGATTAGCGGCTGAACCTGTAGGAGCTGGCACTCCTTGCATACGCCTAGAGCAGCGGACGATCGTCACGCAGGCTTTGGAGTTAATTCCCGATGCTATTGTTCAGGATCCGGCAGCTAATCTTGTCGCGCAGTACTGTGACGTCCCTCCCGGCACGAAGGTTGCAGATCTTTGTTCAGCCCCAGGCGGGAAAATCCTTGCCATCTCGGATCAACCTGCTTTTTCTATCGCTTCGGACCTATCGGAATCACGAATGCTCATGGTTAAGGAAAACGCTAAACGCACCGGGCGGCAGCTTGCACTTGTAGTTGCAGACGCTCGCCACCCTCCAGTGCTCCATTCCGATGTTGTTCTACTGGATACTCCGTGCACTGGCACTGGGACACTATCGAGGCGGCCCGATGCTAGGTGGAGGCTTGCCTCCGAGAAGATTAACGAACTAGCGGCCCTTCAGAGTGAATTGTTAGCATCCGCCGCGACCCTTGTGACAGAGGGTGGGATCTTGGTCTACTCCACATGTACCCTCGAGCAAGAAGAGAACGAAGGAGTGGTCGATGCCTTCTTGGCTACCCACGCCGATTTTCATATTCAGGCTACGCGGGCCGTGCCGGAGCAGTATCTAGATTCTGCTGGTCGGCTCGTGGTGACCCCGCAAGCCACGGGATTTGATGGAGCATTTGCAGTCCGCATGAGGAGAGCTGCGTGAGGTTGGGTGGATCACTGAAGCGCCGTCGCAAAGGACGACGAGCGCGGCCAGGGGTGGGTCTCAGTAAGCATATTGCTTCAGGAAGGTCCATCGCCCGGAAGCTAACCCTTAAAGTGGCGATCCTCTCGATAGTGGGTTGGCTTTTTGGCTACGGGCTATCTACGAGGGTGCTTTTCCCCCCGCCCCCGCGACCTAGTGATCTTTTCGAAGTACCGGATGTGACGGGGTTGGGTATAGCGAGTGCCCGTGAACGTCTTGCCGGGGCAGGTTTATCTCTCGGCACTGTCGATTTACTTCTTCATCCGACTGTTCCTCAGGATCTGATCCTCGGCCAAGCTCCACTTCCTGGGCAAAGTGCACGTCCATCAACTGACGTGAGAGTGAGCGTGAGTTTGGGGCCACAGACTCGCTCCGTGCCCGACGTGGTCAACCTCAATGAAGGCCGGGCACGCATCATTTTAGAGACGAGTGGTTTTTTGGTTACAATCGATACTGCGGCGTCAGAGCTGCCCCGAGGAAGTGTTATCGGGGTGTTGCCAGCCCCAGACAGTGTGGTAGTACTTCCTACTGAAGCGAGGCTTCTGGTGAGCACCGGACCTTCTCTAATAATGATGCCACTGGTTCTAGGCCTCCAAGAAACGGAAGCCACTATGGTTTTGGACAGCATTGGTCTTGTGGTGTCGGACGTGGAAGAGGTCTTCCGTTTTGGGCGGGATCAGGGCATTGTGGTTGAGCAGGAGCCTGCTTCCGACATAGAGCTGGAACGAGGGACTAACGTCCGGCTAAAGGTTGGGCAACCAGGGAACGGAGGGGAACAATGACCTCTTATAGCCGTACGATTGCCAGCGCTTTCCAGACAACTAGAGCTGCTCAATGAAGCGTCGTTTCATAAGGTCTCCCTATCTTTGGGCTATCGTCGGGGTCGCGACGATTATTGTGATTGCGTGGGTTGGTCGAGAGAATTACCGACCTGTTATCACCGGCACGACTGCTCCCGAGTTCAGAGCACTGATGCTGGATGGGAGCGAGACGACCCTTTCAGACTTCAGAGATAAGGTGTTACTGCTCAACATCTGGGCGACTTGGTGCGTCCCCTGCCTTACTGAGATGCCATCGATGCAACGTCTCCACGAGGCGATGGAGGATGAGGACTTTGAGGTCCTTGCCGTGAGTATTGATGCGCCACTTGGAGATACGGATAATGCAGGACGCCCAGGAGGTGATCTCGCGGCCTTTGCAAGAGATCTAGGGCTGACTTTCCAGATTCTTCACAATCCATCTGGGGACATCCAGCAGCTCTATCAGACGACTGGAGTGCCAGAGTCATTCGTTATTGGCAAAGATGGCGTAATCTACAAGAAGGTCGCTGGCCCAACTGAGTGGGACGTAACAGCAAACCAGGAGCTGATTCAGAGGCTCCTCGACGGATAGACGGGTTCACGCGCAGTGGCTAGAGCTCCTCGCGCGCTGATTAAGAACTGGCGTCTAAAACTCTCGGCACTAGGACTAGCGGTATTTTTCTGGGCACTTGTCCAGACTGAGCCGCTGAGCCAAGAAACGTTTTCGGCTGTTCCATTAGAGCTAGAGATTAGTGACACGACTTGGACGGTTGCAGGAGTTCCTTCCCCGGTGACCGTAGAACTACGCTTAGGTGGACCTGCGGGTGAGATTATCCGACTTGCCCGAGAGGGGACTAGTGTCAGAGTCCCGATTACTTCCATCGGCTCCCGCGATACAGTAATCATGCTTCAACGAGATTGGGTCCAGCTGGGCCAGAGAATTGGCCTTACGGTCGAGTCTTTATCGCCACCTACACTCAACGTGTCCTTTGAGCCCGCTGTAACCCGTACCGTCCCACTTGCGATGCGGGTTCAGGGGGACCTGCCACAACATTTGGCGTTTTCCAGCGACCTAGTGATCAACCCGCAATTTGTCGAGGTGCGTGGGCCAGAGAGCACGCTACAGGGTTTGGATTCGATACCTCTATTACCCTTTGATCTTGGTGGAGTAGGCGAATCGGATGGGTTCACTTTGGCTGTAGACACGGCTGGCTTAGGAGGAGCTTCAGTGCAGCCTGGGGAGGCTATGTTAGGTCTTCTCGTAGAGCCACTAGAAGAGCGTATCTTCGACGAAGTTCCAATCCAGATGAGTTCGGTCGCGGTAGGTCCGCTGATAGACGTAGAACCAAACTCGGTTGGGGTGCGTCTCACAGGTGCTCGTTCGCTCGTTACCACTGCCGACCTTTTCCAGATGCGCGTATTTGTGAGTCCCGAGTCTGTCAGTGGAATTCGGCCGGGTGAGGTTAGGCGAGTCCGCTTACAGGTCGGAGGTGTGCCGCAGCTGGTTAATGCATTCACGATTCCAGAAATGGTCACAGTGGGACTTTCGAGTAATCTGCTTGAAGCCGAAGAACGGAATCGACCGTGATGGGGCCAGAGCCCCTATTTCTGGGCCTTGAGACCTCATGTGATGAGACGGCTGCTGCTGTCCTATCGGGTGATAACGAGATACTCGGCCATGTCGTCCTCTCTCAAGATGTACACGAAGTTTTCGGTGGAGTTGTTCCAGAGCTCGCAGCACGAGCACATTTGCAGAAGGTAGATGCCGTTGTAAATGAGGCGCTGTTGCAAGCGAATGTCCGACTAAAGGACATCGATGTGTTTGGCGTGACAGCGGGCCCGGGTTTGATAGGAGCTTTGCTTGTCGGCGTATGTTGGATTAAAGCTGCGGCTTACGGTCTTGGTCGGCCATGGATCCCAGTCCATCACATGGAGGCGCATCTGTTCTCTCCTTCGCTTGAGGACGCAGATGCTGAGCCACCCTTCATAGCTCTCCTGGTTTCGGGTGGCCACACACTTCTGCTGCATGCCAGAGCCTGGGGCGACTATAGACTATTGGGTGAGACGCGAGACGATGCGGCGGGCGAGGCTTTTGACAAGGTCGCAAAGAGACTAGGTCTAGGTTATCCAGGAGGCCCTCAAATCCAGCGTTTGGCTGAGCAGGGCGAAGCTTCTCGCTATCACTTTCCGAGGCCCATGCTGGCCCGTACTCAAGTGCCGAAGGACCCTGGCTTTTACGACTTCTCATTCAGTGGATTAAAGACAGCGGTAGTTGAGCGAGTGCAGGCGCTTGAGACTCAGGGGGTTCTTAGAGAAGAGAAAGCTCATATTGCAGCGGCCTTCCAGGTAGCTGCTGTCGATGTACTCGCGGCTAAGACCATGCGTGCAGTTGAGCAAACTGGATGCCGTCGGGTTTTGCTGGGTGGGGGAGTGAGCGTAAATAGCGCCCTTCGTGCAGAAGTCGCTAGTCGCTTGGGCGATCAGGGCCGTCTCTTCTACGCGTCACCCAGGCTTTCTTTGGATAATGGTGCCATGGTTGCGCGCGCTGCTCGATTCCGCTTCGAATGTGGAGAAATTGCCGACTTTTATTCTTCGGCCTCAGCTAAGCTTGAATTCCCAGGGCTTGTTGGGGCAGCTTGAGGATGGACCAAGCTACTGCCGCTTTCTCATAGTGTCTTTAGACACTCAATCTGACCTTCTATGTATCCCGTAATATTCGAATTGCCCAATTGGTTCCCATTCCTCGGGGGAGCACCTATAACCTCTTTTGGGGTCTTCATGCTGCTTTCATTTCTCACCGGTGGTTACGTGCTCCAGGTGGAGATGCGACGTATGGGCCAGGATCCAGAGCAAGCCTGGGACCTCGTCTTTTGGGCGGTGGTGGGTGGGATAGTGGGTGCCAAGGGGTACTATATCCTGCTCAACTATCCACTGCTGCTTTCAGATCCAGTAGGCTCAATTCTCTCCCGAGGAGGTCTCGTCTGGTACGGTGGTTTCCTGCTTGCAACAGTTCTTGTAGTGTGGCAAATCCGTAAGCAGAGGCTACCTCTGCGTGCCATAGCAGATGCGTGCGCTCCAGCCTTGGCACTCGCATATGGTGTGGGACGGATGGGGTGTTTCCTAGTAGGTGATGATTGGGGGCGTCCGACCGATTCTTGGGTTGGCATCAGATTCCCTCAAGGGGCGCCGCCCACTCGGGTTGACGTTATTGAGAGGGATTTCGGGATCAGTGTGGACCCCGCACTTATCGAAAAGTATGGACAGGTTGTGCCGGTTCATCCGACTCAACTGTATGAAGTTGGCCTGAGCACGTTGATCTTTTTCATATTATGGCGAATCCGACGGCACTCGAACGGTGCGGGTTGGTTATTTATGCTTTGGCTGGTTCTCGCGGGGACAGAAAGATTTTTGGTTGAGTTTTTCCGTGCGAAGGATGACCGTTTCTTTGGTATTTTGACACTTGCGCAGATCATCAGCCTCGCAATCGTTGTTTTGGGTATCCTGGGAACAGTGCGCACAAGTCGAGGGCCGAGCATGGAGTCTGGAGCAGCCTAAAAGATGCTGACTGTTCTGCACGCTTCCGACCTTCAGTGCGGCCGCCCTTTTCTCTCGTATGCTGCTGAGGCTCTCATCCTTTTAGCACACCAGGCTGCTCCTGATGTGATCGTGCTCTCTGGTGATCTGACTCAACGGGCCAAGGATAGTGAGTTCCGGACGGCACAGGCGTTGATAGAGCAGTTGCCATCGGTACCGCTAGTTGTGACCCCAGGAAATCATGACGTCCCGCTCTATAGAGTCTGGGAGCGCTTGGCCACTCCGTTCCGAAACTGGCGACGTGTCATTTCTACGGAGTTGGACTCAGTAACTAGCTTTCCGGGCGGCACATTCGTGGCGCTCAATTCGGCAGCCCCCAGACGGGCCATCGTAAATGGTCGTTTGGACCAACACCAGATTGAGTTCGCAGAACGTGAGTTCACGAAAGCCCCGCCCAGTAACGTCCGTGCTCTAGTGGTACACCATCACTTTGTATCTACAACTGACGGGAGTGGTGGACCACCGTTGCCAGGCGCCAAGGCACATATGCGAGCCTTTGAGTCTATGGGCGCCGACCTAGTACTGGGTGGCCACGTGCATCAGACTCATGTAACGACCTCAAGGGACTTACTGCCTGCGTGTAACGAGCCAGGAATACCCTTAATCAATTGTGGCACAACAACTTCGGTACGAGGACGCGGATTTGAAGAGGGTCTCAATAGTCTGAATCTGGTGAAGGTTAGTTTGGGTAAGGTTGAGGTGCTACCCCATATTTTGGAGCCGAATAATTCCAGATTCAAACCAAAGACATCAATCGTCTTGCCGCGGAGATTCGCAGGTGACCGGAATATTCGGACAAGCGAAGTCATCCAATGACGCCACGATATGTTCGAAATCGTGCCACTCGCCGTGACAACACTATAGCCATCTTAATATCTAGCGTGGTCGCAGTAGGCACGGCTGCTGGCGTCTTTTACTTCGCCCGCCTTCTCTTGGCTCGTGAGCCATTAGGACGCTCGCTGAAGGAGGAGTCGAAGGGCGCTCTGAAGGCGGAGAAATGACTGTGCCGAGGCTTCGGGTGTTTATGCCGAACGCTTACCTGCTCGCTATAGCATTTCTTCTTCCATCGGGGTTAGTGGCTCAGGCCCTCGCGGCAACTGAAGTTCTTGAAGTGCGGTTCGAGGGTAATGAGACCTTCCCCGATGACTCGCTGACTCGTGCCATCGTGACATCTGAGACCGAATGCCGCTCTTGGATTCTTCAAGCCTCTCTCTTGTGCACCCTAAATTTGGATTTTGCGCTGAGGAGAGGCCAACTCGACGAAGGCGAGATCCCAAGGGACGCCGAACGACTCAGGATTTGGTACCAGAGGCGTGGCTTCAGGGAAGTTGAGGTTGCAGGTGGATTTGATGCCCAACCGGACGGTCGTGTTGTGGTGACGTTCTCAATCACGGAAGGTCCTCCAGTCATTACGCACGACATCACATTTATGGGTGCGGAAGACTTCACCGACACGGGTCTCCTCAATGAGTTACCTGTGAGTGTGGGTGACCGTTGGAGTACCTTAGCCCTTGATGCTATGCGTGACACTTTAGAGTGGCGGCTCAAGAGTCAGGGCTATCCGCACGTCGATATTCTAAGGCAAACAGTATTTCCTTCGGAGGACCCCCATCGAGCGGATCTGACATTTGAGCTTGAGGGGGGCGCTTATGCGACATATGGCGACATCACCATCGAGGGGATTTCTAATCTGGACGAGTCAACGGTGCTCCGGACCTTGCCTTTCCGTTCGGGTGACCCATATCGAGCCGACCAGTTAGTTGATGCTCAAGGCAGGCTCTTCGGCCTCGAAATTGTTCGTAGTGCGTCGATCTTGGACTGTGTTGGTGGCCGACCTGAGTGCGCGGACCTGCGTTCTGAATCTGATACGGTAGTGCCACTTGTGGTTCAATTGCAGGAGGACCAGCCATATCGGGTTCGCTCTGGTGTAGGTTGGTCCAACGCCGAGTGCTTCAATTTTGAAGCTCGATGGACAAGCCGAAACTTCCTTGGCGGTGGCCGAGTCTTGCAGGTGCGTGGTCGCCCTTCCAATCTCCTGGCGGAACAGTTCAACGACTTGCTCTGTCCGCAGAGTGGTGAGGGGCCCTATACAGACCTTACCTGGCTGGCGGCCATCGACTTTGCTCAACCCTGGGTCTTCTCGACAAGAAATACGTTTAATGCTTCGGTATTCACTGAACGCCAAACAGTGCCAGATATCTTTATTCGTGAGGCGGTTGGTCTTCAGTTGGGTTTGGTACGGGCCATTGGTCCCCAAACTCCGCTAACCCTCTCTTATCGGCCAGAGTTCTCCAGACTAGATGCGGCAGAGATCCTTCTTTGTACTGGCTTTTTGGTGTGTACCAACGAAGATATTGATGACTTGACTAGTTCGAAGCGGCTTGCGCCGGTTGGATTAAGTCTGACTCGAGATCTTGCTAATAGCTTACTGAATCCGACGCGTGGCTATAGGCTCATGATCGACCTTGAGCACGCCTCTGTTGGGACTGGTTCACAATTCCGTTATAACCGGATTGTTAGCGAAGGCACTTGGTACTCAGGTATTACTGAGTCAAGCGTGTTGGCTACACGACTTCGTGCTGGTTGGGTCGGTTCCGGTAGCTTTGACGGGGGGCATGGAACGAGAGGGCTTCAGGAAGTGATTCACCCTCAGAAGAGATTTTACGCTGGTGGCGCGAACTCAGTTCGAGGATTTGCTCAGAGCCGCCTAGGCCCACGTGTGTTAGCCTTGAATGATCCGGTTTGGCTTCTTTCTCAGAATGGTGCCGCCTGCCTGCCGACCGCGCTGATGGATCTGACTTGTGATGCGGCGCTGCTGGATGCCGGTCTCTTTGTTTCTAGGCCGACTGGGGGCACACGGGTTATTGAAGGCAATATCGAGATCCGATTCAGGTTAAATCCTGATCTCGAAGGAGTCACGTTTTCAGACTTTGGACAGGTGTGGGGGGCGGGTCAGAGTTTATCTCCAGAAGATCTAGAATTTACGCCGGGATTTGGTTTGAGGTACTTGAGCCCGCTTGGTCCGATTCGTGTCGATTTGGGGTACAATTTTCGCGGTGCTGAACCACTGTCGGTTGTTACGTCCCAGATCGCTCCCTGGAACTCGGGTTATTCAGCCACGGAAAGATTGACAGTTGACGGGCAGGTGATCGACTACGTTGCTACTGACGAGTTCGCCATACTAGAGCCGAAGCGGCCTTTTGGGAGTGGAGAGAATCGAGTTCAGCTTCATATCTCGATAGGGCAGGCGTTTTGATGAGGGACGAGGATGTGACTGACTTCACAAAGATCAAGGAGCCGACAGGCCTTGAGGTTAGTGAGGACGTTCGTCCCGACGAAACTAGCCTACGGAGGCGTCAACTAAAGCAGTGGGGCCACTGGAGCAAGCGCACTCTTGGTGGTGCTTCGTTGCTTGTCTTTCTGATGCTCGTATTCCTATCACAGACTGAGGGTGGTCAGAGGATTGTAGTTGAAGGAGTACTCGACCGACTTAGGGGTCAACTCATTGGTGAGCTTACCGTTGAGGATATACGGAGCAGCGCGCTGCTCTCTGGTGTGACTCTTGCGGGTCTGCAGTTAGAAGCCCAAGGGAATCGCCCTTTCGTCGAAGTTGATTCGATTGTTCTTCGTTATTCTCCTCTTTCCTTGTTTTTCGGTGCGCCGAGTCTGAATACGACCACCATCTATGGTCTGGACATCGAGATCTCAAGATACCCGGGCGAGGACTTCACCAACATCAATCGCATCCTTAGATCAAACTCAGGAGATATTCCAGAACAACAAAATCCCCCTGCTCTGCTGCAATTGGGACGCATTGGAGTGCGCTCTGGGACCATTGAGGTCCTTACTCCGGTTGGAGTGGAGAACGATTCGACAACTCTGGAAGCATCGGATGGGAGACAGCTAAGGAGACTAGCTCTTGAAGGAATAGATCTTGATCTTGAAAACACTCTCTTGCGACCGGGTGGTGCCGTCACACTTGATGCCAGTCTGGCATCTCTTTCTGCCTCGGTGTTCCTGACTGACGAGCCGCTCGTGATCCGTGAGGCATTTGGCCGTTTGTCCTTTGGTGCTAGGGGTATCGAACTGGATAATGCAGTGTTCCGGCTTCCAGGAACTCTGTTGGACGGGGGTGTCAGATTTGGGCCCGAGGGCTCAGGAGGCCCTTGGGCCTTTTGGGCCGATCTAGAAGTCGACGAATGGGGGCAACTTGAGGATTTTGCATGGGTCGACGCAAGAATTTCCTCAGGTCGCATTAAGGGTGCCGCCTTTGTGCATGCGGACGATGCCGTCGACGTCGAGTTAAGCGATGTGACAGTGCAAGTTGAGGCGAGCACAGTGCTTGCTAGCGGTGCTGTTCACTTCGACGAGATCATCCAATTGCGCTCGCTTGAGTTGACTGCCAGTCCACTGGCTGTGTCACAGCTCGAGGTCTGGCTGGAAAGGGATCTTCCGGCGGATGGCTTCTTTAGTGGACAAACTACTTTCGGAGGGACTCTGCAGGATCTTGAGGCGGTCGGCCGCATGACACTTGTTCCGACCGGCATGGGGGGCGTCTCGACGACTATGGATTTTTCGGGGATAGTCCACCGCGGGGAAAATCCTGGAGCTACTGATCTTGAATTGCGTTTTAGTCCACTAAGCTACCGGATGTTCGAGCCCATCTGGGGTCCTGCAAGCCAACTGACTGATGGGTCCGGTACGATAGAGATAGATGGGCGTGCTGATGAGGGGATGCTAATCGTTGCCGATCTTACGCACGTATCGGACTCAGCGAATACATCGCGGGCTGTAGGCAGGGGCTTACTCCGTCGAGTTGAGGATGGAGCTTGGGTGACTGATATGCGAGGTGCGGTTGCCCCGCTGTCGTTTCTGATGCTGAATCAACTGTTCCCCAACCTTGAGCTTCACGGCCTTGTCGAAGGTCCTGTGCGGATCAACGGCAGGCTCGATGATCTTACCCTAGCAGCGGATCTAGAGGCAGGAAATGGCCGGCTTGTATTAGACGGGAATATCAATCTTCTATCCCCCGCTGCTCGTTACCGGCTTGCCGCTGAACTTGAGGATTTCGACTTCTCCGCATACTCAGAGGCTGTGCCAGAATATTCTGTCGTGAACGGGCGTTTGAATTTAGACGGTGAAGGCTTCGCCATAGATGCTCTAGAAGCGACGGCCTTAGTGGAGATGGGTGAATCTCGAATCGGAGGGCTACGCATCGATTCTGTTACGACTGCGCTCACCGTCCAAGACGGGCTCCTCATAGCCGACACGATCGATGCCCAAGGTTCGGGTGTTAGTATCTCCGGCCGGGGGAGTCTTGGAGTGACACAAGATGCTGTAGGACAAGCGGACTTTGAGTTTCGATCAGAATCGCTGCTCGGACTCCGGCCCGTGTTTATGGGTGATTCTCTTTTGATTAGGGATGAACTGAGTCCACTAGAAGGAGACCTCCTCAGAGTCCGGGGTATCGAGCCTGATACTTTGCCAACAGCTATCGATGCGAGAATGGCTGGTGTGGTGATTGGGGCTGCAGGGCTGCAAGGGAATTTGGGTGATCTCGACATCGAACTCCTCTTTGAGCTTAGGGATGCTGCGTACTCTCATAATTCGGTCGATTTGGCGTATGTCTCATTAAGGGCTCAGGACTTTCCGGGTATGCTTGGCGAGTGGGAGGTAGATGCTCGTGCTCAGAGAATTGTATGGGAGGACCGTGAGTTTCAGGATGTACAAGTTATTGGGAGCATGAACCAACGCAGTGGACGTGCATCCCTAGATGTTGTGCGTGACGAAAGTGAGCAGTACTCCGTCGCGGGGGATTTCACATTGGACTCAACAGGAGGGGAAATCCGAGTTGCGGACATTCGTGCCGTGCTAGATGAGACCACATGGGCTCTGAGTTTCCCGGCCACCCTAACATGGGATGATCAGTCATTCGCAGTTGATCGGTTAAACATTCACCCTGAGGGTGACGAGTCGATGTGGCTGACAGCCGAAGGTTCTCTCACCAGCGTGGGTGATTCAGATTTTCGATTAGATATAGAACGTTTTCCAATTCATGAGGCTATGCGAATCGCACAGCGGGAGAACACCGATGTGTCTGGTATCGCGGATTTCCAGCTATCAGTTCTAGGCTCGTCTGACAATCCAATCATTGACGCGATTTTCGATATAGAATCGCCGCACTATGAAGCCTACGAGATGACCCGACTGACAGGGTCACTTGAATACCAGGAGCAGTTAGCTGACATCCGTATCGACGCTTGGGATGGAGACCGTAACACCCTCACAGCAGCCGGCAACATTCCGATAAACTTGGCGCTGACAGGTGCAGAGCAGCGTATGGTCCCCGATACCATGGACTTGCGGGTATCTGCTGATTCTCTAGACGCTGCACTTGCACTCGCCTACTTCACCTCGCTTGAGGATGTCACCGGCTCTATCTCGGGTGACGTTGTCATTCGGGGAACGACCGATTCCCCTGAACCTGGAGGTTCTCTATCTCTGGCTGATGCTTCCTGGGCGGTCGAGGAACTCGGGGTTCGGCACACGGGTGTGACGGGTGAGCTACTAGTGCGACAAGACCGAACGGTAGCAGTCAAACTAGATACCTCCGAGACAGGCATATCGACTGTAGCCGGTGTTCTTACCCTGGATTCACTATCCAATCCACACATGGATCTCGACGTTACCTTTGACCAGTTTCTTGCTGTGGCCAGGCAGGATATGGAGAGTACAATCAGCGGCGAGTTCTCAGTGGTCGGCAGGTACCGCCTTCCTGTTGCTGAAGGC
>CEUS01081340.1_pt1 | contig 75835 bp, 70 predicted proteins | sample 427031 | NCBI WGS metagenome assembly CEUS01 (sample SAMEA2622837, study PRJEB7988) | marine metagenome | biome: marine biome (ENVO:00000447); feature: marine epipelagic mixed layer (ENVO:xxxxxxxxx); material: "saline water (ENVO:00002010), including plankton (ENVO:xxxxxxxx)" | depth 140 m
GTGGAGCTGATGGGATTACTGTGCATCTCCGCGAGGACCGGAGGCACATTTTGGATCGGGATGTCCATCTGCTGATGGAGACGGTTCGCACCAATGTAAATCTTGAGCTTGCAGCCACGTCGGAGATACTGGCTCTGGCTTGTGAGTGGAGACCAATGCAGGCGACTCTGGTGCCAGAGAAACGCGAGGAAGTCACTACGGAAGGTGGTCTAGCGCTTACCGAGGCAGCCCACCTGGAGTCAACCGGCAAGGCACTAGATCAACTTGTATCCTCAGGGATTCGTGCATCGCTCTTCATCGATCCTGATGAGGCCTCGATCCAGGCCGCAGCTGATATTGGCGCAGATGCTGTTGAGCTGCACACGGGCGAGTATGCCAATGCTACAACAGCTACTCGCGCTGAAGAGATTAGTCGGTTAAGGCGTGCCTCCGCACTTGCTAAAGAGCTCGGAATCTCAGTGCACGCAGGGCATGGACTGACGTACGAGAATGTCAGTCCAATTGCTTCGATTCCCGAGATTGAAGAGCTGAACATCGGCCACAGCATTGTGGCGCGGTCTGTTTTTACCGGGCTAGAACGGGCAGTTAGAGATATGGCGAAGATTATCAGGCAGGCTCGGCTTAAGGCGTGAAGCACTGGGGTAAGACCTTTATTGGGATTCTTATCACCGTCCTCCTCTTTTGGTGGGCACTTTCGGGCGTCGCGTTCCTCGACGTTTGGGATAACATCCGTCAGGGGAACTTGATACTGCTTTTAGCGTCGGTGTTCGTCGCTACTTTTGGGTTTTTCATAAGGGCACTTCGATGGAAGGTCCTACTGACGCCGGTAAAGGCTGACACGAGTCTCCACTCCAGATTTGCTGGGGTCTCGATAGGCTTCATGGCTAACAATCTGCTACCTGCTCGGGTCGGTGAGTTCGCCAGAGCGTACGCTTTTAGCAGGCTTGAGGCCGTGACGGCGAGTGCCGCTTTTGGCACGCTAGTGGTTGAGCGCGTTTTGGATGGAGTGGTCCTGCTCTTGTTTCTTACGTTGCCTATTCTCACACCTGGGTTTCCGGGTGCCGAAGCCTTTTCTAGTGGATTAGGAGGTGTACTGCTTCGTACCGGTACGGTAGCTGTGGTTATGGTAATGTCACTCCTCCTATTCATGGCTATTTGGCCGCGCAAGTTTCTCAATGTTGCCGAAGGCATCGCCCGCTCGTTGCCGACGGGAATCCAGCGTCCCCTAGTAAGTGGCCTGGGGGCCTTCGTAGATTCGGTTTCGGTCATTAAGGACTTTAGGCTTTTGGTCCTGGGCTTTGCTTGGACGTTTTTCTTTTGGCTCTGGCACGGGGTTTCTTTCTGGCTAGGAATGCTCGCGTTTGGAATCAATACTGGATTCATCTCAGCCGTATTCACGGAGGCCGTCGTAGGATTCGGTGTTGCGATACCCTCTGCTCCCGGCTTCTTCGGAACCTTCCATGCGTCGGCAAAGTTTGCACTGAGCGATGTGTATGGGGTAAGTGAGGCGACCTCTCTAGCTTTTGCTTTTGGATACCACTTCGGTGGTTGGATCCCGATCACGCTTATTGGGTTGCGATATGCGTGGAAGCTCGGCTTTTCACTCGGCGAGGTAGGAACAAGCGAAAAGCTGCTCGAAAAAGGGGTCGAGCCTCTAATTGACGACTCTGAGTGTGTCGCTAAGTGAGGTATGTTAGCGCATCAGCCTCAGTATTGGCGCCTGCTAAGATCAACCTGTTTCTCCGCGTGTTGCACAAGCGGGCAGATGGTTACCATGAATTGGACACCTTGTTTCAGGCGATCGCTTTATATGACCGAGTCACGGTTGAGCTCAGTAGGGCGGGGGTAGAGCTGGAGGTGAGTGGGTGTGATACGGGACCTGATCATGAGAACTTGGCATTTCTCGCTGCCCAACGATTGATTGCGGTCGCAGGTGTGGATATCGGTGTGAAGATCTACCTCGATAAGCAAATCCCAGTGGGTGGTGGGTTGGGGGGGGGTCTTCGGATGCCGCTGCTGTACTGCGAGCTCTGGCTATATTGCACGAAGACTTAGCAGGAGAGGAGAGGCTGAGGGGTATCGGCACCGAACTGGGTGCTGACGTAGCCTTTTTTCTTGGTGAGAGCGCTTTATCAAGAGGTACTGGGAGGGGAGAAAACCTGCAGCCCATGCCGGCGCTTCCTGTTACAAATCTTGTTGTGGTGTCTCCTTCGGTTCATTCGTCTACGGCTGAGGCATACACGGCACTAAATAGACCCTTGAGGGAAGATGCTCGGATATGGGAGCCGAAGTCGCTGGAGGTACTAAGGACTTGGACTGAAGTAGAGGCCTGTGCTTGTAATGATTTCCAGGATCCAATTTCAAATCAGCATCCTCAGGTGGCCCAGTGTCTAAATATGCTGTCAGAAACAGGCGCATCTCCGGTGATGTTATCTGGGAGTGGCTCATCGTCGTTTGGTTTCTTTTCAAGCAGTGTTAGAGCGAAGGCGGTCGCAGATGATTTGGGCCGTCAGTTTGGCTGGAGATGCTTTGCTACAACTACGTTAGGCACACTTCCTGTGCCCGAGGTGCTTGCGTAGCTGAAGTGCTTGGCCCTTGAATCAGTTGCTGGGGCTCTGATAGGATGATTGAGATAGTCCGTCATTTTAGCGAGAATGGCTGAGATTTTATATCCGGCTGACATCTAATTCTTTCAAGGAGGTCGTCAGTGCCTGCTCTTTCCCGTCGTACCTCGATCTACCTGTTGCTTTGGGTGTTAGTTGTTCCGGTTTACCTCTTAGTTGTTCGCATGCCTGGATATGCACAGCCGACTTCCCAACAGAACGCTCCCTGTCCTGGGGGTCCATTAGAGAACTTTGTTACAGGGAGTAGCGAATCAGGTGTTCGCTCTCCAGAGGTAGTGGCTAATGGTGAGCCCATGGCGGGCCGTTGGTGGGAGCCAGGTTCCCGCTCCTACTGGCACTGCCATGGCGGTGGCCAGTTTATCCTTGTGATGGAAGGAGAAGGGCGTGCTCAAAAGCGTGGAGAGAGAATGCGGGAGCTACGCGTAGGTGAAATCGAGTTCGCGCTTCCGGGTGTGGAGCACTGGCATGGTGCTTCGCCATCGTCTCGGGCTAGACACATTAATCAGAGTATGTCTGTCGATGGAGGAAGCGGGGTTTTTTGGATGGAAGAGGTTAGCGAAGCTGACTATTCAGGCAATGCGATCGGGATCCAGTCCAGAAATAGATTTTTGGAGACCGGAGAGCGTTAACGGTAGGAGGCGTTCTTAAAACTTGCCGCGACAACTGGTGCTCAAGTGTCGTATAAAATGGGATGTTCTGGCCCGTCGTCTAATGGCAGGACACCGGTCTTTGGAACCGGCGGTGGTGGTTCGAATCCACCCGGGCCAACTCGCATGAGTGCTCTTACGTTTTCTTTCGCGTTTGCCTTGCTACTCTGGCCTATCCAAGGTGTGGGCCAGGTTGCCGTAAGCGGCACGGACACTGCTGCGATTATTGCAGATTCTGGTGACATTCGGGGGGCTGCTAGGGCCGCACAAGCGAGTTTTGAACGTCGTCGACAGCGGTATTTTCCTTTCAGGCTAGCACCGTCGAGCGGGGGGTGTGACGAAACGGTTGGCCGGCTTTGCGTCCGATATGGGGAAGGAGAATGGTACCCAACTCCGGAAGCTGCAGAAGCAAGAGCGCTTCGGAGTGAGTTGCTGGCCACACTAGACTCACTACAGGCAATGATTACAGGGGATAGTTGGCTCCTCGGACAGCGGGTTTGGTATCGGGCCGAAGGAGGCGACTGGGAGTCTGCGCTCGAGGTCGCGCGAGATTGTGGGCTGGCCCCCAGTTGGTGGTGCAAGGCGCTCGAGGGGTTAGCACTACACGGTTTGGGACGTTACGAAGATTCAGCAACCGCATTTAATCAAGCATTGGTGGGAATGGAACCAGGAGCGGCTGTCAACTGGAGAATTCCTGATCGTGCTGTCGATTCGGAGGCGAGGAATTTCCTACGTAGGTACCAGAATTTAGGTGATGATTCACTAGCAGTAGGGTTAAACCGACTCTGGATGATGGCAGATCCACTCTACATTGTGCCGGGTAATGACCGTCTGACTGCACACTACGCTCGATGGACTGTGGCTACGCTTAAAGATGGCGCCAGAAATCCATACAGATTGCGTTGGGGTCGGGACCTGGAGGAGCTCACCGTAAGGAATGGGTGGGAAGTGGGATGGGAACGATCATTTGGGTCGACCCCGGGCAATTTAAATACTGTGACAGGCCATCAGGATAATGAGGCCCGAGATTACATGCCTACAGGCCGCGCCCTTGGTGCTCCTGGGCTTGCTGATTTCACAGATTTTGCAGTCGGTCGAGAGCGACCACGCAGTCTCTATCAGCCACCTTACGCACCAGTTTTCCTTCCAATGGAAGGTCAACTTGCCGTATTTCCTCGAGGGAATCGGACGCTGTTGGTCGCAACTTATTTCCTGCCTGAAGACACAACCTTCCACGCCAATCATGATCACCCTCGTCCTTGGCTTGAGCCAGGAGATCAGTCAGAGATGGATGATCAAATCGGACTTTTTGCTGTGGCAGTTGGGAGCGAACATACTATTCGGAAAGGTCGTACTGGACAGACGCAAGGCGCTTTGGTCCTAGACGTGCCGACCGGCAGTTATATCATATCTGCAGAAAGTTGGAGTCCTGCTCGTCGCCGAGCCGGTCGTTTCAGGATAGGGTTAGATCTTGATCCAGTACCGGAAGACATCGCAACGTTGTCGGATCTCTTGCTCCTGGAGTCGGATGGGTCTACTCCGCAGTCTTTGGAAGAAGCTGCATCCACCGCTCTAGCGCGAGCAGAGATCCCAATTGGTGCAAATCTAGGAATCGCATGGGAGGTTTCTGGGCTTGGTTTTCGTCCTGAGATCTTTCAGTTCGAAGTTTCTGTCGATAAGACAGACCGAAGTATCTTTCGCCGTGTAGGGGAATTCTTTGGGCTAGCCGAGCAGTCGGCGAGCCTCGCACTGTCATGGGAAGAGCCTGGTCCCGATCAGCCTGCTCAGCATTTTAGACATCTTGATCTTGATCTTCCGGATCTTGACTCTGGCCGTTATGAGGTCACGCTTACGCTTAAGACACCAGGCCGTTCCGACACTGTCAGTATTAGGACCTTTTCGGTGGTTGAAGATTAACTCTGTTGCTTTCTAATGAGCGGAATTGGCCTGGAACCAAGTATTGAGATGTAAGACTTCTCGTTTCCCGTGCGTTGACCGGGTCTTGTGTGCTTTCTAGGTTTCGCGGCCACTGATCGCCTGGCCACCGGCTCCTCCAACTGAACTCATGGACGATACCTACGGGCGGGGACCTCTTCTCCTTTTGAGCGGGCGGGCAAATCGTCCACTCGCGTTAGAGATCGGCGAGCGTATTGGTAAATCGCCAGACGTTGCCACTGTTAAACAGTTTGCCGATGGTGAGATCTTTGTCCGTATTGATCGGAATGCTCGTGGTCGCGACGTCTACATTGTTCAGCCTACTGGCGCTCCAGCGGATAACATCATGGAGCTACTGCTCCTAATTGACGCTGCCCGGAGGGCATCAGCGGCGCGAGTGACAGCTGTTGTGCCGTACTTTGGTTACGGCCGCCAAGACAGAAAGGATCAACCAAGAGTTGCTATTGGTGCGAAGCTTGCCGCCAATCTCATTGTGGCTGCGGGTGCTGATCGCGTCATTTCAATTGATTTCCATCAGCACCAGATTCAGGGCTTTTTTGATATTCCTGTGGACCATCTGTATGCGGCCCCAGTCATTACCAGCTACTTCAGGAGCTTAGAGCTTGACGACTTGGTTGTTGTGGCGCCGGATGTGGGCTCCGCAAAGATGGCACGAGGAACAGCAAGGCGTCTGGATGCGACTTTCGCGATCATCGACAAGCGTCGACCTAAAGCGAATGTGTCTGAGGTTCTGAACGTTGTCGGAGAGGTTGAGGGCATGACGTGTCTTTTAATCGATGATATGGTTGACACCGCAGGTACTCTTGCAAATGCAGTGATGGCGCTTCGTGAGCGTGGTGCTAAGACAGTATATGCTGCGGCCACGCATCCTCTGCTCTCCGGTGAGGCTGTGGCGCGCCTAAGTAATGCTCCCATCGAGGAGATGGTGGTAACGAACACAATCGATGTGCCTGAGCATAAGCGGTTCGACGGGCTTCGAATCCTGTCTGTAGCGGACTTGCTGGCTAAGGCTATCGACCACGTGCACTCGAATGAGTCAGTCAGTCAACTCTTCGAGGAGCTTCCTGATGACTGAGGGAAAGGGCCCGGAGCACTTCCGGGGCCGATAATCAGAGGAAGGAACCATGTCGAACGATACAACATTGAATGCACAGAAGCGTGACGACAAAGGGAAAGGGGCTGCCCGTAAGCTTCGTCAACAAGGGAGAGTGCCCGCGGTCCTTTATGGTAGAGAGCTAGATTCAGTCCATCTTTCTGTGGATGCTCACGAAGTCGAGCATTTATTTCACTCGATCTCCGTTGACAACACAATCGTGAAGTTGGCGGTAGATGGCGACAGCGAACCTTATGAAACTCTCGTCCGAGAGATTCAGACACACCCATGGCGTGCATCTTTGTTGCACATCGACTTCCTCCGCATCCAGAAGGGTGTGGCTGTTGATGTTGACGTGCCGCTACGCCTCCTCGGTGTTCCCTTAGGTGTGAAGTCTGAAGGCGGTGTATTAGAACAGGTCATCCACGATATTCCTGTCCGCTGTATTCCTTCTAAGATTCCGGCTGCGATAGAGGTCGATGTTAGCGAGCTGAACCTAAACGAGGCGCTCCATGTTTCAGACATTGCACTTGAAGAAGGGGTCGAAATTCGGATTGCAGAGGAACGAACAATTTGCTCTGTAGCTATTCCCAAGATTATTGAGGAAGAGGTTGAAGAAGAGGAACTCGCTGAGGGTGAACTACCTGAAGGCGAAGAGGGTCTCGAAGAAGCTGCAGCCGCTTCTGAAGAGGGTGGGTCCTCAGAGGCGGGCGAAGGTGATCGAGACCAGGACTAATCACTTGGCCCGCATGAAGGTTGTGATGGGTCTTGGTAATCCTGGGCCAGAGCACGATGCTACTCGCCACAACGTAGGTTGGTGGGTCGCTGACCGGCTCGCACATGATTGGGGTTTTGGGGCTTATCAGCGAGAGGGTTATAGCTTGATCACGGAAGGTATGGTGAGGGACACTTCTGTTTGTATCGTTAAGCCTACGACCTATATGAACCGAAGTGGCCTTTCGTTGCAGCTCCTCCAGGAGCTGGACGATTTCGATCCTGTCCAAGACCTTTTGATCGCGGTAGATGATGCGGCCTTGGACGTTGGGCGGGTGCGTTTTCGCTCGGAAGGTGGCGCTGGGGGTCACAATGGGCTCAGGTCGATTTCCGGGGCGTTAGGATCAAATACTTATCCCCGCCTTAGGATTGGGGTGGGCCGCAAACCTGAAGGGGTAGATCTATCAGAATGGGTGCTGTCTCCCATGCCCGAAGAGGATGAGGACATGGTGGTAGCGCTCCTTTCTGAGCTTAGTGAGGCAGTCGAAGTTTGGGTCACCGCAGGTGTGGAGACTGCCATGAATCGTTTTAACAGATAGCATTTCAACCAAAATCATAAGCAAAATCACGAAAGGTTAAATAAATGACCGACTTTGTCGTACTTGCAGATTGGGCTTGGCTTCTCGGCTTGCTTGGACTCATCACAGCTGGGGCAATTTATGGTTACGTAAAGAGCCAGCCAGCCGGTAGTGAGACCATGGTAGATCTGGGTGAGCAAATTCACGATGGAGCTATGGCATTCCTGCGACGCGAGTACACGGTTCTTGCTGTCTTCGTTTTCATTGTCGCTATTTTGCTCAGCTTGGCTATTGGCATTACTCCTGCCGCCGCATATGTCTTCGGTGCATTCAGCTCTGTAGCTGCGGGGTTCTTCGGAATGAAAGCAGCAACCCGCGCTAACACCCGAACGTCTGCAGCAGCGAGTACAGACGGCCAAGGGAAAGCCCTTAGGGTGGCCTTCTTCGGCGGAGCTGTAATGGGCCTGGCTGTAGCCGCGCTAGGAATGTTGGGCCTCGGGGTACTCTACGCGCTCTATGCCGCAGATGCGCTGCCCGGTACGGCGGACTTCCCTTTCTTTGCTGAAGTCGTATCAGGCTTTGCGATGGGCGCAAGCTCTATCGCCCTTTTCGCACGTGTCGGAGGCGGGATTTACACCAAGGCGGCTGACGTTGGGGCTGATCTGGTGGGCAAGGTAGAGGCTGGCATTCCAGAAGACGATCCGAGGAATCCTGCGACGATTGCTGACAACGTAGGCGACAACGTAGGAGATGTCGCCGGGATGGGTGCGGATATTTTTGAATCTTACGTGGGATCCATGGTTGCGACGATTGCCATTGGAGCAACGGCTCCAGCCCTCGCATCGCACAGGGCGGCGGCGGTTGCCCTCCCCATTATTACAGTGATGGTTGGGCTAGTGGCTTCCCTTATAGGGATTGCTGCTATGAAAGTTCTCGAAAAACGTGATCCTGCACACGCCCTACACGGGACTACGTGGATCGCGGGAGGGCTCTTCCTGACGAGCATGTATTTTGTTGTCCAGTCCCTGGGGCTCACTTATGCTGACCAGGGCTCGACTTATCCGACGAGTGGCCCCTGGATCGCTATTCTAGCCGGTACCATGGCCGGGATTCTTATTGGCATGGTAACTCAGTACTACACGGGTGAGAAACCAGTCAAAAAGATTGCGGAGTCTAGCCAGACCGGTTCTGCGACGAACATCATTACAGGACTTGCCGTTGGTCTCGAGTCTACGGCGATTCCTGTGATACTCATAGCTCTGGCGATCTGGGTTGCCTTCGAGTTTTCAGGCCTCTACGGAATTGGTATAGCAGCAGTAGGTATGCTTGCTACTACTGGCGTCACGATGTCAGTCGATGCATACGGACCCATCGCGGACAATGCAGGTGGCATCAGTGAGATGAGCGGGCTTGGACCAGAGACACGAGAAATTACTGATTCTCTAGATGCGATTGGAAACACAACAGCCGCAATTGGGAAAGGTTTCGCGATTGGCTCAGCTGCTCTTACGGCCCTTGCTCTGTTTTCTGCTTATGCGTCACGAGTCGGTTTGCAGGAGACCGGCATTAATATTGTTGACCCCATTGTGGTGATAGGCCTCTTACTTGGTGGAATGCTTCCGTTCTTTGTAGCCGCTCTAACTATGACTGCAGTGGGCCGCGCTGCTCAAGGAATGGTGGATGAGGTTCGTCGTCAATTCAGAGAGATTCCAGGCATCATGGAGGGGACGGCAAAGCCGGATTCGGCCAGGTGTGTCGACATCTCTACTCGTGCTGCGTTGAGGGAAATGATCTTACCTGGCATAACGGCAGTATTGGCGCCGGTAATTGTAGGGAGGTTTCTGGGTGTGGAGGCCCTTGGAGGGCTCTTGGCTGGTGCCACGGTAACCGGTGTTTTAATGGCTCTCTTCATGGCTAATGCAGGGGGTGCCTGGGACAATGCTAAAAAGCACATCGAAGGTGGTGCGTACGGTGGGAAGGGCTCTGATCCCCACAAAGCGGCAGTTGTCGGTGATACCGTAGGAGATCCCTTCAAGGATACGTCGGGTCCGTCCCTTAACATCCTTATAAAGCTTATGAGCGTGGTGTCGTTGGTTCTCGCTCCATGGTTTGCGCGAGTACACGGCATAGATGTTCAAACGCAGGTTTCGTGGCTTGCGGAGCTCTTGGGGTCCCTGGGCGGGTAAGTCCAATATGCCGAAGGAACCTTCCTTCGAAAACGCCATCGCCTTTGCTGCAGAGCTGATTAGGATACCGGGGCTTTCCGGACGAGAGGGAGATGTTGCGCAGAGGGTTTTAGAGGAGATGCAAGCCCTCGGTTTCAGTGACGTTCGGGCGGACGAAGTTGGCAATGTGATAGGAGTAACACCGGGCCTAGGGAAGGCTCCACCAGTACTACTGAACTGCCATCTCGATGTCGTCGATGAAGGTGATCACGATGCATGGGAGACCCCGCCCTTTGCCGGTGAGATTGTAGATGATGTGCTACATGGTCGAGGAGCTATGGACATCAAAGGGCCGTTGGCCTTGATGACCTATGCGGCTGCCGGGCTATCTGAATTAGCACAGGGTGACATTATCGTTGCCCACACTGTCTTCGAAGAGCGCGGTGGTCTCGGAATGAAGCATCTGCTCGATTCCAGTTTGGTAAATCCCGGAGCAGTCATTCTAGGTGAAGCGACTCATGGAGATGTGTGTATAGGGCACCGGGGTAGGGCGGAGTTAGAAGTCACCATTGAGGGAATCGCCGGACACGCTAGTGTACCGGAGCGCGCGAGCAATCCTCTTGATCTTGTTGGAGGTGTTCTCGCGGCCATAACAGATCTCGCAGATGATGAACGATGTGACCCTGTCCTTGGTCAATCGAATGCAGTTGCGACAATGGTCCGGGTACTTCCGGAAAGTCACAATGTGATCCCAGATCGAGCTGTGGTTGTTATCGATTGGAGGGTGCTGCCGGACACTAGTGAACAAGATATGGTAGCTGAACTCAGTGCCCGGATACGGTCCAGGTTGGGTGATATTCCTGAGGGATTGAGCTACCATGTGGAATTAGCCACGGAGAGGCAGCGAACCTATACCGGTCAAGAGAATGATTGGGGTCTCTTTACGCCCAGTTTTCTCATGGATCCGGAACACCGGGTTGTGAGGGCCGCGGCTGAGGCAGTTGGTCGCAGAGACGGGGCAACTGGGGACGCGGACGTACGACCGTGGAAGTTCGCTACTGACGGTGGATGGTCTTGTGGCGTGTTTGGGATTCCGACATTGGGTTTCGCCCCGGGTGAGGAGCGCTACGCTCACACAAATTGTGAACAACTTAGCTTAGAAGAAGCTCGGTGGGCTTTCGCTCGCTATCCAGCTTTAGTCACAGCTGTGCAGGAGTCTTTGCGTGCCTGATTTAAGGTGTTGTTCTTTCCCACTACTCGGGCTTTGGCTAGATTTTATGTCGCCATAATTGCGGCGTAGTACATTAGTCCCGCCCCCTAGAGATGCTGTCGCCGAGCTGAAAGGGCATCAGCCAAACAACGGGGCCCGTACTGAACCTTGCGGACCGAGGGAACCTACCATGCGGCTCTACGAAGTCGTTTACATTCTTGACCCTGCCCTTGGGGAAGATGCCGTTACAGCCAAGCTGGATAAATTCCATCAGCTTGCTACTGCCAAGGGCGGTGAAGTTACCGCCATCGATCACTGGGGTGTTCGACAGTTGGCGTACCCCATTAAGAAGCTCCAAAACGGCTACTATGTTGTGGCTCAGTTCACTGCGTCTGTTGATGCGCTGCCAGAATACGAGCGACTCCTTAAGCTCGACGGTGAGGTTCTGCGCTATCTACTCGTCCTGAACGAAGGAGAACCAACTACGGGACGGTCTCTAGTAATTGAGGCGCCCGTTGGTTTTGATGTAGAGCCGCAAGAGAGCCCAGAGGAATTGGAAGAAGATGCAGAATCAGTGGATAATACAGGGGATGAGGACCCCACTAAGGCTCCGCCTGAGTTCCAGGGCGCGCGCGGAAGTCGTAGAAGGATGGAAGGGCCTCGCATAACACTGCTTAACTACAAAGATGTCTCGACATTATCCAGGTTTGTCACTGAGCAAGGGAAGATCCTCCCCAAGCGCACGACAAAGGTGACTGCCGGGTTTCAGCGGCAGCTCGGACGGGCAGTTAAGCGTGCTCGTTATCTATCTTTGCTTCCTTACACGGGTGGGCACGAGGCCTAGGAACAAAGTCGTTGGCTGACAAGATAATTAAGGCTGATCAAGGCCGCTCAAGCTCAAGATGCTGGCCGAGAGCGGTCGGGCTTTTCGCTATAGTTTTGGCCACGTCCATCTTACACCCTGGGGTTCTAATAGCCTTACCCTTGCTACTTCTTATAGCCGCGCATGGGCTCCGAGGTTTCCAAGCGGTTCTTGCGGCTGTTTTGTGTGTTATGGTCTTAGCATCCGGTATGCGAGATGGAGTATGGTTTGCTGAGCGAGCCTGGGCGCTGCTTGTCGGTGGTGGCTTTCTTGGTTTGACGATGCTGGTCCCCACCTGGACTTTGTCATCCCGTGCCCTTGGTGCTGTGATTGGTGCGGCAGGTGTCGGAGCAATAATGATGGCTATACGACCCGAGGCTTGGGTCATACTTGACGCAACCATCGTAGATGGGATCCAAGCTGGTGTTGACGCGACCCTTGATGGGTTGACACTTCTTGCCGGAAGCGAGTCGCTGTCACCGGAGATCTTAACGACATTTCAGGGGGCTGTAGAAGCACAGGCGTCAGTATTCCCCGCATTAGTTTTCCTTGAGTCTATGGCTGCGTTAGGGGTGGCTTGGTGGGTTCGCACACGGTTTGTAGGTGAGGGTGACCTGGGGTTGGGGCCACTACATGAATTTAGCTTCAACGATCATTTGGTTTGGGTGCTCGTTGCAGGACTTATTCTTGTATTCATGCAGTTTGGCGAAGCATTTGCTAGGGTAGGATCTAACGCCGTCGTGTTTATGGGGGGACTCTATGCGATGAGGGGTACTGCAGTTTTCTTATTCATCACTGGGGGTTTCTCGCTCTTTGGGTTTGTGATGTTTTCTTTAGGAGTATTCTTAGCAGCCCCACTCGTACTGGGGATTGCCGTCTTGGTTGGAGTCGGTGATACATGGCTGGATCTACGCTCCCGGGTTCGGGAGCGTGCAGCTTGACACACAAGTTGGAGGTAAAATGAAACTTATCCTCAAAAAGTCTCTCGCTAATCTTGGTGAAGCTGGTGAAGTCGTTCAGGTAAAGGCGGGATACGGCCGTAACTACTTGATTCCCTATGGGCTTGCATATGTGGCAAGTGAGGCAAATATGGCACGCCTTCAGGAGGAGCAGGCCCGCAGTAAGGAGCAGTCACGAAGGGACTTCCTTGAGGCCCGACGCAGGGCTTCGCAGCTTGAAGGAAAATCGCTCATATTCCATGAGCGAGCTGGGGAGGATGGGAAGCTTTTTGGTTCTGTGACCGAAAATGACATAGCTGATAGAGCCGGTGAATGGGATCTGGACTTTGAGTTAGATAAGAGAAGCATCCAGCTAGAAGAGGCCATCAAGATAGTCGGGGCAACCAAAGTTTCTGTTCGCTTGCACGCCGAGGTCGAGGTCGATTTGGAGGTGCAAGTAGAGCCGACAGAAAGCTGAATTTAGAGTTGCAAGGAAAAAGCGAGGGCCAGCGTCCACTTCCCGCTGAGGTCCTCCGGGCGGTTGAGCTTTCCCAGGAACTTAAGGCACACCAGGTCACTGTGTTGGACCTCCACGGCATCTCAACAGCGACGTACTATTTTGTCATAGCAAGCGGAAACTCTGACGTCCAGGTTAAGGCAATTGCGGACCATATCATTGAAGAACTGAAGAAGGAGAGTTTGCGACCACAACATGTAGAGGGTCTGAGAGGGGGGCGCTGGATATTGCTCGACTATATTGAGTTCGTGGTCCATATCTTTCACCCGGAAGCTCGGACATTCTATCAGCTTGAGAATTTGTGGGGTGATGCTCCTAGATGGGAGATGTCTGAAGATTGACTGGGAGAAGGTACTGTTACGCAGTTAGTGCCTCGATAAAGCGCCAAATCTATGGGTTTTCAGGCCAATTTACCCATTTGCAGTAAGTGCTTTTCATGTCTAAATTGTGTACCATCGAAGTCAGACTTCGGGCCGGCGCCCCAGCGAGCCCAAATGCTCCTCCGAACACATGAGTGTTGATGGCCGAATTTTCCTATTGGCAGCTGTTTAAGGACGAGGTCCCGCCTGCCGAAGTGCCTCGCGAAGGTGAGATCGTAAGAGCTCCTGATTTTGGTCACGTTCCTCGGTGGCAGGATGGATACTCCGGGATAGCACGTTGAAGATGATTGGGGGTTGCACTGTGGACCGGGCGGCTGAGGCCGCATCTGAAATCAGATGAAGCTTCACTCACTCAAAGTTCATGGCTTCAAGTCATTCGCAGACCCTACAATCATTGAGTTTCATGAAGGCATAACCGCTGTTGTAGGTCCTAACGGCTGCGGGAAGTCGAACATTAGTGATGCCATCCGCTGGGTGCTGGGAGAGCAACGACCTACAGCGATCCGCGGGGCTAAAATGGAGGAGGTAATCTTCCAGGGTACAGTGGGTCGACGCCCTGTGAACAGGGCTGCGGTGGCACTTACTGTGAGTAATGAGGACGGGGTGCTTCCGGTTCCCTTTGAAGAGGTCGAAGTCGGGCGTCAGGTGTTCCGGGATGGGGGTAGTGAGTATTCGATAAACCGCTCCTCATGTCGCCTAAGAGACGTTGTCGATCTTTGCAGAGACACTGGGTTGGGTGCTAATGCGTATGCGATTATAGAGAATCGCATGGTCGATGCGATTTTGTCTGATCGGGCCGATGACCGAAGAGGCTTATTCGAGGAAGCTGCAGGAATCGGTAAGTATAAGGATCGCCGGAAGGCTGCAGCGCGGAGGCTGGAGCGAGCAGAGGCGGATTTACAGCGGCTAGAGGACGTGATTGGTGAGGTCCAGAGTAAGGTTCGCTCCCTAGCTCGGCAGAAGGGGAAAGCGGAACGTTACGAGGAATACAGGACGAGGAGACTTGATCTTGAAGTTTCTGTTGTACGTCATCAGCTAGAAGACCTCAGTGAGAAGTTGAAGCAGGTGGACAATGACCTGCAGACGGATGTCCAAAATGCAGCAGGTATGGTGGCTGAGTTATCGACAGCCGAAGCGGAATTTGAAGCACTCAGGTTGAGGGAAGTGGAGGCAGAGAAAGAGCGATCGTCCTCTGTGGCCAACCTTGATTCGATTCGCGAACAGCTAATTGGATGGGAGCGTGACTTAGCTGTTGCTGACGAGCGTGCGACATATGCTGAGAGGCGTCTGGCCCAGATTGGGAAAGAGCAAGGTGATGCACAGGGTGTGGTCACGTCCCTGCAGGACGAGGAGAGTGAGCAGGGAGAGGAGTGGGATACCGTAGTTGTGGGCCTGGATGAAGTTAGGAAGGTTGCTGATGAATTCGATGAAGAAGTCCGCAGGGTTCGCTCGGATCTTATGGAGTCAAGGGAAAATCTTGATTCTGTGGAGATTCGGGGTCATGAGCTTGTTAGGCGGGGTGCTCAGCTCGAAGGAGATGCTGAGGCTTGTGAGGGGCAAGCAGAGGAGCTCCAGCTTAGGCTGGAAAAGGCATTGGAAGAGCTCAAGTCGACCTCCGAAGTAGTTACGAAACTAGAGTCGCAGGGCGATCTCTTTTCAAGTCAGGTGGATGAACTTTCGGATTCCCTGACGTCTGCTCAAACCCATTTCAAAGCATGCCAGACAGAGTTGAGTGAGGCTCGTAAGGCGTTCGATAATGCCCGAGCGGCAGAGCGGGAGTTTTTTGATGCAGAGGCTGAACTCGGGGCTCGAAAATCTGCGCTGGAGGCGCTTGAAAGAGATCGACAAAGCTCAGAGCCCGTGCTACGCGCAGTACTTTCCTTGGACGACCCAGGTGTTTTGGGTGCACTAGTAGACTTCATGGATGTATCACCTGCTGCCGCTGCCGCTGCCGAGGCATATCTTGGACCAGTGACAAATGCCCTGATAGTGCGAGATCAGGCCACACTACAACGAGTCCTGGATTGGTTCGGCTCGACTTGGGATGGAGGCGGGGGGCTCATCCTACTCCCTCTAGACCGGGTCCCAGAGTCCAGTAGTAGTGCGAGTGGAGATTTGTTGGGTTCAGTATCACCCGTGGGAGATGGGGTGCCGTGGGTTAGAGCGCTCCTTGCCGGAGTGGATCTTTTTAAAGGTTCAGATGAAGTCGTGCCAGTAACAGTGCATGAGGGAGTCGTTCGTGTTGGTGACCCATCATTAAGCTCCGGGGTCCTGGAGCGTCGAGAAGAGCTTAGGAGGGTGAAAAAGCTTCATAAAGAAGCAAAAGTTCAGAGCGAAAGTGCTGCCGCACGGTTGGAGAATAGCACCTACGCTTTGACGAGAACTGAGGTTGCCTTGGAAGATGCTCGCGCCGTTCTCCAAAAAACTGAGGATGAACATCGTCGTGCGCTTGGAGAGCTTAATGCTCAGAGTGACAGACATGGTGTCATGGATCGACTGCGAAATGAACTGGCTCGGCAGGTGGAGGGGGCTAGAGTAGCTCGAACTCGCGTACTCGACCGGGCAAAAGAAGCTCGAGAAGATCGAGCAATCCTGCTTCAGCAGGAGTCTGCTCTAAAAGATGAGCGACAAGCGGCTGCGTCAGGTGTCGAAATTGTGCAGGAAAACTGGGAGGAAGTTCGTGCTAAAGAAGCGCGTTTGGCCATCGACGTTGCCAGATTTGAAGGAGATTTGGCCCGAGCTACTGAGCGGCTTCAATCCACCAAGTCAACTCTGGTGCTGGCTGAAGAGCGTGTGCAGGAGTTGGACCAGGAGCAGGCTGGCCTCAGAGAAGAACTGGCTGAGACAAGGCGCCTGAAGTCTGAGGGAAATGACGCGACTGAGCGACTCTTCCTGGAGCGGACTGAAGCAGAAGAACAACTCAGGCAACGGAACGACGCACTCGAGAAGGTTGGAGAGGGGCTCACTGCATCTGAAAGTCGCGTCCGCCAAGCTAGAACAGCAGAGAGGACAGTCTCGGACCGCCGACATGTCTTGGAACTAGAGAGCCAGGAGCTAGGCGGACGTATAGGACGCATTCAAGAGCGACTTGAAGGAGAGTGGGGACGCCCGTTGAATTACCTTCTGGAGGAGGCTGGACTTGTCGACGGTGATCCTGAGGATCTCCAGGATGAACTTGACGATTTGCTAGTAGCCATTGAAAGACTCGGCCCCGTGAACATGTTGGCTCTGGAAGAGCACGCGGAGGAGAAAGAGCGATTGGTTTTCCTTACCGGACAACGCGAAGACTTGATCGGAGCTCGGAATGATCTTCGATCTGCGATCCGTGAAATCAATAAGACTGCAACTGAACTGTTTGTGGGGACCTTTGAGGATATCAGAAAATATTTTCGCGAGACGTTCTTGAGATTGTTCGAGGGCGGTGAAGCTGATATTTGGCTTCAGGAAGCAGAGGACCCTCTTGAGTCTCCTATTGAGATTCACGTGTCACCGAGAGGAAAGCGAACCCAGCGTATTGACCTGCTTTCGGGGGGTGAGAGAGCGCTCACCGCTTTATCGCTTCTATTCGGCATCTACCTGGTCAAACCAAGCCCTTTTTGTGTCCTTGACGAGGTGGATGCTCCGCTTGATGAGAATAACATTGGGCGCTTTATCCGACTGCTAGAAGACTTCAAGGCAGAAACACAATTTGTGGTCATCACTCATAATCCCCGGACCATCGAGGCTGCTGATTGGATTTACGGGGTTACCATGGAAGAACCAGGCGTCAGTACTCTCGTTGGTGTAAAACTTCAGGAAGCCCTTGAGGCGGCAGGTGCTGCCTGAGCGACTCCGTCCTCACGGTCTTAGGGTCCGGGACCTTGTTGCCCGATGCGACTCGACGATCACCTGCTCACGTCGTGACCATTCATGATGCACTGGTTCTCTTTGATTGTGGGCCAGGAACCCTCCATGGTTTTGATCAGCATGGGATTGCTTGGCCAGACCTAACACACATTGTAATCAGCCACTATCACAATGATCATGTAGGAGACCTAGCAGCAGTCCTTTTCGCTTTGAAACATGGAGTCTCACCAGCAAGAACTGATCCACTTAACCTTATTGGACCGATGGGTTTTAGGGGCTTCATCAGCAGACTGGCTGACGCTTTCGGGCCCTATATTCTGGACCCTGGTTTTGAAGTTTGTGTGACCGAAGTTGCTGCAGGCTCTTCATTTGTTGATTCGGCAAACCTTTTCAGGATCCGCTCCTGCCATACCCCCCATACTGAGGAATCCCTTGCCTGGAGACTTGAAGGTGAGTCCTGGGTGCTAGGCTATACTGGAGACACGGGACCATCGGTGGAAGTCGCAAACTTTATGTTGGATTGCCAAGTCTTGATTGCCGAGTGCGCACTGAGTGATCCTCCTCAGACGAACATTCACTTGACTCCCCGCACATTAGCAGAGTTTGCGACTATAGCTACCCCTGAACTTCTGATTGTGACACACGTCTACCCGTTCCAATTCCAGGGCCCCGAGGAGGTTGCTGCACAGGTACAAGAGTGGACTCCTGTGCCTACTCTCGCTGCGGTGGACGGCTTACGGGTGACTTTGGGGTCCGAGGGGCCTGATTGGACTTACCCGCCCAACCTAGGGTAGCCTCGAGTACCTGATCTCCCGCGTTGACCTTGTTCCAGCTCCCAGGTAGGTTCGACGTGCCCCAGGTCCGTAGGGCGATGGCTCACGAATCCCGTCAGGACCCCGCAGGTAGCAGCGGTAAGTGCGGTGATTGTCGCTACGGGTCGCCTGGGGCATTTCTCATATTCAGTAACACTCGAGATCATACGTTGTAATCGATTGACACACATCGCCTTAGCAACCAAGTATCGCCCACGTTATTTTTCTGATGTAGCAACACAGGAGCATGTGTCAGAGACGCTTCGGGGTGCGGTGACAGGTGGGCGAGTAGGGCACGCTTACCTTTTTTGTGGCCCCCGTGGCGTGGGGAAGACTACCCTGGCCCGGGTACTCGCCATGGCTCTCAATTGCCCTAGCCGTCAAGACAATGGTGAGCCGTGTGGCGAGTGCGAGAGTTGCGGGAGAATCTGGGGCGGACATACTGCGATGGACGTCGTGGAAATCGACGCCGCGTCAAACCGTGGTGTGGATGATGCCCGTGAACTGAGAGAACGGGCCATGTACGCGCCCAGTGCACAGGGGCGATACAAGATATATATCCTAGATGAGGCTCATATGCTCACGAGGGAGGCATGGAATGCCCTCCTCAAGATTCTGGAAGAACCCCCCCCAAGAGTAATCTTCGTTTTTGCAACAACAGAGCCTCACAAGATCCAGCAGAGTGCTGCTCCGATTCTATCCCGATGTCAGCGGTTCGATTTCAGGAGGATAAGTGTCGGTGACATTGTTGCGCGATTGTCGTTCGTGCTCGAAAAAGAGGGTGTTGAGGCTCCCGAAGATGCACTCCGTATCGTAGCACGAAAGGCGGACGGAGGTATGCGGGATGCATTGTCTTTGATGGACCAAGTTCTTTCATTGACGGGTACTGGGGTCGATACAAAGTCGGTGCGGAGAGTGCTTGGGTTAGTCGAGGAGGAGCGTTACATGGAGGTCCTCGACATTCTAGGCGACAGACGTCATGGGGATGTATTCACACTTGTGGAGCGTCTCATCGAGGAGGGCTACGACCTCGTAGAATTCTACCATGGTTTCCTTGATGTCCTTCGCCTTCTTCTACGCCTTCACCTTTCACCGGAGGCGACTGTTGAAGTGCAGGAAGATTTGCGCATCTCTCTCGTTGACCGGAGTAGAGCATTCGATCCAGGTGACCTACTTCGTATGCTTTCTATGGCGGTAGAGCTCGAAGCTCAGGGGAGTCTTCGCGGAAGCCCTAACCCACGACTGCCGATAGAAATACTCCTGCTTAGGCTGAGCTTTCTAGACCGCACAGTCTCTTTGGAGGAACTCATAGAAGCACTTGGTGGCGGAGCGACTCTAGAGCTACCTGCGGATGAGGAAGGGGGTCCATCGGGCGGGTCCCAGACTGCGAAAGATCCCAGTGACAAGGTGCACGAAGTCGCTAAAATAACAGGCACTGTGAACGACGCACGCGGTGCTATTACGAAGCAAGAAGGTTCAGTCGAAAATAAGTCGACAGCGGCTGCCACGGCACAGGAGGCTTGGCTTCGCTGGTTGGATGCAGGAACGACGGTGCCCAAAGGCCTTGGTATGTTTCTAAGGTCGGCCACTGTCACAGAATTGCCAGACGGTGAGATCCAGCTGTCTTCCATCCCAGAGCCTATCGCTGAACGATTAGCCGAACCTGAGGTGATTAGTAAGATTCAAGATGGTCTAACTCTCTTTTTGGGAGGGCCCCCGAGGATCATCCTCGAAGGAGATCTGTCAATGTCTAGGGAGCCCGGTCGAGTTACCGAAGATGAGGTACGGGAGGGTACTATTAAGTCCCTTTTTCGCCAGGAACCCCGGCTAGAGCGGGCGGTAGAAGAACTTGACCTCGAGCTTATGGAATAGTGCCATGACTGATTTTCAGCAACTGATGCAGCTAGGTCAAAAACTTCAGTCAAAGATGACCCAAATCCAGGAATCGCTAGAGTCGACTAGCGTGTCAGCAACTTCAGGTGGCGGCATGGTCTCTGTGACAGTCGACGGTAAAGGTCAGGTTAAACAGGTGCAAATTGACCCAGGATGCGTAGACCCTCAGGATGTGGAAATGCTAGAGGACCTTGTGCTCGCGGCGATTACCGAGGCTCAGTCTAAAGCCCAGAGCGTATATGAGCAGGAGATGCGTAAGGCTACCGGAGGGTTGCCCATGAATATCCCTGGCCTACCCAAGCTATTCTGAGCCCTATAGTTCGAGGTAAATCGACTTGTCGGTGATCAAGCAACTCACTGACGAGTTGTCTCGCTTACCAGGCATTGGCTCCAAGACAGCCTTGAGACTTGTTCATCATCTCATGAAGGGGTCGAAAGAGGAGGCCGGTCAACTCTCGCGAGCGATCACGAAACTCATAGAGAACATCAAGATATGTAAGGAGTGTGGAAATTTCTCAGAAGATGAATTTTGTGAAGTTTGCACGAATCCTGCACGAGACCGATCGGTTCTTTGTGTAGTCGAGGAGGCTTATGAGGTGGGTGCGATTGAGCGAACGGGGCAGTATCGAGGTATGTTCCACGTCTTAGGCGGGCGGCTATCGCCACTTGACGGGGTCGGTCCTGAGGAGCTCAATGTAGCAGCCCTTCTTAGGAGGATTACTGAATCGCAGGGTGAAATCCAGGAAGTGATCGTGGCAACAAATGCGAGCGTTGAAGGGGAGGCGACCGCGGTCTTCCTAGAGAGAGAGATACGAAGCTTGGGGCCGTGCGTTACCCGCCTTGCTCGTGGGATTCCAGTAGGGAGCGATCTAGAATATGTCGACGGCACAACAATCGCTCAGGCGTTGGTTGGCCGAAGGGAGATGTAATGTGAAGAAGACCGTGCGAACCGCGGCCTTGACGGTCTTGGCTGCTGGAGTGGCTGGAGCTCTAGCCATGCTGATCATTCGTAGCCAAATCAGTCGGCATAAGCGCGATCTATTCAGCGTGCGACCTTTTCAAAGGCTTGCGGCTCTCGCCCATATTAATCAAGAGCCAGCTTCTGTAGACCTGATTAGGCTCTTGAGAGACTTTGTAGCATGGGAGCCCCGACGAATGCTCCGTGATCGTGCCCAGGTGATCGTTGACGAAATGTTGGCTGATATTCGTGAGGTTGCCGGCGACAATGGACTCGAGCAAGCTTGAGTTCTCCTACTTTTCTGGCGCTGGTAGTCGGGTTGAGTCAAGAGTTGTCTGATCTGGCTCGGGGGTCGTGGGGTTTCAGACTAGTTTCGGCCAGCCGCCCTTTCTTCTAGTGAACCAAATCACCCTTCCGAACCTGATCACGATCGCCCGTATTATCGCGTGCCCTATAATTGTCTTTCTTGTTGTCTCACCTGATTTGGGCGCGCGTTTTTGGGCTTTTGTACTTTTTGTTGCGGCTGGTCTATCCGACGTTTGGGACGGTTATTTAGCCCGTCGATATGACATGATCACCGACACGGGCAAATTGCTTGACCCCATCGCAGATAAGCTTCTACTAGTATCCACATTTTTCCCGTTATTCATAGTTTCCCAACGTGGTGACCTCAATCTAATCCCCTGGTGGGGTGCTCTGCCTCTGTGGGTGATTCTGCTTGTTTTTGGGCGCGAACTATTCATAACGTTCTTCCGTGTTTACGCGGCAACTCGGGGAGTGGTGATCCCAGCTGGTAGGGCTGGGAAGAGAAAGACCTTGCTGCAGAACCTCTTTATCGGGGGCATCCTGCTCTGGTACCCTTTGAGCATGTTGGCAGGCAATCTAGCCTGGAACGGATGGGTGTGGCTTACTTGGGCCCAGTTTCATGGCGCTTGGGTAGGGATCACGCTTTGGCTTGCGATAGTCCTGACCATTTATTCGATGTTTGACTACCTCTGGGCCTATCGGTCAGTGGTGGGCATCCGAAGATAGACAGGGATACTTCATAAGGATGTCCCAGGTTGGTCCGCCTCAGGCTGCATTGGTCACGGTGGGTAATGAGCTCATCCATGGAGAAACAGTCGACACCAATGCGGCGTGGCTTGCGCAGGCTTTGGGGAGCTTGGGAATTCCTGTAGTGCGGGTATTCACAGTTGGCGATGTGGAGCATGAAATTCAGGAGGCTGTCTCCGCGGCGATGGAGGTGGCTGAGTTGGTCCTAGTATCCGGAGGACTAGGTCCCACTCCTGATGACCTCACTAAAGAGGCGGTGTCGTCTTTATTGGGACTAGAGCTATGTCTTGATAAGACACTTCTCGCGGGACTTAAGGAATTCTTCCAATCCAGAGGTTATAGGCTGTCTCCCAATAACTTCTCCCAAGCAGAAGTCCCTGAAGGTGCTGTTGTGCTCCCTAACACTCGCGGCACAGCGCCAGGGTTACTGTTGGAAGAGGGTTCGACTTTGGTATTCCTTCTGCCCGGAGTTCCTCGAGAGCTCCGTGGAATATTTGAAGAACATCTGGAATTGTTGCTGAACCAGCGGTTCGACGGACGAACTGAGCCTGTGCATCACCGGATGCTCCACACAACTGGGATTCCGGAGTCACGCCTCTCAGAGCTAGTTAGCCAGCACCTTCCGCGTGACATGGGTCCACTGACCCTCGCTTTCTTACCAGACCCACGGGGTGTAGACCTGCGTATCAGCGCTAGATGTGCCAATGCTGAGGAGGCACAGGAGTGGTTAACAAAGCTGGAAAATCTTCTTGAGCCGATTATTGCTAAGTGGGGGTTTGAGGCGAGTACCGGTGATATTACTGAGGCCCTCAATCGCACTCTTTCCGAACGTGGTGATACAGTCGCTGTTGCAGAGAGCTGCACGGGTGGTCTGCTGAGCAAGCGCATTACTGACCAACCCAGATCATCTGAAGTATTTCTTGGTGGGATAATCGCGTACCAGGACGAGGTCAAAATTTCACAGCTCGGGGTGTCTCGGTTAGCTATTGCTGAAAACGGAGCAGTTTCAGAAGTCGTTGCTTGCCAGATGGCTAGTGGTGTTGCGGAAAGGCTAGGTGCATCAACAGGGATTGCAATAACTGGTGTGGCTGGTCCGGGTGGAGGCACACTGGAGAAGCCCGTTGGTACGGTCTGGGTTGCTGTCAGTCTCAAAGAAACAGTAGAAGCTCAGCTTCTGAGATTGGTCGGTGACCGCGACGCAATTCGAGTACGAGCTGCGCAGCACGCACTCGCGTTGCTCTATCGGCGCCTCGGGTATGCAGAAATGAAAGCCTGAATGAAAATGACTCATATGGTATCTTGTGCCGTCGATCCTGTGCGGATAAACCGGAGGGACTAGAAAGGAGCTGTGGAGAGACCAAGATGATGGATCCTTTAAAGGACGAAGAACTGACTGACGTGGAAGACGCGACTTCAGAGGGTAGCCTTGAGTCCGAGCTTATACCGGAAGCGGATGAACCCGTGGAAGCTGAGAAGGACGAGCAGCTTGAAGGGGTAGACGGACCTGAGCCGGATGGCGACGCCCTCAAAGAAGCAGAGGGTGAGCTTGGCAACTCTGGCGATTCGGATATTAGAGAAGAGTTCCACCAACTTAACGATCGTCATCTTCGGTTGGTGGCGGAGTTCAATAACTTCCGTAGACGAACAGAGCAGGAGCGATTAGGGGCTTGGTCAAGGGCACAAGCAGATATTGTAGGTGAGTTCTTAGATGTACTAGATGATCTGAGCCGGGTAGCTGAATTAGACCTTAACAACGCTACAGTGGAAGGGATTATGGAAGGGGTTGACCTGGTAGAGAAGAAATTCATCCGGATGTTGGAGGTTTCTGGTGTGGAGGTAATAGATCCATCAGATAGCCTTTTTGACCCAGAGGAAATGGAGGCGGTCATGCGCATCCCAACCGAATCTGAGGACCAAGATGATTTAGTCGCACAGGTCTTCCAAAAGGGTTACTCACTCAAGGGTATCCTCGTTCGTCCTGCCAGGGTGAGCGTCTACAAGAGCAGCTGAGAAGGATTAGTTATGGTGCCCGGAGGCAAGGACTTCTATGGAGTTCTCAGCGTACCCGAGAAGGCAAGCCAAGAGGAAATCAAGAAGGCTTATCGCAAATTGGCTAAGACTCACCATCCGGATGCGAACCCGAATAATGACAAGGCTGCAGAGCGATTCAAGGAAATCGGTGAGGCTTATACGGTGTTGGGCGATCCAGAGAAACGAAAACAGTATGACCAGATACGTCGGCTTGGTGGACTAGGCTTTGACCGTGGTCAAACAAGAGGTTCTGGCCCAGGGGATCTGGGGTTTTCCTTCGACGACCTACAAGGTGGTTTTGGGAACATATCCGACCTCTTTAGCTCACTTTTCGATGTGGGAAGGGGTGCCCCACATGCGGAGCATAGGTCTGGGCGTCAAAAGGGTCAGAATGTTGAGTACATAGTGGAAATCCCATTTCTTACGGCCGTCCGAGGAGGAAAGATTTCTGTGGACGTAGCCATCACGGAGGACTGCATCACTTGTGATGGTGATGGTGCGAAGCCAGGGACAAAGTTCTTACGTTGTAATGAGTGTGTCGGGACAGGGACAGTATCATTCGGACAGGGGGGCTTCAGCGTAAATCGCCCCTGCCCTGGGTGCTTTGGGCGAGGGAGAACGCCCCAGATAATTTGTGAGTCTTGCCTAGGCCAAGGCGCTGTCCAGCAACCGCGAAAAATCCAGGTCAATGTAAGGCCTGGGGTCGATTCAGGATCGAAGGTGCGTTTGTCGGGTCAAGGTGAGAGGGGTAGGGGTGGTGGCCCATCCGGTGATCTCATCATTACATACAAGGTAGGATTCCATCGGTTTTTTATCCGCAAAGGGCTAGATATTCACGTATCAGTGCCGATTAACATTGTTCAGGCTACGTTGGGCTCGAAGATCCGAGTGCGGACGGTCTCTGGAAAGAAGGTTGCTCTCAGTATTCCGAAAGGGACTCAATCAGGCACAAGGTTTCGACTCAGCGGTCAGGGAATAGAAAAGGAAGATCGTGTCGGCAATCAGTATGTTGAGATCTTGGTTCAGGTGCCTGAAGAGCTTTCCGAAGAAGAGAAGGAGGCCATGAAGGATTTTAAGGAAGCAAGTGGTCTGAGACACTAACTGGAAGCGGGGCTGCCTCAGTGATTCTTCCGCCGCCGATCATTCGATCACCGTCAAAAAGCACAGCTGACTGGCCTGGTGTCACAGCAGCTTGAGGCTCTAAAAGAGCTAGGATCAGCTTATCGTTCAGTACCTTGACTGTAGCTGATGCAGGTGCCGCCCTGTAGCGAAGCTGAACCAAAACAGCGGTCCCAATACGGGGAGGGTCGGTGAGCCAATTCAACTCCTCTACGACGACCGTATCTTGGTATAGCTCGTCTTGTGTACCAACGACCACTTCCCGGGTGTCGGGCAGAATGTCGAGCACAAACATGGGTTCTGTAAAGCCTCCTCCAAGCCCCTTTCGTTGCCCGACCGTGAAGCCAGCATATCCGGCATGCTCTCCGATTACTTGCCCGTCACGCCTGACGATCTGACCAGGATCGAGAGCTGGGTGTGACTCCAGTCGGCCTCGAAGGAGGTCGCGGTAATTGCCTGTTGGCACGAAGCAAATTTCTTGGGACTCGGGCTTTTCAGCAGTCACCAGTCCAAGTGATTGAGCATGTGCTCGAACCATGTCTTTTGTCAGTTCGCCCACTGGAAAAAGAAGGTGTGGGAGAAGGTCTACGGGAAGACCCCAGAGGAAATATGACTGGTCCTTGGTCTGATCTCTCCCCCGTAAGAGCGCGGAGCTGCGTTCCATATGTTTAATTCTCACATAATGACCGGATGCAATCCGGTCACACCCGAGTGCTTGCCCTCGTTTCATAAGATCTCGGAATTTGGTGTTACTATTACACCGGACGCACGGGTTGGGTGTTCTTCCTCGCGCGTACTCTCGCACGAAGTCATCAATTACGTCTCGAGTGAAATCCTCTTCTACGTCGAAGACGTAGTGAGGTATACCTAGGCCGGCTGCAACTCTTTTGGCGTCTGTAATACCATCGAGGCCACAGCAGGTTTTTCCGTGATTTGGGGTTTCCGAGTAGCAGAAGGTCTTCATGGTGACTCCTACCACATCGTATCCGCTCTCCACTAACATCGCTGCTGCAACTGAGGAGTCTACTCCTCCCGACATAGCGACGAGGACCTGGCTCACACAGCCACCCTTAGGCGCTCAACTACGCTGATGGTAGCGGTGACTGCATGGTCAACATCCTGGTCTGTGGTTCCATGCCCGAACGAAAAGCGCACAGTTGCATGGGGATCGTCAGTCCCATATAGCGCAGCTATGACATGGCTTGATTTTCTTGCACCACTTGAGCAGGCTGATCCACCGGAGACAGCGATGCCTTCGAGGTCGAGAGCCACTAATAGCTGGTTACCATCATCAATTCCATTAACTCCGATACTTAGGATGTGAGGGGCTCGAGCCCACTCACATCCATTAATCCGCACTCCTGTAAGCTGTTTACTAAGTGCCAATTCCATACGGTTGCGCAACCTCTTTAATCGGACTGCTTCAGGCTCCTGCTCTTTTATCGCGAGCTTCATTGCGGTAGCAAAACCGACCGCTCCGGCAACGTCTTGGGTGCCCGGACGCAGACCGCGTTCTTGCCCACCGCCGTGAATAAGAGGGGCTACCGTAACTCCATCCCTGATAAACAAGATTCCTGTTCCTTTCGGTCCGTAGATCTTGTGCCCCGTCGCTGATAGTAGGTCGACTGAAGTATCACATACATTAACGGGCACTTTGCCAATTGCCTGAGCGGCATCCGAATGCAAAATCCCTTTAGTTCCGTCAAGCGCGTTAGCTACGTTACGGACTGGGAGTATCAACCCCGTTTCATTATTTACCCACATCACCGATACGATTGCCGGGCCAGGGCTAGTACTTTTTCGAATTGTGTCCAAATCAATACCGGCTTCAACCGAAACTTCGATCCTGGTGACCAAAGCTTCTCCTAAGGCCTCTGCACTCATCGCGGCCTCAAGCACGGCTTGATGCTCCACCGCAGTGACCACAATTGAGGGGGTTTGGCCCTCTAGCTTCTGGGCCCTACACCAGCCCAGGATTGCCATATTGTCGGATTCAGTGCCACCTCGCACGAATGAAATTTCTGAGGAATGGGCTCCCAGTGCCTGAGCAACGTCATCACGGGCTTGTTCTAGAGCACCTTCTGCTACACGGCCCCAGTGGTGGATACTGGAAGGGTTTCCAAACGACTTGCTGAGATAGGCATTCATATCATCACGCACCTCGCCCCTCATAGGGGTAGTGGCTGCGTAATCTAGGTAGGTAGGATCCATGGTGACGTTGCCCGTGCTTAACCAGTCCATAACTTAACCGGCCTTGTTTCCAGGCCCTACTAATTTGGTCTTTCGTTCGCCAGTCATGAAACACACACCTCCGCCGTTCCCTGAAGGACAGCCACCACAGTTCCGTTCAACTGTTCATGGCACTGTGTTCGCAGGTCGAGATAGATTCGTGGAGATGCTCCAGGCTGGTGACACTGTAAGGTTGATAGCCGACCCTCCAGTGCAGATTGATCCGGAAGTCTGGGTGCACATGGAGTCAGGGGAGCCAATTGGCCATCTTCCCGTGGAGATAGGACGCTGGCTTTGGCCTTGGTTATCCCGCGGGGGAGTCGCGGAAGCTCGAGCTCTCCGAGTACGTGGCTCAGATGTGCCATCTTGGCGCCGGCTGCTGCTTGAGGTCTCCTGCAGGGTGGCCTGATAAATTTTCTCAGAAGGTCGATACAGCCAAGGATGATACGTCCTCAACCAAGAAAGGCTCATCAACCCGGAACGGCTCACCGTAAGACACCCCGATCAATGACCCATAGTGGGCCATCTTTGTACGGACCTGCTCGTAGAAAGGTCGTTTGCCACCTGGACGTATCTCCCCAAGCCCGGTCACGCCGGTGAATTGTGAGTCATATGCGGCCATGGCCTTTTCTTTAAGCTCAATCTGATCCGTGATGTCAACGACAAAGTCCGGTGGCTCCGCGTCAGCACGGTATGCAGTTGCGTAAACGAGTTTGAATGGGCGAAAAGGCTCCCCTTCGACATCTAGTTTTTTGAGGCCGGAGAGGAAGCAAGCGTCACGTACTAGCTCTGACGATATGCGATGGTCTCGGTGTCGGCCTGTTCTCCATTGGGCGATCACCACTCTCGGATGAAGCTCCCTGAGATGTCCTGCAACGCGGTGGCGAGAGTCGTTGTCGTTCTCCAGTGCTGAGTCGAGTAATCCCGCGCAACGACGCTCGACCAGACCCATGATTTGTGCAGCGTGGCTTGCCTCACGAGCACGCATTTCAACTGTACCTGAACTTCCCATCTCTCCTGCAGTGAGGTCTAAGATGCCGACGCGCTTGCCGGCGTTTGCAGCTTTGATCAGGGTGCCACCACAGCAAAGTTCTGCATCGTCGGGATGCGCCATTATCGCGAGCAGGTCAAGTGGCTTAGTCACACGTCAATCCTTTTTTCGATCATTCGTAACGTAGAGCGTCGACTGGCTCCAGACGGCTAGCGCGATAGGCGGGCAGTAGACCGAAGAGCATACCAGTCAGCGCCGCCATTCCGAGTGCTGTTCCCACAGCCCAGAGCGGAATCTCAGCCGGAAGCGGTGTCCAATATGCGACTCCTTTTGCCATCCCGTACCCAATGGACATACCTATGCCTGCTCCCAGACAAGTCAAAACTGAAGCTTCAACCAAGAATTGCCAAAGAATCTCCCTTCGGGTGGCGCCCAAAGCCTTTCTGACTCCGATTTCGCGTGTCCTCTCAGTCACAGATATGAGCATAATGCCGATGACACCTACTCCTCCAACCAGGAGACCCACTGAAGCCAGAAGCAGGATGACAAGAAAAAAGAGAGCGGTGAGTTGGTTGAACATGTCTATCATCTGAGCAGATGTCATGACTGCAAAATTATTCTCGTCACTCGGCCCTAGTCCACGCGTCCCCCGCATTACCGCGACCACGTCGTCTTGCGCTCGACTGGTATCCACGGAGTCCCTCGGCACAACAAGAATTTGAGCTTGCCACGGATTTTGTCGGAGTCGCTTCACGGCTGCTGTCCAGGGGAAAACTGCGAAGTACTGGAACGCCGTAGAAAAAATATTTTCGGCTGGCTCCATAACCCCGATCACTGTAAAGGGCTCCTGAGTGCCGCGCCAAGAGTTTAACACTCGGATCCGTCTTCCGATCGGATCTCTCTGGCCAAAAAGCTCTTCGGCTAACGATGCAGTAATGACGACTACAGCCCGAGTTTGCTGAACCTCTGCTGGTGTGAAATCTCGACCCGCGATGAATTCACCTGGCTGATATACCGGCCATCCGGATGAGAAGCCTCTCCCAAATACATTTTCGACTTCCTGATTCTCAAAACCTAAGTCAACTTGGAAGTCGAACGCATAGAGTGCCTCTTGGACAGAGGGTATCTGGGTAATCCGTTGCATTTCTTCAGGTTCGATCGCTGGACGATTCCACCATGGCGGACGGCCCGTTCCATCACCTGCGATCTGGACAGCGGTAAAATCAATACGAGTGACGACAAAATTGTTGGGGCCAGCGGATTCAATGGACCCCATTACTTCGCTTCGAAGACCTGTTATTAGGGCTGCAATTGCAACAACGACAGAGACGCCGACTGCAACGCCTAACATTGTTAAGATCGACCGGATCTTGTTTGCTGTGATTGCGTCCCATGCGATAGCAATGCCTTCGCCGAGGGCGGACAGGCCTGAAGCTCGTGGATGCCCACGCGAGTCACTCATAACGGAGCGCGTCTACAGGATCGAGTTTCGAGGCCCTAGAAGCTGGGTAGACCCCTGCGACTACACCAACTGTGAGTCCCAGGCCGACCCCAATGGCTATCCATAGAGGGGCGACTGCTGCTGGCATCGGTGATACGGCTGCAACGATCTGTGCGATCCCAATTCCAACGCCGACACCGAAGACTGCACCGACTGTTGCCAAGGTAGCCGATTCAATGATCACCTGGGTAAGGATATCGCGCCGACGTGCTCCGATAGCTTTGCGTACGCCGATTTCACGTGTTCTTTCCATCACTGAAACCAGCATGATATTCATGATCACGATGCCCCCGACCACCAAGGCAATCGATACGAACATTGGGAGAATCGTGAAAAGCATGCGGGAGATGTTATCCCAGAAAGCGATGGCTTCATCTGCCGTTTCTAGCGCAAAGTCTGTGTTTTCCGTGGGGCGCAAGCCTCGGCGGGCTCGCATAATCCCTTCGACCTCCATTTGTGCTTCTCGGAGTCGGTCGGAGTCAAGGGTCTGAATAATGATGCTCTCTACAACGCCTCGAGGGGATGTGATCGATTGGATGGGTGAACGAGCAGGCGCGTAGACAAGATTGTCTAGTGATCGACCAAACATCGAGCCACGCTCCTCCAGGACCCCGATGACTCTATAAGGGAAGCCTCGGATGCGAAGCGTTCTCCCTATTGGAGAGACGTTCTGGAAGACCACATCTGCGGTTTCGGATCCGATGACGATGACGGGGGCACCAGCCTCTTCTTCCTGTGGCGTGAATGGTCGACCTTCGACGACTTCCAGGTCACGAAGTACGAAGACTTCCGAAGATGCACCTGTGATATTGACTCCATTCACAGCTGTTCCGTTGTCTCCAACCGCACTGGCTGAGGTGGTATTTTCCACCACGATCCGTGCTGGGACAGATAGACGCTCACGTAATGCATCCGCGTCCGCAAAGTAGAGGCGGGGACGTCGTCTGAGTGCACGACGCTCCTCGCGACTCAGGTTGATCTGAACCTGTTCCTGCCGCGTCAGGGTCACCGTATTCACCCCGAAGATTTGGGAGGTCAGGTCCTCCCGGACGTAAACATCGAGCCCTTCGATGACCGTCACGACAACAATCAAGAACATCACACCAAGGGTGACTCCCAAAAGGGAGAAGAAGCTCTTAAGCTTTTGGGTCCAGATCTGCTGGAACGCGAGTGTAATTCCTTCCCAGGCTTGCACTGTGGGTTCCTAGAATCGAATCCGCCAAGAGGCGCCAGATTCACCGTCCCAGTCTTCATCTCCGAAGTCCGTACTGCGGACAGCGTCGCCGTCGATGAGGTCACGAATCTGCTGATACGGTCCGGCCACGACGATGTCTCCTGAAGAAAGCCCTGAGAGAACCTCGAAGTACTCCTGGCCAGCTATCCCGATATTCACTGGCGTGAAGGAAACTCGTCCTTCATTGACCAGAAAGACGCCCTCAGTCTCATTGACTCCATCAAGATCTTCAGCGCCTGCTTGGCCCATATCTTCACTCCGCTCACCCTCTTCTTCTCGAACTGTCATGGCGATGATTGGAACTGCGAGCGTCTGATCACGGTTTTCGACTACGACCTCGGCAGTGGCTGAGAGGTCCGGTCGGAGTGGTGCCTTCGTTGCAACTAGAGTTAGCACAACCTCGAAATCGATTGCTGCCTGCTGTCCCGCTGCCTGCTGTGATGGCGGGTTTATGGCAGAGTTACCAATCTCGGTCACGTTGCCGATAAATTCCTGCTCAGGAAAGGCATCGATACGAATAGTGGCCCTATCCCCTAATTCAATCGAGGAGACATCTGTCTCGTCTACCTGCACCACTACCTCGATTACGGAAAGATCAGAGATGGTCAGAACGAGGCTTCCTGGGTTATTCATAGTACCGATAATTACTGTCTCACCCTCTTCAACGTTCAACCGGGTGATTTTTCCATCTATCGGGGCGGTAAAGATCGTCTTGGAAAGCAGGTCCTCTGCTTCGTCCACTGCTGCTTGTGCAGAGGCTACGCCGTGTTGTGCCGATTCGAAGGTTGCTGCGGCCACTTCGAGGTTGGTACGGGCGTCATCAATTTGTTGGCGACTGACTAGCAGCGAGTCCCTGCTACGTAAAGCAAGTTGCCGGTCGAGGTCGCGTTGAGCTCTAATAAGGTTAGCATCTTGTTGGGCGGCCTGTGCCTCTGCTTGAGCTAGCGAGGCTTCACTACGTGAGAGAGAGGCCTGATACTGATCGGGTTCTAACCTGAGCAGTGTCTGTCCACGCACAACATCATCACCTTCGTCGACGAGAAGCTCGGTGACTCGAGCGGAAACATCTGAGCTGATATCGATGGTTCTGCGTGCTCGAATGTTGCCACTGGCTGTGACAATTTCTACTAGGTTGCGGTAATCAATTGCCTCAAGACGCACCTCAATGCCCTGGTTGCGAGGCCACATCAAAGAAGACCAGCCTGCGAGTCCAAACAAGCTGGCGATAAATATTCCAATGAGAACCTTCGACTGGGTCTTCATTCGGGTACTCGCTTCATTAGTTGCGCAGAGACGTCCCGATGAGGGACTCTAGCGTTGTCACAAGGTCATGGTAGGCGAAAACTGCGGAGATCTGGTCTGCTTCTGCCTGTGCGAGGACAGTTTGCGCATCCACGAGGTCCACAAAGGTGATTTCACCCAGTTGGTAGCGCTCCCGCGCAAGCCGCAGCTGTTGGTCTGCCAGCTCACGATTGCGTTCCTCTAATAGGGCACTTTGATAGGCGGTTCTGACATTGGCGAGTCCGATAGAGATGTCCGCCTCCAAAGCGATCTCTTGCTCTCTAATCTGCTCTACAAGGTCATCACGCTGGAGCCGTGCGGCTTCAACATTACGCTGTCTTCTCAATCCCTGAAAGATTGGGATGCTCATCTGAAGCTGGACCGAAGGAGGAGAGCTCTGGAACCCGAATGGGAACTGATTATTACTGTCACTGATCGATTGGCGCTGGACGTCGGTGAATGTGAACTGTGAGCAGTTCAGTGGTGGGAGGGGGGTCGCTAAACGTGAATACAGATCATTGGTTGAAAGGCATTGGGCCATCGACCCAGCAACTCGAGCTTCGGCTTGGGCCACTTGAAAGTCAGTGTTGCTAGCCTGCCTTGCGAACCCACTTAGCCCTGTAGAAATCGAAAGTGATGGGAAGTACGAGGAGCGCGCAGAACTTACGTTGATCTCAGCAGACTCCCTTGAGCGACGACGGGTCTCGAGATTCGGGTTGCCTCCAAGTGCCATCACTCTAAGCTCTTCCTCGTTCCAAGTGGGAAGACTCAATGTGAAACCTGTTGATAGTTCGAACTCACTTCCCATCTGCAGACCAAGCTGCTGTAGGATGCGCATGCGAGCTGTCTCGAGCGCGTTACGGCTCTGCAGCACGGCGACCTCCGAGCGACCTACCTGTACTTCAGCCTGACCCACGTCGATGGCAGTCACTGTGCCAACCTCGAGTTGCCCTTGTGCAAGGCGGAGATTGAATTGGCTATTCTCGAGTTGCAGTTGGGCGATCCGGAGAGCCTCCTCCTGCCTCAGTGCCTCGACATAGGCGTTTGTTACATTTGCTTCGAGATCTGCACCTGCCAACCCGATCTGCGCCTCTGTGACGCGACGGTCTGCTTTAGCCAGGGAAGGGGCTCGTATAGTAGCCCAGTCGAGGGAATAGTTTAGACCCACAAAATAATTGGAAAAGTAATACGACGGCTGGTTAAGAAAGCCCAAATCTCCGAGTGTGAGGCTCCCAAACTGCTGTTCTCCGGCGCCTTGCCAACTACTTCCGCCGCTCGCATTTGCCGAGGGCAAAAGAGTTCCATAGGCCTGCCGGACCCCCCAGTCGGCTAGCTCTATGTCGTTACGCACTTGTCTATAGCCCGGGTTATTAGCTCGAGCAATTTCTAGGGCCTCTTCCAGCGACAAGACAGGTGGGACTTGGTCTTGCGCCTTCAGTGGCTGGCCGGCAACTAGTGAGGCTGCCGCAAAAACAACAAGTCCAGTCTTCATTCTGTTAGAAGCTTCTTCATTAATATAGTCTCAGGTTGTGGCCGACCATTAGGACGTTAATGGTTAGGGAAAGCAGCAGCCAGGCATAGAACTCAAAGGTACAGAACAGTCTTAGGTTGCTGGTCTCGATGGAGACCGCATCCGTGTCCTAGTAAAAAACATTTTTTCAAATGCTATTAAGTACTCACATCCGGAAGGCCCACCGGTACAGATTGTTATGGACGCTGGGGAGAAAGGCGCAGTTATCGGATTCCATGATCACGGCGTGGGGTATCCCGCACGACGATTTCGCCTACGTGTTTGAGCCGTTCTGCCGAGTAGACCGTTCACGGGCGAAGGAGACAGGTGTATAAGGGATTGGCCTAGGACTCGCAAAACGTTTTCCCGAAGCACATGGCGGTTCGATCGAGCTCAGTAGTCGAGTTGATCAAGGTAATTCTGTCCGAGTCCACATGCCGAAGTCTAGAGTGAACTCGTGGAGCCCTGCGCTTCAGTGATGGGTCAAAGCTTGGATCAGAATACACCCGTTCGCTCTGCTAAGTAGCCACGGAGGGGGATGGATACTCTGAGGACACGGCCAAGGCGATCGTACCAGACAACTCGGCGGTCTTCACCTGCAAAGAACTCAACCCTTCTCGTTTGGAAGAGTCTTTGGCCTAGCTGAAGTTCTTCATCCTGTGGTGCGCTAACTTGTAACAAGAACCTTGATCGGGTCCGAGGCTCGAGCACCGGTATCGTTGCACCCTCACGGGCATCTCGTAAGAAGTAGTAATGGTGAGCAACATCTTGTTCCAGAACGCGAGTGTCGGGCAGGGCCGGAAACTCTCGATGCTCTTCACCCAACGCGGAGCTTATGATTGCAACGTATCTCAGTTGGCCGGCTAGCCGGAGCTGTAAGGCTAAGGCATCTGAGCCGTCGACTTCTACTTGGTAGCTGGTGGCAATGCCGGCTGGTGGGGAGGCCCTTAGGAGAGGTCGGACTTCTTGTCCTCCTGCAGTCTCAAACCGCACCACTGCGTTTGCGAAGATTGCATCGTCTCGGCCTATCCCTGCTCTTCGGATTGTGAATTCTTCGCTACCTGATGTTCGGTTATTGATGGTGACAGAAAATTCTCCCTGATCAACTACGATTCCCTGGGTTGCCCCTTCGAAGGGCGCAATCATAGCTGTTAGGAGTAACAAGACTGGCGGAGTGCAATGATTCATAGGCCGTGCTACACCACGGGCAAGAAGCGGTTCGTTCAATACCCGTCAAGTGTGTTGCCATTGGATTAACACCCGCCAAACGTCAAGACGTCCTTAATCCTAAGGAGATGAGGCATCGATGGTTATAGGGGTTGGGCAGGGAGGTAGAGAACAGCTGGGTTCTGCCGACCGAAGAGTCCGTGCGATTAGTGTGGCCGCGTGGCTTGGCCCCTGGATTTCTTTGGCAGCCTTGAGCTTCTGGACTTCCTTGCCAGGTAGTACTTGGTTGCTTGCTGTTGCGGCGATTGGTGTGACTGCCCCTGCTGTAGCAACCCTTAGCCGCCCTCAGCTTACATGGGTGTTTGGCTCCTGCCTTCTAGTAGTCGGGATTCTGCTTGGATTTGTGGGTCATCAGCGGGTTGAAGCTGTTTTGACTGACTTTGAAGGGTATTGGGCGCAGCGAGATACGGCTGTCGGAACCCTCCTAGAAGAAGAGCTGGACAGACGTGTCGAGTTGGGTCTTGCGGCTACGCAGGCATTGGCCGACGAGTGGGAGGATTCGGGCAATGAAATCAGTATCGATATCCTAACAGACATCCGGAATCGATATGAGAGTTCTTCGCTTGCGCTCTACGATGCGGAGGGCCAGCTCATACTCTGGGACGGCGTCCATCGAGGGCGGGTTCCTGAGGATGTGCAGGTCGGGACGCAAGAGTTCGCCTATCATGACTCCCCGCTCTTCGGCTACTTATACGTAACATCAAAAGCGGCAGATGGTGGTGTGGCTGTGGCCGCGCATTTGATTCGTTCCGCGCTTCCAGATGGCCTTGGAGCAGATGTGGGTGACCTCGCGTCTGACTTTTACGAAGAGACTTCGGAGCGTATTAGAATCGTGGAAGCTGATTCTAGACCTTTGGGTGGTATTGGATGGGGGCTCCCAGGTGGGGATTCAAGTTCACTCACTGCGATTGTGGATCGCCCAAGTCTGGCTACCCGGGCGACGCAGGTGATGGATCTTTGGAGCAGTAGGGTCGCTCTTCTAATATTGATTACTTGGGTGCTTCTAGCTCTAGGTGGACCAAGGCATGTAGCAGGTGCGATTGTCGCTGCAAGTGTTTTGGTGTTCATCGCGGTTTGGTTACCGCTGACGGACCTACTGCCTTTCGTAAGTTTCATGAACTCGGAGGCTTTTGCTTCGATACAAGGTAGTACTTCTTCACTACCTCGGTATGCAGTCATCAGCATGACTGTCTTTGCGTTCGTGAGCGTGTTGCCCCATCCAAGAATCCGCCCAGGACCTTGGACGGTTGGCATCATTGTCGGTTTGGGTTTCCCGATTCTCCTTGGATTGGTATGGGCAGGTATAGGCCCGTCGCTAATCGCATACAGGAGGTTGGACTGGATTGTCTACGAGATGGGGACTGCCGCACTCCTGTCTCTCGTTGCAGGAAGTGCTCTAGTCCTCTCTAAATCGGAGAGAGGCTCTCCTTTTGCGGGCCTGAGCGCCCTCGGCATTACCCTCTGTTTAAGTGCTGGTGGAGCAGCCTGGGTTTGGTTTACCGCGAGTCATCCACTATGGTGGACCATTCTATGGGCTATCCCTGCTAGTGTAGCTGTACTTGGTGTACAGGCTTGGAGCGGATGGCAGCGTAATTTTGTCGCGTGGGGACTCGGGATTACGATCGGAAGCGCTGCGGCAATACCGATAACCTGGTCTCATAGCGTAGAAGCTCAAATGCAGGCTGGCGAAGAGCGCCTTGAGGGGTTAGCGGCCTTTGAAGACCCTGAGCTTGAGAATTTCCTACTTCGCTTCGGTGCTGTAGCTGATTCACTTCACAGCACTGGAAGCGATGATGTAACAGTTCTCTATAATGCCTGGCGTCTGAGCGGGTTGGCTGACTTTGGTCATCCGGTCGGGCTCCAGATATGGAGGCGAGATGGTTCGCCGGAACTCCGGATCGGTGTTGAGGGTGGAGAGCCAGAACCACTTGGTGAGGCCCTAGCAGAGAGCTGGCGGACTGGTGGGGTTAGGCTGCTTCATTTGAACCGTGATGATGCTCGGTACATTCTTACGAGCCGATTAGCCAATGAAAATGTCGTTTCGGTGGTCGCTCCTCCTTTCGTCAGAAGTGCCGAACGATCCGGTCTTGGACCTTTGCTCCTGGGCCCCCGTGCTGAAGAGGGAGATCCCCTTACCGTCATACCACTACTAGTTGGTGATTCTCACCCTGATGAAGGTTTTCAGTGGTCCCGTGTGAGTGATGGTTGGCAGGCTGACATGCTCCTCGGATTTGCGAATGATATGGACTATCACGCGCACTACCTTGTAAGCCTGCCGGGCCTAGCTCTTGCCGTCGCGAGAGCGACTTTACTTTTGGCCCTGAATCTTGTGGTATTTTTCCTGTTTTGGTTGATTGGGCAGGGGTTGGTCGGCCGTATCGGTCGCCGGGATTTCCGTCTTTCTGGACGGGTTATTTCATTCCGAGCGCGCGTCACTCTCTCGCTTTTCGGATTCTTTACACTCGCCAATGCTTTATTTGGTACCGTCGCGTACAGCACACTTTCTTCTGCTTCTCGCAGGTCAGCCATGGTTATTGCTGAGCGTGTTGGGGAGGACGCTTCGGGTTGGTACCGTGCGCTTGGTGGCCGAGTGGATGTATGGGAACGCCGACGCACCTTGCCGCTAGCCAGGCAGGTGGGAGCGGAACTCCTCGAATATCGAGGAGGAGAACTCCGGGAGGCTTCGGTAGAGGAACTTGTAGAGCTTGGCCTTTATGAGGGTTGGACGCCTTATGAGGTCTTCAGCCTTCTTGAAAGTCAGGAGGTGGTCTACGGATTCACTGAGACCTCAGTAGGGCGGTGGGAATATGTTACTGCGTACCGTCGTCTTCCGGACGGAGACATTCTTGGTGCTCAGGTGCCCCTTGAGGCAGGCACGAGTGCTCTCCAAGCTACTGACCTGATTGAACTCTTGGGCTTTTTTGTGCTGATTGGGGCCTTGTTATCACTGGGACTAGCGATGTTTGCAGGCCGAGCTCTCACTCAACCAATTCGTGCTCTACAAATCGCTTCTGAGAAGGTAGGGGCTGGGGACCTCACTCAGAGATTACCTGAGAATCGTGGTGATGAGTTCGGAGCTGTTTTTGAGGCTTTCAATCGTATGGTCGGACGGGTGCATCAAGTTCGCCGACAGCTGGTCCGCACTTCCAAGAGAACCCAGCTCATAATGGATGAAGCTGCGGTGGGAATGGTCGCTATTGACTCTAACGGTAAGGTGACCTTGGCCAATCCTCGAGCAGAAGAGCTTCTCGATGGCGAGGTGTTTGTGGGTTCTCCTTTACCCGAGACAGGTCCGTTGGCGGAGGTGCTTACGCCCTGGCTAACCAGCTTGCTCAAGGGTGCGCTGGAAGAAGGCGGTACCGAGTTCCAGGCCGGTGACCGACGGGTTCGGGTTCGGGTTCGTCGGATTGGAAGTATGGGAACGCAACCTGGCGTAGTGGTTGCTATGGATGATGTGACGGACGAGCTGCGTTCAGAACGGGTGCTCGCCTGGGGTGAGATGGCTCGGCAGGTTGCTCACGAGGTAAAGAATCCGCTTACACCGATTAAGCTTAGTATCCAACACGTCCGTCGAGCCTGGAAGGATAGCCATCCTGATTTTGAGGATATCCTGCTCAATAATGCCGATGCGATGCTCATGGAGATCGAACGCCTTGCCGGTATCGCTCAGAGCTTTTCAAGCTTTGGTGCGCCGGGTGGGCCTGTTGTTGAGCTCTCTAGGGTCTTGATCATTGATGTTGTCAATGATGTTATGGCCCTCTATCGGAGTTCAGTCGGACATATCCAGTTTGATGCAAATATTGACCCTACTCTGCCACCCGTAGTCGCACGAAGCTCTGAGCTTAAGGAGGTTTTGGTAAACCTTTTAGAAAATGCTCGTATGGCTGGCAGGGTTGAGGGCACGTTAGTGTCGATCGTGGCTAGTAGGGATGACCAAGAGAAAGTTTTGCTTCAAGTCATAGATGACGGAGTTGGAATAGCGGCAGACACTCTTCCTAGGATATTTGAGCCTCAGTTCAGTACGCGGTCTGCGGGTGCTGGCCTAGGGCTTGCCATCGTGCAGAAGTTGGTGCGTTCCTGGGGCGGTAAGGTGAGTGTGAGTAGCACACTTGGCGAAGGCACGACAGTCTCTCTGATCTTGAGGTCTTGGGAGAGCAGAGACGTCCACTGAGCTGGATCCGGAGCGGGGCTGATTAAGCATTAGAGGTCCATAAACAGCACCGTCGAACATTCGAGTTTTACATAGGCCCACGGGATGGACTGGTCTTCCTATGCTAACTCTCTTATCTCTCTGACTAGGTCTGACATGGACGCCTTAGCGTCGCCAAAGAACATGAGAGTGTTCTCCAGATAGAACAGGTCATTATCAATCCCTGCGAAGCCAGGTGACAGACTCCTTTTCATGACAATGACTCGACGGGCTCGATCGACGTCTAGGATTGGCATCCCCGTGATGACGGAATCTGGGTCACGAGCAGCTGGATTAACTACATCGTTCGCGCCGACGATTAAGACCGCATCCGTGTTCACAAAGTCATCGTTGATCTCATCAAGGTCATAGAGCTTGTCATAACTCACGTCGGCCTCAGCCAGAAGTACATTCATGTGGCCTGGCATGCGGCCGGCTACAGGGTGGATCGCATATCGCACGTCCACCCCACGGTCCTCAAGCAGGTCACCCACCTTTCTGAGTTCGTGTTGTGCTTGTGCTACTGCGAGCCCATAGCCGGGTACGACCACAACTGAATTTACGTAACCAAGCTCAGCTGCAGCACCTTCCGCGTCCGCGCTCCTTACGGGACGTTGACCGATATCCGCCCGGTCTACACTTGCGCTACCCCCGAAACCCCCGAATGCGACGTTAGCCAGCGAGCGATTCATCCCCTTACACATCAACTGCGTGAGAATGAGACCTGCTGCACCGACCAAGGCGCCAGAGATGATTAGTACCATGTTGCCGATAACAAATCCCGCTGCGCTTGCTGCAAGACCAGAGTAGGAGTTTAGGAGTGAGATGACGACAGGCATGTCTGCACCGCCGATTGGAATCACCAGTAAGATTCCCAAAAGCAGCGACAGGCCACAGAAAGCGTAGAACAGGATGAGTGGGTCCCCCTCCCCGAAGACCCCGAGAGTTGCAGCACCAAGCGTCAGCACGCTCAGCAGTAGCAGGGCGCTCAGAAGGTTTTGCCCCGGCAGGATAATTGGATTGCCGGTCATCAGCTCTTGGAGTTTGGCAAAAGCTATGAAGGAGCCCGAGAAAGTGACTCCACCGATCAGTGTCCCGATCATAATGGTAATTCCGGGAGTGCTTAGACCTACTGCGGGAGATGCCACGAACTCCGCAACAGCTACTAGGGCCGATGCGCCACCACCGAATGCGTTAAAGATACCGACCAACTGCGGCATACTTGTCATTTCTACAAAACGGGCGGCTATCCCGCCGATCGACCCACCCAACACAATTCCGATAAGGATTCCGGTCCAGGGGAGGATCTCCTGGTCAGCGAAAGTAGCCACGATCGCCAAGAGCATGGCTAGGGCTGCTAAGCCGTTCCCCGCGCGAGCCGTTGCTGGAGACTGAAGACGCTTGAGGCCGACGACGAAAAGAATCGCAGACAGTAGATAGATAGGTTCGACGAGCGCAGCAAAGTTCATTCCGCCTCCTAACGCTTGCGGAACATGCTGAGCATGCGATCCGTCACTAAAAACCCTCCGATTACATTGATAGTCGCCATAGCAATTGCAGCGACACCAAGGACGGTCTGCATGGTACCGTCAGCCCTTGCCGTTACTACGATTGCACCCACGATGGCAATTCCTGAGATGGCGTTTGCACCTGACATGAGTGGCGTGTGCAGGGTGGGTGGTACTTTGGTTATGAGTTCACGACCGGCCAGGGTCGCGAGGACGAACACGTAGAGTCCGATCATCAGCTCGCCCATTAGGCTCCCCGTGGCTTGTCTAGCAGTGTGTGTACATTACATGCGTGGTTTGCTGTCACGAGGCATTGTCCTCCAGTGCATGTCTGACGTACTCATTCTTGACCTGTCCTTCGTGCGTCACCGTAGCAGGGCCGATTACGTCATTTTCGAAGTCGAGCTGGACCTCTCCGCTCTCCCCGACAAATTCTGCTACCAGTGTAACGATATTCTTGGAGTACATCTGGCTGGCGTGAACTGGGACGCTTGCAGGAAGGTTCACGGGCCCCAGCACTTGAACTCCTTGGAAGAGCACAGTATCGCCAGTCACCGTGACTGCACAGTTCCCCCCGCTTTCAGATGCTAAGTCGACGATTACGGAGCCAGGACGCATGGACTTAACCATGTCTTCTGTAATCAGAAGGGGTGCATCCCGTCCTGGGATCTGAGCGGTCGTAATTACGATGTCGGTATCTACTATTGAACTCGAAATGAGCTCAAGCTCTTTCTGATGTTGGTCCTCGGATAGCTCCTTCGCGTAACCTCCTTCACCCTCTGCGGTTACGTCTGCTTCGGCTTCTAGGAAAGTGGCTCCGAGACTTTCTACTTGTTCCTTGACTGCAGGCCGTACATCGAAGGCTTCCACGACTGCCCCTAGACGTCGCGCTGTTGCGATAGCCTGCAACCCTGCAACACCTGCTCCAAGTATGAGAGCCTTTGCGGGTCGAATTGTACCTGCTGCGGTCGTGAACATTGGAAGAAATTTTGGCAAATGGTCCGCAGCTAAAAGCACGGCCTTGTATCCGGCGATTGTAGCCTGAGAGGAGAGTGCATCCATGGATTGAGCTCGTGTAATCCTAGGCACTAGTTCCATGGATATACTGGAGATTTGTTCTTCGGCCAGACGGCGCACGAGAGTCTGGTTCGCAAGGGGGTTTAGGAATGAGACCAAGATGGTCCCCGCTCCTATAGCACTTACCTCATCAGGATCGGAAAGAGAGGGTGGATTGATTCGTAGAACTATGCCGGCTCCGGTCAGTGCTTCAGCCGCACTTCCCACAACCTCGGCTCCCGCCTCTTTATACTCAGCATCGGAGACCCCTGATGCTGCTCCAGCTCCGGTCTCTACAACGATCTCAAGACCGGCTTTCGCGAGTGTCTCTACCCCCTGCGGTACTAGGGCAACTCTAAGCTCTCCGAGACGTGTTTCCTTCGGAACCGCGACCTTCATGCACGAGCCCCGGTGGTTTTGGAGGAGTGAAGGGCGCCAAATGGTACCTGAGGACTCCAGAGTGTCAAGGCTGACGATTCTTTATCCATTAGGCGCGCTTTCGGTGGAGGGGCTTCCCGTACATTCGAATCGAGGGGAAAAACGTGTGCCTAGGCTCTTGAACGACACAAGTGTAATGCCTGCAGGTGTGTCCTAAAAAGTGTATAAGTGAAGGGTCAAGCTCTCGCCGTGCCTCCATTCAGAAGTGAAGATTGGCCGGGTCCCTATCAGACAGTAGGGAGGAGACAATTCTGGCCATGTTATTCTCTGTTCAAGAGGCTGTTCTTTCACCACACACCTTGTTTGCGTATTGAATCTGCTACCATCATCGTTGGATCAGCGATTCTAATCACCTCCGAATTGAAGGCCAGTGCCACTAGGGATATCACATGAATAAGGGTGAAGGTGAGGCATGATAACGGCTGTTACTGAACCTCTAATATCGTCGGCCTCTTTTATGATTGTAATGCCACTTGCACAGGAATCAGGTGCGACAGGCGAGGTGATGTCGCTGATTCCAGGGGTCAGCGTGGCTATGCAGATGAATATCCTCCTCTCGGCAATTCTCATCGTCCTGCTTCTCATTGTGAGGCGTGGGATTATGGCACTTGTGAACCGGCGCATTGAGTCACAGGAACTTCGGTATCGATGGGCAAAAGCAATCGGCTACGCAGTGTTCGTAATCGGCGGTCTAATTCTGATCCAGGTTTGGTTTACTGCTGTAGCATCGCTAGGAACCTTTCTCGGTCTACTTTCAGCCGGTTTAGCTATCGCGCTAAAGGATCTAGTAGCAGATCTGGCCGGTTGGTTATTTATACTTTGGCGACGACCCTTTGATCTCGGTGACCGAATTGAAGTGGGTGGCTTCGCGGGTGATGTTGTCGACCGTCGGATTTTCCAGTTCACGATGATGGAGATCGGTAACTGGATTGATGCTGACCAGAGTACGGGTCGACTAATCCACATGCCAAATGCAATCCTATTCACGCAGCCACTGGCGAACTACGTCTCTGGCTTTCCGTATCTGTGGAATGAACTGAAAGTCACTGTAACATTTGAGAGTGACTGGAGGAGGGCAAAGTCTATACTCAGTTCGGTTGCAGGGGACCTTACCGCAGATATCACACAGGAGGCTACCGAGACACGTCGGCGCGATGAAGAGCGGTTCCTCATTCACTATCGAAGTCTGACGCCGGTGGTCTACACGTCCGTTGTGGATAGCGGCGTGCTCTTGACGCTCCGGTATCTTTGCCGTCCAAGGGAACGTAGGGGGATGGAGGGGGAGCTGTGGGAGCGCATCCTTGAAACCTTAACCGAGGTCCCAGAAGTGGCACTTGCATACCCAACACAGAGAGTCAACCTGGATGGCGAGTCGCTGGCTGAGTTGGTTCCCAAGGAACTAGAATCAGTTCCGGTCAGCAACGAGACCAAAGATTAAAGAGGGTTCAATTTAGAAATATGAGACTCTTCATTGCCCTGAACCTCCCGAAGAAAGAGCGTGAGCGTATCTATCGGGCTGCCCGCAAGCTCCGCGAAGAGGAGATGCCTGTCCAATGGCTTGAGGCTGAGCATTTCCACGTGACCTTAAAGTTTTTAGGCGAAGTTCGACAAGACGGGGTGCCGGCTATCGAAGATGCGATTGCCCGCGTGGCTGGATCGACTAAGGGCTTTACAACCGAATTAGCCGGATTTGGGGCCTTTCCGACCATCCGGAGACCGCGCACAGTTTGGTTAGGGGTTGGTGCTAACCCTGAACTTCGCTGCCTCAAGCAGGACCTCGAGTGGGCTTTAGGAGACGTCGGGTTCGACTCGGAGACGCGAGCGTTTCATCCCCACATAACCCTGGGTCGAGCTGATGATCGGGGGGGAGCTGGAGCTTTTCGTGGACTTGATGACCTAATGGCTGCGATGGATTTTAAGGGAAATCTTCGGGTCCACACGATCGACCTCATGCGGAGCCATCTATCACGTGATGGCACTTGGTATAGCGTAATTGCAAAGGCGAGAATGGCGAGCTCGTAATGGCTCGCTTATTAGTCGTCGATGATGAAAAAGGAATTCGCGACGCTCTAAGGCAGCTATTTGAGTATGAGGGCCACGATGTAGCCGTTGCGGAAGATGGTATGGAGGCCATTGAGCGAGTCGCAGATGCACCCCCAGATGTCATTTTTCTAGACGTTAAAATGCCTGGCATGGACGGGATTGATGTACTTGCCCGTTTAAGAGAGAAAGACCCCGATGCCCTAGTGATTATTATCTCAGGTCACGGGACCATCGATACAGCTGTAGAGGCAACGCGTAAGGGCGCTTACGACTTCCTTGAGAAGCCTTTGGACACGGCCCGGCTCCTAGTAACACTCAGGCGCGCGCTAGAGTTGCGGGGCCTTACTGAGAGCATAGCTCAACTTAGGAGCAAGGTAGAGAGTCGGTACGAAATCGTTGGAGACTCCTATCAGATCCGACAGGTCTTAGAGAGGGTTGAGAAAGTATCACCCACAGAGGCTCGGGTTCTGATAACAGGCGAGAATGGAACCGGTAAAGAGTTAGTTGCGCGCGCGATTCATAGACTATCCAGCCGAAGGGAGCGTCCCTTCGTTGAGGTCAACTGTGCTGCTATTCCCTCTGAGCTTATAGAATCGGCCCTGTTTGGACATGTTAAAGGATCTTTCACCGGGGCAGTGGCTGATCAGGTTGGGAAGTTTGAGCAAGCTGATGGTGGCATGCTTTTTCTAGATGAAGTTGGAGACATGTCGCTGGAGGCACAGGCTAAAGTCCTTAGAGCTCTTGAGCAGGGGACTGTCAACCGGGTAGGGGGATCCGAGCCCATCCATGTCGATGTGCGTGTCATCTCAGCGACGAATAAGGATTTGCAAGAACAGATCAAAGAGGGAGGATTCCGGGAAGACCTCTTCTATCGATTGAACGTAGTGCCTATCCGCGTGCCACCACTCCGAGAGCGTCGCGAGGACATTTCCATGCTGATCGAGCATTTTTCCGGAGTGATTGCCAGCCAGGAAGGTATGACTCCCCGTAGGTTTGATCAGGGGGCGGTAGCTCGACTACTTGAGCTGTCTTGGCCAGGGAATGTGAGAGAGCTACGCAACACGATCGAGAGGCTATTCATTCTTTCAGCCGGCGAGGTAGTTAGGTCTGAGGACGTTAATTCCCTAGTGTCGGTTGAGGGGAGTAACATAGTTGCGGGAGCTGAGTTGTTAGGGGGAGAAACTTTCGCTGCTTTCAAACGCTCATCCGAGAGAGGATACATCCTCCAGCATCTGCACGAGAACAAATGGAATGTTGCCGAGACAGCCCGTCGTATAGAGATGCCGAGGTCAAATCTCTATAAGAAGATTGAAAAGTACGGTTTGGTGCGAGAAGAGTAGAGCTAGAAGCGAGCACGCCTCAGATCATCAACTTGCCGGTTTGTTATCGAGCTGTACTTTTCTTTTCAAAAATACTACAAGGCGGGTGGATCATAAGGGAAGCCGGTGAGATTCCGGCGCGGCCCCGCCACTGTGAGGGGTCCGAGCAAAGCTCGGAACGACTACTCAAGGCCGACGAATGTCGGGATGCCAGCCACTGGAGGAGAACCTCCGGGAAGGTGAGTAGTTGGCCCTAAGCCAGGAGACCTGATCCACTCGCGCCAATATACCTCCGTGGGGAGGGGTTTGGGCTGGCCTGGTCCGGCGCACGTGATTTCTCCGCGGATTTAAGGATTAGGTCAGATGAACTACTCTTCAGGGCTTGCACTAGGGTTGGCCAGTATTCTCTTAAGCGCTCCGCATGCGCATGCACAGGAGGATGCGATATCTCTGGATAGCCTGGTCGTCACAGCGAGTCCCACGCCGAGGGCTATCGAGAGAATAGCAAACCATGTCTCGATACTGAGCGGTGAAGACTTAAGGGCGTCAGGCGTTAGCCATGTGGGAGAGGCTTTACGAACAGTTGCCGGACTTCACGTGATTCGGAGCGGCTCCATTGGTGCGGTGACCTCACTATTCCTCCGGGGTGGGGAGAGTGACTACACTTTAGTACTCGTCGATGGGATGCAGGTTAACCTACCTGGAGGGGGCTTTGATTTTGCTTCCCTCACCACTGATAACCTCGAGCGCATTGAGATCGTGCGAGGCCCCGGTAGCGCTCTATATGGCTCAGATGCAATGGCGGGCGTGGTGCACATCATCACAAGGGCCGGCGAGGGACCTCCACAGCTCACTGCTCGCCTGGGGACAGCTTCTTACTCAGAGGCAAGGAATGAGCTCGTAGACGGTTTTCGCTGGAGTACAGATCTCGTTGGTGGTAACGAGCGATTAAGGTACTCCGCCTCACTGAGTCGGGAAGAGACAGATGGCATTCTCCCATTCAACAATCGGCATAGGAGCACCAACCTTTCAGGAAACGCTCGTTTCCGAGCGGACAACGTTACACGAATGGCGATTAGTCTTCGCTTGACGGACCGCGAATACCAGTTTCCCACTGACGGTGCCGGAGCGGTTGTGGACCAGAATGCTTTCTCCTACGGAGATGATAAGCTGATCCACCTTAGGGCTACCAGAGCTCTCACAGATGCATTCGAACTAGAAGGCATGTTTGGCGTGAGCGGGACTGACGGAGGGACCGATGATGCGCAGGATAGCTCTGCGGACAGCGTGGGTTTTTACGCATTCAAGAGTCTTGACGAAGTCCAGAGGACGAAGGGAGAACTAAGGGCCAACCTGACTTTTGATCTAGGAGTGCTTACCGCTGGTGGAGAAGTTGAGCGGGAAAGTCAACGATCCTTAAGTGAGTCCATGAGTGAGTTTGGGCCTTCCGTCGGGGAGAATCGTAATGAGCGCCGTAACCACGCCGCATACGTGCATTTTTCAGGTGACTACGTCGGGGCATCATTGAATACTGGGGCCCGACTCGAGGATAACGAGCGGTTTGGAACTGCTGCGACTTGGCAGGTAGGTCTCTCTAAAGCAGTGCCGTGGAGTAACAGTGCTACTGCTCACGTCCTGGTAGGTCGAGCGATTAAGGAGCCGACGTTCTTCGAAAGTTTTGCGACTGGATTTGTCCGCGGAAATCCTAATCTAAAACCGGAACGAGCAATTTCGTGGGAATTCGGTCTAGAACAGGGCCTTTTTGCCGATGTTGCTGCCCTGCGTGCCACGTACTTTGATCAACGTTTTGAAGACCTTATTCAGTACACATTTGCACCGCCCAAACCAATGGGATCGAACTACTTCAATGTAGGTGCTGCTACTTCAAGGGGTGTGGAGTTAGGTGCTGATATTGATATTGGCTTAGCCCAGGCCAGTGCGGCCTGGACGTGGCTTGATACAGAAGTCATTGATTCCGGTTTCGAAAATGGTCCGGGCGCCAGCTTCCTAGAGGGAGACCCCCTTCTCCGTCGCCCTTCTAACGCTGTCACTGTTTCTGCATCTGCCCCGGTGGGCTCTAGTGGACGGGTATACGGTCGGTTACTAGTTGTCGGATCGCGGTCCGATCGAGATTTTTCCACATTTCCGGAGATGCGCGTCAAGCTGCCTATGTACCACTTGATGTCTTTTGGTGTGGAATGGGCTTTCATAACTCGAGCGGCGAAGAGTCCGGGCGTTTCAGTCTTCGCTCAGTTGGAAAATCTCCTTGATCAATATTACGAAGAAGCTTCGGGATTCAGGGCGCCTGGACGACAAATACATACCGGAATTTCGGTAAGATTTGGAGGTGGACTGCAATAGCAACAATTAGTTGCTATTGCAGAGACTAGCGAGGATCTTCGATCGCCGTGACGGGTCACTGCGACGTGAATGTTGATCCTGGTTGCGACCATACAGCGTATCGCTGGAACAGTTGAAGAGAGGGCACGTGAGTGAAGACCAGCAGAAGCAAGATCTTTTAGGACGTTTTCTTTACTGGGGTAACCGTCAGAGAAGATCAATATCCGGAAGGGGGATCAAGGATTGGACCCGTTCTCTAGCTTTAGCATTCGTCCTTTTCTTAGGTGTTCGGACTTTTCTCGTAGAGGCATTCAAGATTCCGACTTCCTCAATGGAGAACACCTTGCTGGTTGGTGACTTCTTACTGGTTAATAAGGCAGTCTTCGGTGCACAGATTCCTGGTACCCCCATACGCTCTATGGCTTTACAAGAGCCCAAACGCGGAGACGTGCTGGTGTTTAACCCGCCGCACGATCTGGAAAGAAACTATGTCAAGCGTCTTATCGGACTACCCCGTGACACACTTGAGATGCGTGATAAGCAACTTTATGTGAATGGTGAGTTGTTGTATGAGCCCTATATCAGGCATGAAGAGGGAGTACGTGACTTGGTTCACCCTGATATGAGATGGCAGCGTAGCCATCTTGTAGCATCTACAGGACATAAATACCGGCCCACAAGGGATACTTGGGGACCTCTCGTTGTTCCCTCTGGGCGATACTTTGTCTTGGGAGATAATAGAGAGAATAGTGAGGACTCCCGGTATTGGGGTTTCGTAGAGCGAGATCAGATTCGCGGCCAACCTTGGTTGGTCTATTACTCTTTCGTTCCTTCGTCCGCTGTCGATTTCCCACCTCTACGAAGAGTCCGGTGGGCCAGACTAGGGACGTTCGTCGATTAAATAGCTGTAGAACATTCGAATCACTCAAGCTTTAGAATACCTTCGAAGTGTTGCGCGATTTGCTTTCCTTTAAGATTCTAAACTGAGCAGTTCGCGCCGTGTTTTGTGGCGCAGCTGCTACATACGAATCTACTTCTGATCTCTAGACACGGCTGCCTACGGAGCGGATGACGTTCTTTCCTCTAAGCGGATCTGCTAAAGAAGGTTCGTTGGATCAGTATCTCGAAGAGATCAGTCAGTATCCTCTCATTGACCGGGCTGAGGAAGCAAGGCTCGCCAAGTTGATACGGAAAGGAGAGGAAGAGGCTCTGGATAAGTTGGTCCGGTCGAATTTGCGTTTCGTTGTGTCGGTTGCCAAGAAATATCAGAACCAGGGTGTTCCACTCTCCGATCTCATCAATGAGGGTAACCTGGGGTTGATCAGGGCAGCTCATAAGTTTGACGAGACGAAAGGGATTAAATTCATCAGTTATGCTGTATGGTGGATACGCCAGGCAATTCTTCAGGCGCTCGCTGAACAGAGCCGCATCGTCCGTGTCCCACTGAATCGAGCAGGTGCCTTATATCGGGTTGGGCGCCAAAAATCGAACTTACTTCAAGAGCTAGGGCGGGAACCGACGGTTGAAGAGATTGCCCAGGAACTAGATGTGACTCGAGAAGAGGTTGAGCGGACACTAGCTATTCAGCAATCGCATCTCTCGTTAGATGCCCCCATGCAGCCGGGCGACGAGAAAGGTCGACTCCTCGATTATTTGCCAGATCAGTTTTCGCCAGGCCCCGAGGACGAGGCTTACGAACATGCGCTGAAGGCCACTGTTCAGGACGCTCTGTCGAGCCTCAAGGAGCGCGAAGCAAAGATTCTTCGCCTGTACTATGGTCTTGATGGCCAGGACCCAATGACGCTCGAGGACATCGGTTCCTTACTAGGCATCACACGTGAGCGTGTGCGTCAGATCAAGGAGAAGGCACTTGTCCGCTTGCGCCACGCATCTCGTGCTCGATTCCTAGAAACCTATACGTAGGTTAAGTGTCCTAGATAAACCCCCACCTAAAGGGTTCGTCGGGTTTGATCCGTGCGTGGTCGAAAAAACTATGAGCAGGGCCAGCTTCATGGGCTTTATGAAGCTTATTGGGCCTGGCGAGGGGTTGCTGAACAAGGGCGGTGGTTCAATGGCGAGCAATGCGGAGAGTGGCTTAGCTTTGACCGCATAGTGCAGTACCCAGCGTGTCCAGGTTGAGGACCAAGGAAAGGACCCTCCAGCAGTTGTCGCTTAGTCCCAACAGCTTCCCAAAGCGTTGACACTTGGAAGGCCTGTCGGATATCATTTGTGGCTATTCTTCAAACTCTATCCCAGTCGCGGGAATGAGAACATATACACCGAAAGCCGAAGATCTTGAGAGCCATTGGTGGCTCGTGGATGCTGAGGGCAAAACCCTCGGCAGAATTGCTACGGAGATCGCTAAACTGCTTCGTGGTAAGCATAAGCCTTTATTCACACCTCATATGGACACCGGTGACCACGTGATCGTTGTCAATGCTGATAAGGTGAGACTCACTGGTAGAAAGGCTGAGCAGAAGACCTACTTTCGTCATTCGGGCTACATGGGCAACGAGCGGCACATTCCTTTCCATCGGATGATCCAAACTCATCCGGAGAGGGTGGTTGAGCTAGCGGTACGGGGCATGTTACCAAAAAACGCCCTGGGTCGGTCATTAAGAAAGAAACTAAAAGTCTACGCGGGTGCGAAGCACCCTCATCACAGCCAGCGGCCTGAGCCCTTGGACGTATAAAGAGGCAAGAGATATTCATGGCAGTAGAATCTCAAGAGACAATCCAGACAGTAGGGAGACGCAAGCGCTCAATCGCGCGAGTGTTGATCAGCCGGGGGACCGGTCAGTGGACTGTTAATGGTCGACAGATGGATGATTACTTTCCAAGACCTACGCATCAGATCCGAGTTGTCGAGCCTCTTAAGGTGACCGGCCTAGAGGCTTCACTAGATGTTACAGTGCGGGTTCGTGGCGGAGGACTTACCGGCCAATCGGACGCCGTTAGAATGGGGTTGGCTCGTGCACTTGTGCAGCATGATGAGGAACACCGGCCCGCCCTACGAGAGCGTGGTATGCTCACTAGGGATGCAAGGCAGGTAGAGCGCAAGAAGCCCGGCCAGCCAAAAGCCAGAAAGCGCTTCCAGTTTTCCAAGCGTTAGGAGCAGTAAAATAGTGCTAAATAGATGTGCATGCGCATCTTCAATCCTGACCGGGGCGTAATCGGCCCCACACAAGCGAAGACAAAACAATGTCAGAAGTAGGTCTCAACCAGTTGCTGGAGGCTGGAGTTCACTTCGGCCATCAGACTCGCCGTTGGAATCCGAAGATGAAGCCCTTCATCTTCACGGAAAGAAACGGCATCCATATCATCGATCTTCGAAAGACTCTGGATCGACTCAGGGTAGCCCAGCAGGCAGTTCGTGAGGTCTTACTCCGCGGCGACCGAGTTCTTTTTGTTTGCACCAAACGGCAGCTTCGTTCGGTTGTAGAAGAGGAAGCCCAACGCAGTGGCTCATTCTGGGTAACGGAGAGGTGGCTTGGGGGCATGCTTACGAACTTCCAGACAATTCGTAAACAGATCAGGCGTCTGAAGGAACTCGAGCGGGGACAGGAAGAGAATGCGTTCGAGTTCTTTACCAAGAAAGAGCGACTGCTGCTGGAGCGGGAGCGTGCCAAGCTCGATAAGTACTTGGCTGGGGTGAAGGACATGGGAAGGCTTCCGGGTGCGATATTTGTAGTTGACGCGCGGCGCGAGATCATCGCGGTTCGAGAGGCGGCTAGATTAGGTATCCCGATCATCGCGATCACTGACACCAATGCTGATCCGGATCTAGTAGACTATCCGATCCCTGGGAATGATGACGCGATCCGATCGGTGACCCTGATCGCGAATGCGATTGCTGGCTCAATTGAAGTTGCCGGGAAAGAAGTGCCTGAAGACGCGCGGCGGAGGGTTGATGAGTTGGAGGCGACCACTTACTCCACTGAGACGGGCGAGACCACGGAACGCGAAAAACCGCAGCGTCGTCGCCCGAGGCGTAAGCGGCGGCCTAAGCCTGAGGTAATTGCTCAACACCTCAAAGACGAGACAGTTGAGGGGGCCGAACAGGCTAACGGGGGAGTTGATGATGAGCTGGCAGATGGACCGGTGGCAGAACCGGAGGATGAAAAGAGCGCCGAAGCCGAAGGGTAGCCGACCTAAGGGCAATCGACCGACTCGAGTTTTGGGTCTAAGGCCTGGGTTCTATGGACACAGAGGCGGCAGAGGGTCGGGGTTGTTGTCCCAGGCCGCTCCGCCTCTTTTCACGAGCCGGCGAAGCCGGGTGAGATAAAACTAGAGAGAACAAGATGTCCGAAACGACTACAATAAAAGCAAAAGCCGTGAAGCAGCTCCGTGATATGACAGGAGCGGGTATGATGGATTGCAAGAGGGCCCTTGGGGAGACAGGGGGGGACCTCGAGAAAGCAGTCGACTTCCTAAGGGCTAAGGGTGCTGCCAAGGTAGCTAAGCGCGCTGAAAAAGCTGCTAATGAAGGCGCTATCGGAAGCTACGTTCATTTTGATGGGAAGACAGCCGTGATCGTCGAAGTGAACTGCGAGACTGATTTCGTAGCTAATACAGACGACTTTAAAAACTTGGCTAAAGATATTGCCATGCATGTGGCGTCAACCGCACCACTTTCGGTCTCAGCAGGAGAGATTGATGCGGCTGTGATTGAGAGAGAGCGGGGGATCTACTTGGAACAAGTGAAAGAAGAGGGCAAGCCAGACCACATAGCTGAAAAGATTGTAGAGGGTAAGCTCCAGAAGTTCTTTAAAGAAAGTGCTCTGCTAGCCCAGCCCTTTGTTAAAGACCCAGATAAAACGATCGATCAACTCATTACAGAAGTCTCCTCAAAGACAGGGGAGAAGATTGAAATAGCTCGGTTTGCTCGTTTTAAGGTCGGTGAGATCTCTTGAAGTTCTAATGGCTAGTCAGACTGAACTGCGCTATGAGCGTGTCCTATTGAAGCTTTCCGGTGAAGCTCTGGCCGGGGACCGCGGGTTTGGCATCGAACCCCGTGTGGTTGACCAACTGACGGATGAGATCAAGAGCCTCGCAGAGATGGGAGTCTCACTCGGGATAGTAATCGGTGGTGGTAATATCGTGCGTGGGGCCATGGCCTCTCAGGAAGGTATGGACCGAGTACAGGCAGACTATATGGGTATGCTTGGTACTGTTATCAATGCGCTGGCGGTGCAAGATCTGCTTGAGCATAAGGGTGTCGATAACCGTGTTATGACAGCAATCCGAATGGATGAGATCGCAGAGCCGTACATCCGGCGCAGGGCACTGCGACACATGGAGCGCGGTAGAGTTGTCCTTTTTGCAGGTGGAACGGGCAATCCCTATTTCTCGACCGATACTGCTGCAGTTCTAAGGGCCATCGAAATGGAATCGGATGTGGTGATTAAGGCGACTAAGGTAGAAGGTGTTTTCACCGCGGACCCTGAGCACGATTCATCAGCCGAGTTCATTCCTAAAATATCATTCCAAGAGGTTGTGGCTCAGGAGCTCGCTGTCATGGATGCAGCAGCGGTGTCCCTCTGTAAGGAGAATAGTCTTCCGATCATTGTGCTTGATCTTCAGGAGCAAGGTGCAGTAGCTGCAGCCATCCGTGGTGAGACGATAGGAACTCTAGTATCGTGACTGGCATGGTAGCTGCAAAGAGTGCCCACTGTCAGATGTGAAAAGCTGATACTTTGGGCCTGAATGTGATCTAATGACTCGGAGTTTAGCTATGGCAACCGTAGAGGACGCTAAGAGGCGAATGGAAGCTGCCCTCGAGGCGATTCGTCGGGATTTTGCGACGGTCAGAACTGGTAAGGCTACACCTGCCTTACTCGATACTGTGCGTGTAGACGCCTATGGCTCTAAGATGCCGATCAATCAGGTGTCGACGGTGAGCACCCCTGAATCGACACTTCTAGTGGTACAGCCATTTGACAAGACTCTCATCGGAGAGATTGAAAAGGCGATCATGAGTGCTGACCTCGGCCTAAATCCGGCCAACGATGGTAACGTGATAAGAGTACCGATTCCGCCGCTCAATGAGGAGCGTCGTAAGGAGTACGTCAAGGTGCTCCACAAGATGGCGGAAGACGGTCGTATCTCTATTCGACATGCCCGACGATTGGTACGAGATGAGATTCATGATCTCATCAAAGAACACGAAATTGGTGAAGATGAAGGCCGGCGACGTGAAGAGTCAGTAGAGAAACTTACTCATGAGTACTCTGATAAGATTGACGATCTGCTGAAGAAAAAGGAAGAAGAGGTGATGGCGATCTAGGTCGCTCGCCTGCGAGCTACAAATGTCCTCCGATAACATAGACCGGATAAGACTCTGCTCTGATGTGCCAGAGCACGTCGCGATCATTATGGATGGGAATGGTCGCTGGGCTGGAGAGCGAGGACTGCCCCGTCATCTCGGTCATCGGGAAGGTATGAATGCAGTCCGGGAGAGTGTTGAAGGGGCGATAGCAGCCGGAGTTCAGATATTGACCCTTTTCGCTTTCTCAACTGAAAACTGGAACCGACCCCCTCAAGAAGTTTCCGCATTGATGCAACTTCTCCAGCACTATGCTCGCCGGGAGGGAGAGGAACTCCGTAAGCGGGGTGTTGAAGTTCACGTGCTGGGAGAATTGGATCGCGTCGATAGTGCCACTCGGAGGGCAATCGAGACTATCACTGACAGTACCCGCGGGGGGATTACCCTTAGGCTGAATCTGATGATCTCGTACGGTGGTCGGGAGGAGCTAGTGAGAGCAGCACGGATCCTTTCAGAACGAGTGCGGGCAGGTGAACTTGACCCGGATGAGATTAACGAGGACGAGCTACAAAAGACGTTGTTCACACGTGACGTAAGGGAGCCCGACCTCCTAATTAGGACCTCAGGCGAGTTTCGCATTAGTAACTTTATGTTATGGCAGCTTGCATACACTGAGCTGCATATCACTCGGGTTTTGTGGCCGGATTTCGGACGGGAAGATTTCTTCGAAGCGATTCTGGAATACCAGAATCGCGATCGTCGTTTCGGAAGTGTTAGGTCTCAGTGAATAATTTGGCTAAGCGGTGGGTGGTAGCTGGTATTGGTATCCCTGTTGTAGTGTACGTTCTCTACCTTGGAGGTCTGACGCTTTCACTTCTGGTTGCGGTCATTGCTGTTCTCGGGTCCCGGGAGTACTGCAGCCTCGCCAGGGAGGGGGGCGCGTCTCCATTTAACTGGCTAGTTGGCATTATGGTGGTGTGTGTGGTACTCCTGGCCGCATGGCGACCTATGTTTTTAGAGTTCGGGGTATCAATGCTAGGCTTCTTGGGACTTGGAAGTGGAGTGGTTATGGCCTTCGCGTTGGCTCGTCGAAGCCCAAGAGCGAAGCCGCTATCCGCTGTAGCGACTACTCTCTTCGGGGTGCTATACGTAGGACTGCCTATGGCTGTGATCCTACTGCTTCACGAACTGCCGAACTCCCGCGGTTGGTCTGGGGCTAGCACGATACCTTCGTCTGGGTTGTTGGTGGTTGCCCTTCCACTTGCTGCGACGTGGCTGGGAGATGCAATGGCACTTTTCACTGGAACTGCGTGGGGGAAGGGTGGCCTGGCCCCTCAGATAAGCCCTAATAAGAGCTGGGCCGGTGTCTGGGGAGGAATTGGCGGGGCCGTGCTGGCTGCGACAGTTTGGTACTACGTGACCGTTCCGTGGCTGCCGGAACTTCCGGTGCATAGCCCAATTATTGCAGGTTCCATTGGAGCTGTGATTGGTGTAACGGGCATAGTCGGAGATCTTGTAGAGTCACTATTTAAGCGGGAAGCAGGGGTTAAGGACTCGGGCGGGATTCTCCCAGGACACGGGGGAATCCTCGATCGATTGGATTCCCTACTCTTCACGCTTCCAACGACATATATCGCCCTCTTGATGCTGGATTCTAGCTTGTGATAAGGCTCTGTATCTTGGGTTCTACGGGCTCCATTGGCCGGAGTACTTTGGAGGTCGTCGCACGTCATCCAGACCGTTTCCAAGTTGTAACTCTTGCCGCCAACAGACGCTCTCATGATTTGCAGGCCCAGGTGCAAAGATTTAGGCCGGAGAAGGCCGTCCTTTGTGAAGGAGATGGGTCACTTCGCCCCGATACTCCAGGGACTGAATGGGTCTTTGGGCCTGAAGCTTTATTAGAGGTAGCAGCTGACAAAAATATTGATGTGGTCGTGAATGCTCTGGTTGGTGCAGCTGGCTTGGAGCCCACTATTAGAGCTCTCGAGGCCGGCACGAGGCTCGCACTAGCGAACAAAGAGTCACTGGTCGCTGGTGGTCACCTTGTCCTGGAGGCAGCGGAACGGGGAGGGGCTGATATCATCCCAATCGACTCCGAACACAGTGCAATTATGCAGTGTTGCCGGGGCTATCCCGGCCCTGCGGTTAAGCGAGTTATGCTAACTGCTTCTGGAGGTGCCTTTAGGGGCATGAGTCTGAGGGACCTATGGAGTGTTCAGCCAGAGGATGCTCTGCGGCATCCTACTTGGGACATGGGTGCTAAGATTACAGTTGATTCGGCAACCCTGGCGAACAAAGCCTTGGAGGTAATTGAGGCGCACTACCTTTATCAACTAGATTATGACCAAGTTGAGGCCGTAATTCATCCGCAATCCGTGATCCATTCTTTCGTGGAGTTCGTGGATGGATCAGTGCTCGCGCAGCTGGGTTTTCCAACGATGGAACTGCCGATTCTCTACGCCCTCAGTTATCCTGAACGAGTAGATGACTTGGAACTTCAAACCTACGATCCTGTGAGAGCTTCTCCCTTAACGTTTGAGGATATCGACCATACTGCGTTTCCACTATTCGGGCTCGGCACTGAGGCAGGCCGACGTGGAGGTGCAGCGCCGGCGGTCTTTAACGCATCAAATGAGGTTGCTGTCCAGGCATTTCTCAATGGCCATATCCGTATGCCGGAGATTGCCGAGGTTGTATCTGAAGCTCTGGAAAAAATAGGAGCGTACGAGGTGGGAAGCCTGGAGGATGTGCTCTCTGCTGATGCGGATGCTCGAGCTGTTACCGAGGAAGCGTCACGAAGGATGAGTCAGACGAGGGTGGGAGTAACGTCATGACGATAATCGCGACGATTATTGTGCTGGGAGTGCTGATCTTTGTGCATGAGCTTGGCCATTTCGGAGCGGCGAAGGCTGTTGGCATCGAGGTGCAGCGCTTTTCGATCGGTCTCGGGCCGAAGGTGCTTGGGGTGCGTTGGGGTGAGACGGAATATGTTTTCAGTGCTATCCCCCTTGGGGGCTACGTCAAAATGGGCGGTATGGATGATGAGGTTCTTGAGCGAGTAGAGGGGGGTTCAGGAGACATTTCACCGAGAGAACCGAAGGACAGTGACTACGATGCGAAGCCAATTTGGGCACGCACGCTTGTCATCTCTGCTGGCGTGATAATGAACATGATTTTCGCGTTTGCAACCTACGCATTTGTGTTCGCACAATGGGGTATTCCCGAGCCGGTAACAACACGTATCGGTGCCGTGGCAGAGTCGCTTCTGCCGCCGGGCACAGAAGCCCTAGCCACCGTTGATCCAGGTAGTCGGATCGTGCGTATCGGCGACCGCGAAGTGACCCGCTGGAGGGATGTTCCTGAAGGACTCCTCGAAGCACCTGCTGGACCGGCCTTGATTGAGTTACTTGATCCTAGTCGTCGAATCGAGATCGATCTTCCGAGAGAACGCGCTGATCGGGTTTCATTAGCGAGTTCACTCAATGCTTGGATAGAGGCTGGTGTTGGGGCCACGATTCCTGGATCGCCAGCAGACAGGGCGCTTTTGGAGCCGGGTGATCGCATCACAGCTGTGGATGGTAGACCAGTAGGCAACTGGTTTGATCTGGTGGCTGAGATTGAGGCTCATCCGGCCGAGCGCATTGAGCTAACTCTAGAACGAGAAGGGCGAGAATTAATTCGGGCCGTGACCCCTGATGCGGAAGAAGAAGAAAGAGATGGGGTTAGTGTGGAAATAGGCAGGATAGGGGTATTCCCCCCAGCCAGTGAGATGGCCTTCTCTGAGGCCTCCCTTGGGCAGGCGGTCCGCGCAGGCTACGGCGAAACCGTGGCCGTCACAAGTATGATACTTGGCTTTCTTCGTGATTTAGTCACAGGAAACATCTCACCCCGTTCAATGGGAAGCATCGTAACGATCGGTGAAGCCTCTGGTCAGGCTGCAGAAGCAGGTTTCGACCAATTTCTCCGCTTCATGGCGCTATTCAGTATCAATCTCGCAGTGCTGAACCTATTGCCGATTCCAGTACTCGATGGTGGCCACTTGGTTTTCCTAGGAATTGAGGCAATTAGGGGTGGACGGGGACTCACGATCGAGCAGCGGATGCGCTGGAGTCAGGTGGGTTTTGTAGTGCTTTTAGGGATAATGCTTTGGGCTCTGGGGAACGACTTCCTTCGGTTGTTTGGGCTGTAGGAGTAAATTTAGAACAAGCTGAGTTGCGACGGAGTTTCTCCAGAGCGCAGTCCTTCGATATCCAAGAGAGCGGTGGGTCGATCTTGACTGGCCACCTCCAGGTGTCCTTCCCATCCATTTTCTCGCAGAGCCTCTCGCACTACGCTTGCGGCTAGTGCTGGGCGATTACATTCCTTGGAAAGATGGGCCAGGATAACTCCGGCAAGTCGTGGATGCAGTAGTTCAGTAGCAAGCCTGGCAGCAGCCTGGTTTGACAGATGCCCGTGGCTCGAAGCGATCCGTTGCTTTACAGAGGCAGGATAAGGGCCTCCACGAAGCATTACTTCGTCATGATTCGCTTCGAGGATCAGCAGATCACAACCGGAGAGGGCATGCCTAATATGAGCAGTGGGACGCCCTAAGTCAGTTGCAATTCCTACACGTAAGCCAGTGCGCTCGTCAACTAATGCTACTCCAACGGGATCAGCAGCATCATGCACCGTTAGAAAAGGATCAATTTTCAAGCTGCCTATTAAAAACGGTGTTCTAGGGTCGTACTCTACCACCTGTTCGTCCCCCCGGAGTAATTGGGTACAGGCCAAGTGCGTGCGACTCGTCATGTGGATGGGGGTTAGGTATTTTCGCGAAAATACACCTATTCCACGAGTGTGGTCTCTGTGGTCGTGCGTTACCACGATCCCTTTGATGGAACTTGGGTTGATTCCTAAAAACTCTAAGCGTTGTCCGAGCGCACGTGCGCTGAACCCTGCATCTACCAAAAGGCGAGTCTCTCCAGAGCAAACAAGTACTGAGTTCCCAGCACTTCCACTTCCGAGGACTGCTACCTTCACGGTTCTTTACCCACGGGAAATCTAGTTACTCTGCCGGTCGGCCTGTCGTAGCCTTGTTCCAGGCCTCTAAAAGGATTCGGCGGACCCCAGGTGTGAGGGCCTGCTGGCGCCGTGCCACAACCTGCACAGCCGTATTCAGGAAGTCAGGCCATCGGTAGTCTTGTAGGTCCGGCCCGGAGCCCCAGCTGAAAGGTGGGACCACGCTCGGAGGCATAATGCCTCCGAACAAGTTGCTCCCGGCTCCGACTAATGTACCTGTACCAAATATGGTACCTATTCCCGTCTTCACATGGTCTCCTAGAAAGCAACCGATCTTAAGCATTCCAGTGTCGGCCGCGCCTTCTGGAGTCCAGATTCGGACTGGCTGATAGTTATTTTTCAGATCTGAGTTCGTGGTGAGTGCTCCAAGATTGACCCACTTACCAAGCATGGAGCAACCGATGTATCCGTCATGAGCCTTATTCATGCAACCTAGAAACACACTATCCGAGACCTCACCTCTTACTACGGATACTGGGCCGATAGAAGATGATCCTATATGGCCTCCTAGGATGTGAGTTGAGGCGCCAACGAAGAGTGGCCCCGTTAAGCGAGCGGGTCCCTCGACACAAACGCCATCCTCGAGACGTACAGGGCCTTTTCGCGTATCGACGTAAACACCGGGCTCAACTTGAACATTGTTGCCGATGGACAATTGCTTGTCACCGGTCTGTAACAAGCCTGGTACATGATCACTTTTCTCAGGCCAGAGAGCTTGCACGTCTCGCGTGACCTGCCCTGGATTCTCTGCGACTAGATCCCAAGGCCTTCCAAGGACAGTTCCCTCAAGATCTAGGATGTCCGATTGTCCTGCTGCGGCACTTGGATCTCGCACCCACAGTTCAGAAGGAAGAGGCTCTCCGTCAGGAATAATCCAACCTGCCGGCTGGCCAGCCACGTTGAGACGGACTGGTGCCTCAGGAATTTTCAGTGTTTTGAGTTCTGGAGCACACCGGCTAGAGAGTAAGATGCGGACGCCCTCTGTACCGATTCCCTCGAAAGCTACGCTTGGGGCACCTCCTGGTTCGTCAAAGCCCCTGAGTGCACTCCGTGTGATATGCCCTTCACACCGTGTTCCAAAAACATACTCGGCGCGCTCACGCAATGTGAGACAGCCAAATAGTAACTCTCCTACAGGCCGGGTAAGTGTGAAGGGTGCCCAGCGGCGGGCTCTACGATCATCAAAGATGAACAGTCGTGGCTTGCTCATGCTTCTGAATCCAGTTCCTTCAGTAGTTCCTTCAGGTCTGCAGCGCGTTCACGAGGAAGCACCAAAGTCCTGTCCCGTGTCCGAATGACCACCAGATTTTTGATTCCGAATAAGACGACGGATCCCTGATCAGTGAATACCACATTGTCGCTAGACGCCACTGTCTGACCTGCGCCCACAATTACATTTCCTTGAGAATCCGACAGGTGAAGGCGCGTTAAGGCTTCCCAGTTCCCTACATCATCCCAAGTGAAAGTGGCGCCGAGCACGGCAAACCGTTCACTTTGTTCTACCACCGCGCGGTCGATGACGCTTGTAGGGACGGCGTCGAAGAAAGCCTCCGTGTTTTTCTCAAGTAGGGGCATGCAGCGGTGGATTTCAGGCGCGTGCTGTTCGATTTCTTCAAGTAGTATTCGGGCTTTCCAAGCGAAGATCCCTGTATTCCAAAAATGACCGGCCTCCACATAGCGGTGCGCGGTCTGTCTATCGGGCTTCTCGTGGAAAGCGCGCACTCGATAAGCTTTCAGCCCTCCATCTGCATCCAGTTGCTCTCCTGGTTCGACATGTCCGTATCCCACTTCGATTCGGTTTGGAACAGTACCAATACAGACTAGAAGGTCATGTCTGAGGACCACGTCAACTGCTGCGGCCACTGTCTCTCGAAATGCCTCGTGAGGACGGATGATATGGTCGGCATGTAGGGATACCATTACAGCATCGGGATCGATCTGGGCTATATGCCAGGCGGCCCATGCAAGGGCAGGCGCGGTTCCCCGGGCTAAGGGTTCACATAGGTAGCTGTCATCCGGAAAGTTTGGTAGGCTTGAACGAAACCGCTCGACAAGGTGCTCTCCCGCTAGGATACGGATGCGTTCATCAGGCACGAGATTTCGTGCTCGGTCTATCGTGTCGGTTATAAGTGGACCATCGTCAACGAGCGGAAGGAGCTGTTTAGGCCGCTCGAGGGTACTCACTGGCCAGAATCTTGACCCGACCCCTCCCGCTAGGACGATGACCCAAGGTCGGCCGTTAGCTAGCACGGGCCGCCAGTATCACAAGGGTGAATGTGATGAGTTTCCCTGGAGAGGATGTGCCCGCCTGGGAGATAGGAAGCTTCGTAGGGCACCACACCACCTCGCTAGAAGGTCCTTCGTGCGACCAGACGAAACGGTGGGTGTGCCGGCCAGCAACGCGGGCGGAACCTACCCGGCACAGGGGGTAAAGTCAAGCAAATACAAGGTTTGTTGAGGTTGACCCTCGTGCTGGCTCCAGGCAACTTTCCATCCGTTCTCGACTCTTCATCGAGGGTCTTTCGGAGTGTGAAGAATAAAGCAATTCATAAGCGAATGAGCGCCCCTCGGGCAGCTGTGGCAGCGGGTTTAGTCGTAGCCATTTTCAGCGCGTGCGGTGATGATCCATTCGCATTTCACTGGAATGATATCCCCGATACAGTTCAGCTCTATTCATTAGCCAGACCTGAACTAAATCTGCTCTCGGGTTATAGCTTTTTTGATGGGGTGGCTTACCGGGTAGAGCAAGCAAACTCAGGGGGAAAGTGGGATATTGCGGTGGACACGCGTGGTCAGAATCTTGTGCTTTTACCGCCTGGCGCTTTGGGGGTCTCCGGGAGAGCTCGGATTGGAGTTATCGAGGGAGTGCCGTTTGCTGATCTTGTAGAAGCTCCAGAGGATACTGCAGCGTACGAAGGAGCCCTGCCGGTTCCTGTGCGGACGGGTTCGGTGTATGTCATCAAGACCAACTCACGTCGAGGCTCATTCGGATCCACATGCGTTTACTATGCGAAACTCGAACCAGTTTTAGTAGATGTCTCTCAGGGTAGTCTGATGTTCCATTATGTATCTAGTCCAATCTGCAATAGTCGTGACCTCACACCTCCGGATTGATGCTTGATATTCGGCGGCTACGCCAAGAGCCAGAAGCGGTGCGAAAAGCCCTCGTCAAGAGGGACCGGAACCTGTCTGCGGCGATTGATGGGGTCTTGGAGAGAGACGTAGAACGGCGAGCAGCGCTTACGCTAGTGAACGACTTGAAGGCTCAAAGAAATGAGGCATCCAGACAAGTTGGCGAGTTAAAGCGCGCTGGAAAGGATGCGACGAAACTCATCCAAGAGACAAAGAAGATCAGTGCGCAGATTGCCGAATTGGATGACGCGGTACGAAAGGCAGAAGATGATATCCGTGGGGCTCTTCTGGCCATTCCTAACACCCCGCTTGAGGATGTGCCTGCAGGAGGGGAAGATTCGAATCAAGTCATCACCCAATGGGGCGAGCCTCAGGAGTTCAGCTTTGATCCATTGCCCCACTGGGACTTGGGTGAAAACCTTGGCATCCTCGATCTTGCAGCTGGATCCAGAATCACTGGGTCTGGCTTTCCTGTTTTACAGGGCTGGGGTGCTCGACTGCAGCGCGGTTTGATCAACTTTTTCTTAGATATCCACAGTACCGAGCATGGATACATTGAGCTCCGAGTTCCGTATTTGGTTAACGAAGGTTCGATGATTGGCACCGGTCAACTTCCCAAGTTTGCGGATGACTCATACCAGTCAGAGCAAGACGGACTTTGGCTCATCCCCACTGCAGAGGTGCCGGTTACAAATATGCGTAGCGGTGAGGTTCTAGCACTGGATGAGTTGCCATTACGTTACGCGGCCTATTCCCCATGTTTCCGCCGGGAAGCAGGGGCCGCTGGAAAGGATACCCGGGGTTTGTTACGCGTCCACCAATTTGATAAGGTGGAACTCGTGCGTTATGAGGTTCCTGAATGTGCTCTTGAAGCCCTGGAAGATCTTACCCGCGAGGCGGAAACTATTCTAGAGCGCTTAGGACTCCACTATCGACGTGTACTATTGGCTACCGGTGACCTCGGAAGTAGCGGAGCTAAGACATATGATTTGGAGGTGTGGGCTCCCGGCGTGGGACAGTGGCTGGAAGTGTCTAGCTGCAGCACTTTCACAGATTATCAGGCTCGGCGAGCGAATCTAAGATTTAAAAGGAAACAATCGGAAAAGCCTGAATATGTGCACACATTGAACGGTTCAGCTCTAGCGTTACCCAGGGTGGTCGCTGCTCTATTGGAAACCTATCAGGAGGAGGATGGGAGCATCGCACTTCCAGAACCGCTTCACTCTTATGTGGGGACGAAGCGACTCACTCCACCTGAATGATTCATGATCCGCATCAAGTGGTCTCTCGCACTCGCGACGCTTTTTCTGATGCTCCTTGGTTGGTGGCTTTTTTACACACAGGAGGTAGTGCAGCGGGTCGAGGAGAATTCCGCGCTCATGGCCCAGATGTTTGCGGAACTACAGGAAGGGGTTCTTTCTGAAGACTTGATGAGTAGGACGCGCGCCCTGGTTAACGTTCAGGAGATCGTCAGAAGAACTGGTCTTCCACTGATCGTTATGGGGCCTAGTGATACTCTGATTTCCTATGCCAACCTGCCGTTTGAGGTCGACGTAGAGTCACCTGAAAGCATCGAGGAGGTCCGAGCGTATGTTGAAGTTCTCGATGCCACACATCTACCTATTGGTGACCCAAACTTTCTACATATCCACTATGGGGACGCACCCGCCCATAGGTCGGTAGTGATTCCTTGGCTGCAAGCTGGTGGGCTGCTGCTCACCGTGGTGGTTTGGTTGATGGTTATGCATACTCATCGCCGTGCAGAGGGTGAGAGGGCGTGGACCGCGATGGCTCGCGAGCTAGCTCATCAGCTCGGTACGCCTCTCTCCTCGCTACAGGGGTGGCTTGAGCTTCTAAAGCTCCCTGGACCTGACCGCCCAGCTGATCTTGCAGACTCAGATATCGCAACCTCGATCGGGGAGGATCTGAATCGCCTTGAGCGTATCAGCCACCGATTTGAGCTCATCGGGCGTGAACCTGATATGGAGTCTCTTTCAGTTCGGGGGGTGGTGCTCGATTTGAAGCACTACTTGGCTATTCGGATTCCTAGGCTGGCCAAGAAGAGCGTAGATCTAGTCGTGGATGTTCCTAGGGGTATGCCTAAAGTGCAGGGTAACCGCGTACTTCTTATGTGGGCTTTGGAGAACGTGGTGAAGAACGCCCTAGATGCACTTGCTGGCAGAGGGGGGGAGATAAGCATCTACGCTCGGGCAATAGGAGAGAAATGGGTCAGCCTCAGGATCCACGATACTGGAACAGGTGTGGATCCAGATGTGAGGGATAAGATTTTTGAGCCTGGGGTCAGTTCCAAGACTTCAGGTTGGGGTGTGGGGCTAGCACTTTCTCGGCGCATCATCGAGGGGGTGCACGGTGGTCGTATTGAGCTACTCGAAGCGTCGGAGGGCACGACGTTTGAGATCAACCTCCCCACGGCCGATGCCTGAGGCTTCCTCGCCCCCACATCTCGAGAGCCTCAATCCGGAGCAGCGACAGGCGACAGAGCACTTTGAGGGTCCCCTGTTGGTGTTGGCTGGAGCTGGCTCTGGTAAGACGCGAGTCCTGACAGCCAGGGTTTGTAACCTCATCCATGAGCAAGGGATCTTACCGAATCAAATTCTGGCGGTGACATTTACAAATAAGGCTGCCGGCGAAATGCGCGATCGGATCTCAGGACTTCTAGGGCGTGAACCTGCCGGGATGTGGATAGGGACCTTCCATGCGGTTGGAGCGAGGCTGTTGCGACGTCATGCTAATCATATTGGGTGGGAGAAGAGCTTCAGCATCTTCGACGCTGATCAATCACTCCGGCTCGTTAAGAATGTCCAGGAGTCAGTCGGCGTGGACCCAAAGCAATGGAATCCGAAGGCAATCCGTGCAGAGATCAGTAATGCTAAGAACGACCTGATTAATCCTGGTATGTTCGAGGATAACACGACCGGATTCGACTTAGTTCAAAAGAACGTCGCACGTGTCTATCCTGAGTACCAGAGGTTATTAGAGCAACAAAGCGCCTTTGACTTCGATGATCTCCTCATGAAGCCAGTGGAATTGCTCGAAAAGAACAAAGACCTTCTTACTCGCTATCGGGAACAGTTCTCTTTCGTACTCGTGGACGAGTACCAGGACACCAATAAGGCCCAGTTCAGATTTGTTGAACTTATTGCCGGAGGTCATGGCAACTTGATGGTGGTAGGAGATGACGACCAGTCGATCTACGGATGGCGAGGGGCTGACATCCGCAACATTCTCGACTTCGAACAAGCCTTCCCTGGAGCACGGGTGGTTAGGCTTGAGCAGAACTACCGCTCCACCAAAACGATTCTCGATGCTGCGAACCACGTCATTGCTCAGAATGTGAACCGAAAGGGTAAGACACTTCTCACTGAGCGGATCGGCGGGGAAGCGATAACCCTCATGGAATCATTGGACGAGAATGATGAAGCCCGTTGGATCACGAATGATATAGAGCGGCGCTTGGGTGGTGCTTCTTTGAGTTCATATCGGTCGGTTGCAGTTCTATACCGCACAAATGCTCAAGCGCGCGCACTTGAGGATGGTTTTCGCAGCAAAAGAATACCTTACCAAGTAGTGGGTGCTGTCCGGTTCTACGAGCGACGGGAGATCCAAGATGTCCTGGCCTACCTTCGACTTATTTCAAATCCTCGTGATCAGATTGCTTTCGAGAGGGTCGTAAATTACCCGCGGCGCGGTGTTGGATTAACGACTCTTGAGCATCTTCGCCATTGGGCTAGGAAGCAGGGTCTGTCATTGCTTGAGGCCGCAGAGCAAGCCGATCAAATTTCGGATCTACGAGCCAGTGGAGCCCGCGGCCTTCGCCAATTTGCAAAGTTGGTACGCGACTTCAGTATACGTGCAAGCCAGGCACGAGTTGGTGAGCTTTTAAAGGAGTTGATTGAGGATATGGGCCTAATAAGACACTTGTGCGATGAAGGCCCAGAAGGGGAAGACCGTGGCAGGAACGTCTCTGAGTTGATAGCTGGAGCTGTTGATTTTGAGGCAGAACGTGCAGTGGGTTTTGAAGACGATGTTGACAGTTTTACGGACTTGGATTTGTTCCTACAAGTAGTTGCTCTAGACGCTGATGTTGATCGACTAGACCCCGGCGCAGATGCCGTTACTCTGATGACGCTTCATAATGCAAAGGGCCTCGAGTTCCCAGTGGTATTTATCGCTGGTATGGAGGAGGGCCTTTTTCCCTTAGGTCGCGCTTATGATGAACCTGGTGCGCTAGAGGAAGAACGACGTTTGTTCTACGTTGGGATCACGAGGGCAGTAGAGACGCTCTCAATCTCGTGGGCACGTCAGCGACGCCGAGCAGGTGATTTTACTCATAACGGCTTGTCGTCGTTCATGGAGGCTGTTCCAAGCAACCTCTTAGAAGAGCAAAAGACTGAGCGAGCAGGATTTCTTTCCCGAGCCAATCTGCACGGCCGCCGTCCAGGGCGTTACGAAGTGCGTGACAGCTACTCGGAAGCAGGTTCCGAATATGGAATGGATCAGGACGCCCCTAGATTCGTACAGGGTGAACGGGTGCTACACGAGACTTTTGGATCGGGAGCAATTGTGGAGGTGTCTGGGTTCGGTAGGGATGTAAGGGTCACTGTCGACTTCGAAGAAGTCGGTCGGAAAAGGCTGCTTTTGCGCTATGCCTCCCTTGAGAAGGATTGGCCATGAGTGTTGGGCAAAAGCAGGCAGAACGCATAGCTATATTGGCTCGTCTGCATTTTGGAGCTGAAGAAATCGAGCGCCTCACAGAAGAGCTGAACCACATTCTCCAACATGTAGAGGCTCTCAGGAATCTCGAGGATGGTCCGGCCGTAGTTCATAGTGAAGAGGGTGCGCCTCAGGCTTGGCAGCGAGGATCGACCCGAGGCAGTGAGGCAGAAGTGCCTGACACTCTAGATCAAGGGCTGAACAAAGTTAGCCCCGATTGGGCAGAGGGTTTCTTTGTAGTACCCCCGCTGCCTGGACTACATAAAGACGAGGGCGCTTGACTACGCTAGCAAAGGCCGCCCATGCGGTGGGAGCTATCCAAGAGTTGGAGAATGGCGGGGCTCCCCTCAATGCCTTTTTGGCTGTGGCCCATCCCGAGTCGTTGGCGGTAGCCAATTCGGAAGGTCTTTTAGCAGGAATTCCTTTGGCTGTTAAGGATAATCTTGCCACGACCGGCTTCGACACTACGTGTGGTTCAAAGGTTCTTGAAGGTTACCGATCTCCCTATGAATCAACGGTGGTCCGTAGAGCCAAAGCGGCAGGGGCCGTCGTGGTGGGTAAGACGAATCTCGACGAATTTGCTATGGGCTCCTCAACGGAGAACTCAGCCTACGGTCCCACACTGAACCCTCACGATCGGAGTCGGGTCCCCGGTGGCAGTTCAGGTGGTTCAGCTGCAGCGGTAGCAGCCGGATTAGTGCCTATGGCACTTGGGTCGGATACCGGTGGCTCGGTTCGTCAGCCTGCTGCCTTTTGTGGTATCGTAGGAATCAAGCCAACATACGGTAGAGTGAGCCGCTATGGTCTGGTGGCGTACGCTTCTTCGTTGGACCAGGTTGGCACCTTGGGCAGGACCGTTACAGACGCGGCCCGTTTGCTACAAGTGGTCTCGGGGTACGATGAGCGGGATGCGACATCAGACGAACGGCCGGTCCCTGATTTGTTGGGTGCTGTAGGCCGTGGGGTTGAAGGGCTCGTAATCGGTGTACCCAACGAGTACTTGCCTGATGGTCTTGATCCTGCGTTGAGGGATCTTGTCAATACTGCTTTAAGAGAGCTTGAAGAGGCGGGTGCCAAAATACGACGAGTCTCGTTACCCCACACGCGTTATGCGATCCCGTGCTACTACGTGCTGGCTCCGGCAGAGGCATCAAGTAATCTTTCTCGCTATGACGGTGTTAGGTACGGAGTCAGATGTGCGGAAGCTGACTTGATTTCTATGTACCAAGGAACTCGGTCCACAGGCCTAGGAATCGAGGTAAAGAGGCGAATCATGCTTGGTACGTACGCTCTTTCAGCTGGGTATTACGATGAGTACTATGGTACTGCTCAGCGGGCCCGCCGGATGATTACTGAGGACTTCAGGTCAGTCTTCGATGATGGCGTAGATGCCCTTTTCACGCCGACTAGTCCGACTCCGGCCTTCAAGATCGGTGAACGCATGGATGATCCGATGGAGATGTATCTTTCCGATGTATTCACCGTCACGGCGAACCTGGCTGGCATTCCAGGGATCTCAGTTCCTATCGGGTCCATTAGGGGGCTGCCAGTCGGCGGTCAAGTACTTGCTCCTTGGTGGCAGGAGGATCAAATGCTTGCAATTGCGGGAGAGCTAGAGACAAGGATCCAGGGAGCAGAGGCTTGAGCTGGGAGCCCGTGATTGGATTAGAGGTTCATGTTCAAATGCGAACTGAACGAAAACTCTTCTGCGGAAATCAAGTAGTCTTCGGTGATGAGCCTAATTCTCATGTCTGCCCAGTTTGTTTGGGGCTCCCTGGTGCATTACCTACCACGAATCCGGAGGCGGTCAAATTAGCTGTTCGTACAGCGCTAGCCCTCGACTGCACTATTCATCTGACGAGCGTTTGGGAGCGTAAGAATTATTTCTACCCTGACCTTCCAAAAGGTTATCAAATCACGCAGTTCGAGATGCCATTGGCGACTGATGGGGTCGTGATATATGACGGACCAGAAGGTGAGGGGCTGGTGCGTATCCGCCGCGCACATATGGAAGAGGACGCTGGAAAGTCGATTCATGATCGCATTCCAAGAGGAACGGTGGTTGACCTTAACCGCGCGGGAACGCCATTGGTTGAGATTGTTACGGAGCCGGATCTGTGCTCACCAGCCGACGCTAGGGCTTTCCTAGTTGCGCTTAAACATATTCTCGAGTACGCAGACGTTAGCGATTGTAATATGGAGGAAGGTAGTCTTAGGGTGGATGCAAATGTATCTCTGCGTTCGGTCGGCGCCTCGGAACTCGGAGCCAAGACAGAGATCAAGAATGTGAATTCATTTTCCGGGGTAGAGCGGGCACTTGAGATTGAGATCGCTCGGCAGGCTGAGGTGCTAGATCATGGTGGCACCGTGGACCAGGAGACGCTGCTGTGGGACGACCATATGGGTCAGTTAAGGTCGATGAGATCCAAGGAAGACAGCCATGACTACCGGTACTTCCCCGATCCTGATCTGCCACCGCTAGTACTTGAGCCCAGCCTAGTAGAGGTGACTCGGCAGTGTCTGCCTGAGCTCCCAAGGTTACGTCGTGATCGATTTATCCAAGACTATGGGCTTTCGTCCTATGATGCCGGAGTTCTTACACATACCGTTGCGAGTGCGAACTACTTTGAGGCTGTCGTAGGAGCTAGCGCTGAGGCTAAGTCAGCTGCGAACTGGGTCATGGGGCCACTACAAGCGCTAATGAATGAGAGGGGAGAAGACCTTGAAACATTTCGCGTCAGAGCACGGGCACTGGCTGAGCTGATTGAGTTGGTCACTGACGGTACCGTATCAGATACCGCTGCAAAGAAGGTGCTTGCAATAGTTGCAGAGGATGGAGGGAGCCCACGCGCCGTCATTGAAGAGCAGGGGCTCGCACAAGTCCGTGACGATGTACAGCTAGAGCAGTGGGTTCAGGCAGTGATCGAGGCACAGCCGGATGAGGTTAGTCGCTACCAGGGAGGTGAGAAGCGGCTTATTGGGTTTTTAGTAGGACAGGTTATGCGGCGCTCAAGTGGTACAGCAGACCCTCGTCGGGTTAACGCCATCCTCACAAAAGAACTGATCTAGATAGTCATCTAGAACGCAATGATTGGGTTAGGTTTGGTCCACTCCTGTTGCAGTTTCTTCATCAACCATCCTCTCAGTCGCCTCAAAAACTTCTTCGTCTGGCAGACTGGGGTCAGTGAACGAACGAGCACCTTGCTGCATGCCGCGCATTGTTGACGCCGTGTCTAGAAAGATGCCCTCAGCTTCATCTTGAACCACCCTCATTAGCGCATTGAATTCTTCGATACGCTCTTCCATGCGGTCCGAGGCAAGCTGGAGTCGATCACTCAATGATTTGACTGAATCGTTCAATCGCTCAACGTCTGTCCGGACTGCTTGAGTGATGAATTCTACATTATCAGAGATACTACGAGCCCTATCCGACACCGGTCCAAGGTTTTGCCTTAAGCTGAGGCGCAGTTCCCTTAACATTCCTACGATGCGCAGGATTAGGAAGCCACTGAAGAGGGCGACCACAACAAGTGCTAGGCTAACCACTATGACTGCTAGATCTGCTGCCACTGAAATACCGTCTCGAGAAATTGGTGCCTGAACAAGAAGGGTGCCGAGTGGGCTCAACATCATTTCAGTCTAGCGGTCTGAGTTTTCAGGCATCCTGATTGACCTTCCCGGTGAGCGCAGTTTCTGCCTCTCTAGAGGTGGGCGCCAAGAGTAGGAAAGCTCCCAGGCAAGAGCAAGACTTTCTTGGCACGGGTCGTGCTCTTCTCTGCTAGTAATCGAGTCTCAGGCATGGTTGTTTCTACCAGAGGATCATCAAACAGGAGTGATAGATTCAATTAGCGAGTTGCTGGCGTGTAATGGAGGGGGGTATCTTCGCCATAACTCTCCCACTTGCTTTCCGGAGTCCATGGGGACGTTCGTGGTCGAAGGCGGGCACCGGCTCGATGGCCGGATCCGACCCGCCGGCAACAAGAACGCAGCATTACCGTGCCTAGCGGCGACGGTTCTCACATCTGATCCTGTCCACCTTGCGAACATACCAAGGATTCGGGATGTCGAGACGTTTCTAGACATTATCCGTTCACTTGGCGCAGAGGTGACTTGGCAGGGTGATAACGAAGTAACCGTGGATGCAGCTGGGATACGCCGAGACTCAATCGATGGAGATTTGGCCAAGCTCATCCGGGCGTCGGTCCTGCTCGCTGGACCATTACTGACACGCTTCGGTCAAGTGCATCTTCCACCCCCAGGTGGTGATATAATCGGGCGTCGACGCATGGATACGCATTTCTTGGCTTTTGAAGCCCTTGGCGCTGAGGTGTCGCTCAATGAGGGTTTCACTATTGAAGCTGTGCAACTTAAGGGCACGGATTTCTTTCTTGATGAGCCGTCCGTGACTGGTACTGAAAACGCTATCATGGCAGCGGTTAGGGCTCGTGGGCTCACTAGACTTAGAAACGCTGCGGCTGAGCCGCATGTGCAGGACTTGTGTCACTTGCTTAACACTATGGGCGCCAGGATTAAGGGCATCGGAACCCACATATTAGAGATTGAGGGTGTGAAAGAACTGTCCGGCGCGACGTTTGGCATCGGATCTGACCATATCGAAACGGGTTCATTCATCGGTCTCGCAGCTGTGACAGGAAGTGACCTTGTCATAGAGGGTGCTCCATTAGAGCACCTGGATTCTACCTTGATGGGTTTCGGACGCCTTGGTATCGACTGCCGTGTAGATGGCACTGACCTGGTAGTAACAGGCTCGGGAGAGCATCACATTAAGAAAGACGCGTTTGGTCAGGTGCCCAAGATTGATGATGGTCCGTGGCCCGCGTTTCCGGCGGACCTTACATCGATCGCTCTCGTAGCAGCAACACAGTGTCACGGGACTGTCTTAATCCATGAGAAGATGTTCGAGTCTCGTATGTATTTCACCGACAAGCTCGTAGCTATGGGGGCCTCGATTATCTTATGCGACCCCCATAGAGCAGTGGTCGTAGGCCCTACGTCTCTCCAAGGGAGTGTCCTAGAAAGCCCAGATATCCGAGCGGGCATGGCGCTTTTGATCGCCGCCTTAGGGGCTGAAGGCAGTAGTACTATCCGTAACATCAGGCAGATAGAAAGGGGATACGAAGCTATTGATGCACGCCTCTCAGCCCTCGGAGCGCGCATTTATCGAACGGATCTGACATGAGAGAGGAAGGTGGGGCGGGTCACACTGAGAATAAGAGTGCTCGAGAACAAATAGAAGACGGTATCCGCCAGGGAATTGGGATACTGTCAGCTTATAAAGATGCGTTCGATATCACTATCCAGGAGGCTCTAGAACATAGAGATGTCCCGACTGATCGCGCGAAGCAAGTGATGAAGGATGCTATAAAAAAGGCACAAGCTGCTGCATCAAATGCCTGGAAGGGCTGCGAGGGGGTGAATCGGTCAGAGTTGGATGTGCTCAGAAAATGGGTACTAGCTCTGGAGGAAAGAGTCCTGGGTCATCATATGCTCGATAAAGAGCCAGAAGGAGACTGAATAGGATTAGGTGGTCATTCGGGAGAGACTCTGGCGAGTTTAAGTAACCGCAGAGCTAGTCTTCCATCGTTGTGGGGCCTGCCTTGAGCCAGTTCCTAGGCGCCTCTATATTGGTGGGTCGTTAAGGGGCCGCCAATGGCGGTGTTTTTCGAAGTGGGGGAGTGGTTTGCCCCCGCTTTTTTGTTCAGTGTGGACTGGGGGTTCGTCGCTTCAGCGGCGTACCCCCGAATGTTGTGGGGTGTGCACTATGCGTGCTGTGCCAGAAATCGAAGATGAGTTGGTGAACCGAGTTGAGGACTTGGGATATGAACTGGTCGATGTGTATTGGGCCGGCAGTGGACGACGTCCTCTGCTCAAGCTCAGGATTGATCGTCCCCACTCAACTCCGGGTCAGGGCATTACAGTTGACGACTGTGCATCTGTAAGCCGCGCACTTGAGGGTTGGTTAGATGATCATGAAGCGCTATCTGAGCGTTACGTGCTCGAGGTTTCATCACCGGGTGTAGACAGACCCTTATTACGGCAAGCGGACTTTGATCGTTTCCAGGGTGATGGCGTAGCGGTTATCGGTCGTGAACTTCTTCTCGGCCGAGTTACGCGGATGGAAGGGAAGCTTCTCGGGTTACGAGGTGAAGGATCGGAAGAAGTAGTGGCACTCCAACTTATGAGTGGAGAAGAAGTAGAGATTCCGAGAGCAGAGATTCGGAAGGTAAACCTAGTCTTCGAATGGAAATGATGGCGGGATGCAGCGCACGAGGATGAGGATATAGACATGGCGAACGCGGCCCAGATTGTAGCGGCACTTCGGGATGTTGCAGCTACTAAAAGCATCTCTGATGATCAGATGAGTGATCTGATTAGAGACGGAATTCTGGCGGGCTTAGCCCGTATCTACGGAATCACGGTGCAGGCTGAGATCGATATCGATGAGGACACCGGAGAATTTGATATTGTTGTATTGCGTCGTGTAGTTGAAGAGGTCGAGGACCGCGCTACTGAGATCTCCCTTGAGGAAGCTCGCTGGGATGATGACACATTTGAGGTTGGGGATGTTATGGAGATCCCCGTCGCGTTTTCGGAGTTTGGTAGAAATGCAGTTATGGCAGTCAAGCAGCGCATTGTCCAACGTGTCAGAGAGAACGAGAGGGACCGGATTCGGGATGAGTTTGCCCATGAGGTTGGCGAACTGCTGTCGGGGGAAGTTCAGCAGACTGAGCGAGGAAAACTTGTCGTAATGTTGAACCGGGCGCGCGACGCGGAAGCGATTATTCCGTGGAAGGACCAGAATCCGCGAGAGCGTTTTCGACAAGGGGATCCAATTCGGGCTGTCTTGAAGAAGGTTGAGGAAACCCCGAAGGGGCCACGACTAATTCTTTCAAGAGGGGACCCTCTGTTCGTGGCTGCCCTCTTTAAGCTTGAGGTGCCTGAGATACATCAGGGGATAGTTGAGATCAGGGAGATCGCAAGAGAGGTCGGGGGACGCACGAAGATCGCCGTTTATAGTAAGGATGAGTCTATCGATCCCGTAGGAGCCTGTGTCGGCCTCAAGGGCTCTCGGGTGCAGGCTGTAGTTTCGGAGCTTGGTGGCGAGCGGATCGACATCGTTCCATGGCATCCGGATACTGAGGTCTTTGCTCGTCGAGCACTCGCCCCCGCTCGGGTCTCAAAGGTTGTGAGTGATACTGAGCGTCAAGTGATAACAGCGATTGTAGACGAGGACCAACTATCTCTCGCGATCGGACGAAATGGACAAAACGTGCGTCTTGCATCGCAGCTTATCGGATGGCAGATCGATCTATACGGCTCGCGGGAGTGGTTAGAGCGTGGCGCTGATATGTCCGTATTTTCCAGTCCGACAGAAGATCAATATGAGACGGCGGACTTTCCACTTTCAGAGTTGAGCTTGCCCGCATCAACGCTCGGAGCACTATCGACAGTTGGCTATGAAACGTTCTTGCAGATTATAGATCTTGAACGCCGTGATTTCTTGGGGGTTGAAGGCATAGGCGAAGAGGATGCTGATCGCCTCCTACAGCTGATCGACGAGCTCACCGTTGTAGAAAGTGATGTTGTGGTAGCAGAGACGGCAGAAGACGGCACTCTCGGCGATGACCAGGAAAGTGACCAAGATCAAACTGATGAGCAGACAGTAGAAAATGACCAAGTGCCTGCAACAACATCGGAAAAAGAGGATGGAGAAGTTGAGTAGGACGCGTAGTATATACCAGCTTTTGGGTCTGGCTCGTCGAGCAGGCGCGGTTGCACCAGGAACGGAGGCTGTTCGCGGTGCTATACGGATCGGCAAGGCTTATGTGGTTTTGATGGCCAAGGATGCTTCTCAAAGCCAAATGCAGAAGATACAAAGGACCTTGAGAGGTCGAACGGTACCACAAGCGAACTTAGGGGATCGCTGCACTCTGGGTGCAGCTGTCGGTTTGTCAGCTCTTTCAGCGCTTGCTGTGACCAGTGAGTCGCTCGCAGAGCAGGTACTTGCTGAGCTTGCTTGCTCGGGTACAGCAGAGGGATAGGCGTATGCAGGTTTTCGAGCTAGCAGACGACCTCAAGGTTGACTCTGATGTACTGATCACCCTTTTGAGGCAGATGGGCATCCCCGTTTCTGATGAAGATGCAACAATCAGCGATGGCGATGTGGCCAAGGTCCTGTCCAAGATGGAGCGCGAGCGCAGAGCAGGACGTACAGACCCGACCGAGGCGATCCAATCAGCGCTTGAAGAAGCGGCTCCTTCTACTGGGCGCCGTCGCCGGAGGAGGCGCCAGGAGGAAGAGCCTGCCGTAGAGATTGTTGCGGACGAAGTCGACGCTGTAGATGAGGTCGAGGCTGCGGACGA
>CEUS01048143.1_pt1 | contig 74882 bp, 68 predicted proteins | sample 427031 | NCBI WGS metagenome assembly CEUS01 (sample SAMEA2622837, study PRJEB7988) | marine metagenome | biome: marine biome (ENVO:00000447); feature: marine epipelagic mixed layer (ENVO:xxxxxxxxx); material: "saline water (ENVO:00002010), including plankton (ENVO:xxxxxxxx)" | depth 140 m
CGGAAGCGCAATCGGCCACAAGGGATAGTTTTGGATGAGCTGGAAGATGCCCTGGCGGCCAGCATTCACACGTTCGCTGGAAGCAAGATCAAGTACCATACGCTCTGATAAGCTGATGCCGCGCTCCTCCAAGAGTGTCTCTAGTCCGGACGATACCGGGATGGGAGTCGGCGACTGCGGATCAAGGCGAATCGGTTCCATTAGCATGAGGGCCGACCCACCGGCATCGACATAGTCACGGACCCGCTGAACGGCCATGCTATCGAGTTGTTCAGTTGGTCCTGCTAGAACCAAGACTTCGGTAGAGTCTGGGTCGATTGCGTCAGCCGAATCACCTGCGATGTCGATGGTACCAATGTCGTAGCGGTCTCCAAGAGTTTCTGCCAATCCTGAAATCTCACCTGAAGTCTTAGAGCCAAAACCTTGAATAAAGCTGACACCCGGGCTCTCGGTGGTTGTCATATTGTAGATTGCGGAAGCTAGCCTAAACTCTAGGTCATCAGTGCGTGAGATTACGGGGGTGACATCGCTCTCGTCGGCATATGTAACTGCCAGACCGTAAAAACCGCGACGCACCTCAAATTGATCGTCCCTCAGCACGTTGAACTCGACCGGGAAGATCCCTAGCTGGGATGCCTCCTCCGAGGCGGCTTCATCTTCATCTGGATCCACAGCTGTAACTACGAGGCTGCCTTCGGAAGCCGCCTGCATATCGGCGAGAAGGTCTCGAACGTCCCGGAGCTGTAGTTGGAACTCTGGCGGAAGTTCCGCAGATGCAAACAGCCTAACCTGTACTAGATCATCAAGGTTGCCTAGCAGGTCTCTGGTGCCGTCCTCCAGGGTATACAGGTTCCCGGCAGTAAGGTCGATTCGCCCCCTGAGGTAACTGCCAAGGAGATTGACCATGATGACGAGTAGCGAAACAACACCCAGACCCAACCTCATTCTCCGCCACTCAGCACGACCTAGACTCAGCCGGTCACGTAACACTGCGCCTAACGACATGAATAGGAAGAGGCCCGTTGTCGATAGGAAGTAAACTACGTCCCTCAAGTCGACTACCCCCCGAGCTACATTCTCAAAGTGACTGAGGACCGAGAGTCTTGCTAACGCACCGGCAATCACAGGAGGCAACCCGATCTGAACTATTGGTAGCCCGATCAGGTAAAGGCCGAATGCCACCGCAGCCGCGACGATAAATGCGGTGATCTGGTTTCTGGAAAAGCTAGATGCCCAAAGACCAAGAGCAACAAACTGAGCAGCGAGCAACCCAGCGCCAATATACTGAGCGACTGCAATCCCGAGATCCGCGTCGGAAACCAGCAGCACTCCGACAGCCGTGGGAAGGGTCCCTGCTAAGGCCAGCATAACGAACAGCCAGTCGCCAAAAAATTTACCAAGGACGACTTGGGTTTCGGTGAGGGGTTGGGCTAACAACCACTCTAGAGTGCGACTTCGCCGCTCCTCAGCTAGGGTACGCATGGTCGCGGCCGGCACGAATACCGCAAAAAGTACTGGTAGCAAGTCGAAGATAGGGCGAAGGGAAGCTACGCCGGCAGCATACATCGTCCTGAATGCGAGGTAGAGCGTAATGCTTAGAAAGGCTACAATGAGCACGTAGGCTGTAGGTTGATCGAAGTAGCCCCTTAGCTCACGCTTCGCGACCGTCCACACGCCCCGGATCATGACTCAACCTCTTCTTCATTAGAGTTCGGATCACCTTGGCTACTTGTATCGCTCTCAGCCGTAAGCGTCCGGAAAACTTGTTCTAGGCTCGCACGCTCAAGATGTAGCTCCCAAAGTCTCCAACCTTGTTCACGAGCTAAATCAAAAATCGCGGGACGAAGCTCATGGTCGCCGCTCGCTTCCAGATGCACCCTAGTACGACCATCTATCTGCTCCGAGCTGCTCGATGTAACACCAACGAGGTCAGCGAGAGCTCTGGCCACACCTTCTCCTTCTGCTTCAACGACGAACTGGGCCCCACCGCTGCGGGTCGCCAGCAACTCTTGGACACTGCCTTGAACAGCTAGGCGTCCTTGGCTAAGAATCACTAGCCTAGAGCAAGTTGCCTCGACTTCCTGCATAACGTGCGTACTCAATAGGACAGTCCGCTCGCGGCCGAGGCTCCCCACTAAACGTCTGATTTCCACGCGTTGGTTGGGATCTAGCCCTTCGGTTGGCTCATCTAGAATCAGTACCTCGGGTCGGTGGAGAATGGCGCTAGCTAGGCCAATCCTCTGACGGAAACCCTTGGAGCAATCAGCTATTGGACGATAGAAAACTTCACCCAGGGCAGTTTCATCTACTGCATCAGCCACACCCGAGCGAGCCTCTCTGGGTGACAAGCCCCTCAAATCCGCAACGTAATCGAGATATTCTGAAACAAGTAACTCGTCGTACAGAGGGTTCGCTTCGGGCAGATAGCCGATTCGGCGTTTGGCAGAAATAGGATCTTCCGCAACTGGGACCCCGTCCAAACGCACTGCACCTTCGTCTGGCTGGAGAGTGCCCGTAATCATCTTCATAGTGGTCGTCTTCCCCGCACCGTTGGGGCCGAGGAAACCCACTACTTCACCACGCTCCACGGCAAAGCTCAACTCTTCTACCGCAAGAACGCTACCGTAGCGCTTGGTTACCCCTTCAACAGAGATCATTCCAACTCCTTACCACGAAAAAACCACGTCAGCTTTCGCTCGACGTGGCTCAAACACGAAGAGCCGCGGCGCTAGCCGGCCCGTCGAAACATTACTGGCGCTGTCTTATATGCCAGCATCTTGAGGTACGCGGCCCAGATTCTACTGGCCTTGAACAATCTTGTCTACCCATTCCTACAACCACCCCGAACCTTGGTAGACACCACGCGCAATAAGCCACGCCTGGTGATTTCCGACCAGCCAATAAGCTTAGGGTTCATTCTTTCAAATTAGGACTACTGAAATTTCCTACACCTGCGACCCACCAAGTCGCAGGCACGCAACCCGGAGATTCTTAACGAGAATTCTTGCGACGTTTCTTAGTTTTACGACCCTGGTTTGGGTGTTTCAAATGCTGCCAGGTCTCACCGCGGCGAAGCATGTATATGGTACTGGGTGAAACCCTCAGTTCACGTGCCCACGCTGCTCCCGAAGACTTCCACTTTCCACCCTTATCGTCCCAATCATCAAGTACACGCTGAGCATCTGTAGCAGTTAACTGTGAATGCGGGGAATTCTCCCCGCGGAGCCAAACATTCGATCCATACCAGCGATCGACTCTCTGTATAGGACCATCGAGTTTTTGTCCCGTATGTCCCAGACAATAATGGCGAACCTGGTCCACCGTGTACTCTGGGTTCATACGCGCAATCTCAGCATATAGGTAACCTTCCTCAGCTAACTTGCGCCACTTGACGACAAGCGAGCCAACCGGCTTCGGCATCGTTGATGTCTCCTTTGTAATGGATCAAGAACTTGATCACCTAACTAATAAAAACGGCCCTCAGGGTTTTCCTGGGGCCATTTGGCGTCTTTCTCAGGACTGAATCGTGTCAATCGCTGCGCAAAACGCGCCTTCCCCCATTCGCTGCCGTACAACAACAGCAACAAGGGGCTTCATGATATAACTACCAATGCTAGCATCTATCTTTTGCGTTCCTAAAAAACCCGTTCAGATCCCTACTCTTCTCAAGCTCATATGAAAGCGAAGTTTTCTCGCTCCCACGATATCTCCCGTGGAGCGCATCCCACCGGAGCACCTTTTCATCTCGCTCACGAACCAACTCTATACCAAATAGTAAGTAACATCTAACAATGCAAAATCCGTAAAACTCCGAACTAAAAGCAAATCTTACGTAACAACCTTAACAAGGTGACGAAAGCGTTCTCGGAACCCCGATAGCTTAGGCTGAATCACGATCCGGCAGTAAGGCTGAGCCGAGTTTCTCTGGTAGTAATCCTTGTGATATGCATTTGCTGGAAAGAATATCTCCAACGGCTGTATTTCCGTGACAATCGCGCCGTTCCACTGCCCGCGCGCTGACGCCTCATCAATCATGGTTTGGGCAACCTCAATCTGCTCGTTCGAGTGTGTATATATCGCAGACCGGTAGTGTGAACCAACATCTGCACCTTGGCGATTGAGTGTGGTTGGATCATGGATGCAGAAAAAGATTTCCAGCAGCTCCCGGTAGGCAATAACAGATGGATCAAATACCATCTGAACGACTTCCGCATGACCAGTGACACCTGAGCAGACCTGCTCGTATGTAGGATTTCTGAGGTGGCCCCCAGCATACCCAGACTGCACGTTCGTGACTCCTTCCACAGTATCAAACACGGCTTCTAGGCACCAAAAACATCCTCCGCCTAGGGTGGCCATCTCTAATTCACTCATGTGCGCACATGCAGACCAAAAAAGGGAGGCCTGAAAATTTCCTGCACTGTGAACTCAACTCTAACTCCTAGCCAGTCTGTCTTCTGAACATGCTCGCAGAATGAGTCCGAAGCTCCTTTGAGTCCGCTCGCAGATCTCAACGGTCTGTATCCGAATTCAACAAGACAGAGGCGATCACTGCCAATGCACCCTCAACATCAGCATCACTGATGTCTCTATGCAGCACTGCTCTAAGAGAGGAGTCACTTCCAGGAATCATGTGGACACCCAAGCCATAGCAGTGCTCCGCAAATTTGCCAGCGTCATGAGATTCGACTCCGAACCGTACGATATTCGACTGGACAGAATCCAGATCAAGTGTCAGGCCTTCAATCATTACAAGCCCCTCTGCAAAACGCCGGGCCCGGTTCACGTCAGCTGATAAAACTGGTCTGTGGTGATCAAGAGCGTAAACCGCAGCGGCGGCCAAAACCCCTGCCTGCCTGAATCCCCCTCCAAATTGCTGCTTGAAGCGCCTAGCTCGAGAGACTAGCTCGAGTGAACCTGCCAGCGCTGAGCCGATTGGAGCACCAAGTCCTTTACTGAAACAGACGTTAACGGTGTCGAATGGCTCAGCATAGTCACGCTCTGGCACACCTGAAGCGGCAGTTGCATGCCAAAGTCGTGCACCATCCAAGTGCAATGCCAACCCATAGTAGCGGCCTATTTCACAAACTTCCCTCAGGGAGTCTAGGGGCCATACCGTTCCTCCTCCCGCGTTGTGCGTATTCTCCATACACAGCAGTCGCAGAGGAGGAGCGAGGGTCTTTGGCATAAAGGCATGCGGCATGGCTAGAGCATCCTCTACCGCTTGAGGGGTGAACACGCCTCTGTCGCTCTGGAGCGCTCGCATTGTAACACCGCTTAAAGCTGCCGCTCCGCCACCTTCATTTCTGACAGCATGAGCTGAGTCTTCGATAAGAACTGAATCGCCCGGCTCGACCTGGACCCGAATCCCAATCTGATTTGACATCGTTCCTGTGGGAACAAACATGGCCGCTTCTTTGCCTAAGAGATCGGCAGTTCGGGCCTCGAGTTCATTGACGGTCGGGTCTTCCCCATAAACGTCATCGCCGACCTCAGCTGTAGCCATAGCGGCCAGCATGTCTTCCGTTGGTTTAGTAACGGTATCGCTTCTAAGATCAATCATGGCCTAGAATAGGAGGTCACTCGTCTTTGCTCACAACCGGAGGCTCAGTTGATCATCCGTCGAGCCAGCACAATAGCGACCACAATTCTGATCATCTTATCAGCGGCGAGCTGTAGTGGTAATTCGAATGAAACTGAGTCGCCAATTACACGGAATCCACTGCTCAGACCTTCGGATTATACTGAGACCGCTCCGGCAGTATTTCAGGTTCAACTGGAAACCAGTGCAGGTGACTTAACTCTGGAAATCCACAGGGAATGGGCACCCCTAGGCGCCGATAGATTCTACAACCTAGTGAACAGCGGATACTACAACGAGACACGAATCTACCGAGTAATCCCAGGGTTTATGGCCCAATTCGGCCTAAACGGAGATCCCTACGTCAATCAGGCCTGGAAGTCGCAATTCATCGTGGACGACCCTCTAGTTGAGTCCAACGTCCGTGGCCGAGTTGCGTTCGCCATGAGCGGGGTACATTCCCGGACGACGCAGGTATTCATCAGCTATGGTGACAATAGCGAGCTGGATGAAGAAGGATTTACTCCAATTGGCGAAGTCATTGATGGCATGGACGTGGCGGACTCATTCTACGCTGATTACGGGGACGGCCCTCCGCGTGGTAATGGTCCTTACCAAGCGATGGCAGAGGCAAGAGGCAACGAGTACCTGGATGCAGACTTCCCCGAACTTACCAGAATGCAACGTGCAAGCGTGGTGCTGCTCAACTGAGGTAAAGCGTGGATAAAGCGATCCACTCTTCGCTCTTTGGTGTAGTTCATAATCGTGGTCTTTTACAAATCCTCGACTTGATACGAATCTCCGCAACATGATCGACAACTTCATTGGCAAAACGCCGACTTTTCAGCTCAAGCGAGTTGCAGAGCCAGGGATGGCTGAAGTTTGGGTCAAGCTCGAAGCCATGAACCCAGGCGGATCGATCAAGGATCGCACAGCCTTTGCCATGATCCTCGATGCTGAACAGCGTGGCCTGCTAGAACCGGGAGCGACGATAGTAGAGCCGACTTCTGGTAACACCGGCATAGGACTCGCTCAGGTTGCAGCCTCCCGTGGCTATCGTCTTATCCTCACTCTACCTGCACAGATGAGTATGGAGCGGAAGCGCACACTAGAGGCATACGGAGCTGAACTGGTTTTGACTGATCCAGAAATGCGGATGATCGCAGCGATCGCTGAAGCCAAAAAAATCCGTGATGAGACTGGGGCATTCCTCCCGGATCAATTCACCAACTGCGCTAACCCACAGATCCACTACGAGACGACTGGGCCAGAACTCTTTAAGGCAATGGAAGGTCGAATTGATGCCTTTGTCTACGGAAGTGGAACCGGAGGCACAATCTCTGGGGTTGGACGATACCTGAAAGAGCAATTGAACGATGTTCTAGTCGTCGCAGTTGAACCTGGGCGTAGTGCGGTACTCTCAGGGGAGGAGCGCGGACAACACCAGTTCCAGGGCATGGGTCCTGGTTTCATCCCGGACAACCTTGACCTTACCATCGTTGACCGGATCATCAAAGCCTGGGAAGAGGATGCTTTCCCCATCGGAAGACGTCTTGCAAGGGAGGAAGGTGTTTTCGTGGGAATGAGCAGTGGTGCGATCGTATGGGCAGCTATGGAGGTCGCGAGAGAGATGGGACCAGGGCATAGGATTGCCTGCATAGCCCCAGATACTGCCGGACGGTACCTCAGCACGGATCTATTTAAGGACGGTGAGGGGATCTGACTTGCCAGGCTCAATACCCGTAAAAAGCAGGACCGGAGCCATCACCGGTCCTAGCTAGAACAAGGATCTACATTTAAGTCAGCCAAGTGCCACGGGCTCGTCTGATGCAATAGCACTCTTGTTTACCAAATCCTCACTACGAGCTGCCGCCTTCCACCCGACCATGGCCCAGACGGCGGCAGCCGGAACCGCCATGAAAGCGATCGTCCCAATAGCAAGCCCGAACATCGCGAGACCTGCGTAAATCCAACCACTGACGAGATCGCCACCCCGGTACACCGCAGCATCGATGAACGCTTTGGATTTGTACTTCTCTTCTCTACTCACAACAGTGAATAGAATCTCCCTAGCGGGCTTCGTCATCCCGTACCTGCCAGCCCGGTATACAATCTGGACAACAACGAGCGTTGCAAGTGTCGGGTAGAGTCCCAGAACCAGAAACCCTACTGCCACAGCCACCGGTATGATGGCCAGCGTGACTGCCACACCAAACCATTTAATGATCCGAGCTGTAAGCCAGACCTCGAACAAGATCGTCAAAGAATTAACAACGAAGTCGATTCGGGCCAGAAATGCGGTTCGCTCTCCGCGATCGGTCATGGCACCGTACACCAGATCCGACTGCGCAAAATAGAGAATAGTGGAAGCGAAGGTCATCAATGCTATGAACGCTGCTATACCAGTAAGATATGGTGAGGCAAATACCGCCTTCATGCCCGAGATCGCGTCCCCCGAAAGAGGCCGATCCGACTCACCAGCGGCCCTTACCTGTCCCGTGTCAAAATTCTGGTGAAGCAGTCTTGCGAACCATGAAGCGATCTCAAGTGGCACACATGAGATGAGAAGAAGCAGGAATACCGGTACTCGCTCAGCAAGCGCCACCGTCACCGTTGAACCAACTAAACCTCCCACTGAGGCCCCGACGGCAATGAATGCAAATAAACGTTTGCCCTGATCATTATCGAAGCAGTCTGCAACTAATCCCCAAAAGACAGTCACGACGAAGAGCGCAAAAACGCTAGTCCACACGTAGAAGGCTCTGTCGATCCAGGGCCTAGCCTCCACCGGCAGGACCACTAAGCTCAGCCAGAAAACGATCAGGCATGCTATAAAGAAGCGGTTTGCTAGCGGCACAAAGACGCCGCGCGAATATCTAGAGGCAACCCATGAATAAGCGGGGACCGCGACAAACACCATCACCAGGAAAACGACCGTCCAGATGATTTGAAGGTTGCCTCGATCCTCCGCTGCAATCTCGTCTCGGACAGCCCGAAGAATGTAGTACGAGAACATGATGAAGAAGCCGTAGGCGGCAGCCCACAGCATGCCCTTCAGCTCATCGTCATTCCTGAAATCGACGAACCTAGCAATAAGTGATTTCACCAAGCCTAGTCTCCGTATTAGAACGCTTTCTTATCAAGACACGATACGTACTCAATGCATTTAGCGCAGGTTAGACCCCCGAAGAGAGGTTATAGTCCGGTCGGCACAGATAACGGCGATGCGCAACCTCCTCCGGTCCGCAAAGATTTCACTCAACGTGGTTCTATCACTGCCCCCGAATGAAAGATCTCAGCAATAACATCACTTCGATAGTTGAAGATACGTTCAAGCTGCTCCCGAATGACCAGGCGGTGTGCAATCCACCCCAGCAACCCAAAGGGAAGCTTGTAATCCACGACATCAGTCACGAGCACCCCTCCTGGCACCTCTTCAAAGAGATGCCGATGGTACCAGCGCTGGTAGGGACCATGGAGCATCTCGTCAGCAAATAGCACACGCGCCTCATATTCTGAAATCCTTGAGCGCCAGCTCATAGGAAAAACCTGCCACTTAAGCTTATAGGCGATTTCAGTGCCAAGTCTAACGCGGTCATCCGTTGCCTCATGCACCTCGAAGTGAAGCCACGGAGGAGTGATGATCTCGAGATTCAGTGGATCCTCGAAGAAAGCGAAGACAGTTTCAAGGTCGCTAAAAACCTTTTGCCTTCTAGTCAGAATAGGCATAGCTAGGCTTGTGGCTTAGGAGTAAACAAATAATGGCCTACCATCCATTCTGTGCCGCTTCTGTATCCAAAAAGCTCCTCGCAAGCCAGAAAAAAGATTCGCCAGCGATGATACCACCGTCGGGCGTAGGGGCCATACGCACCCCCAAAAACCTTCAGCACTTCGCTTTTATGTCTCTCAAGGTTCTCCCGCCAGACTCGTGCGGTCCGACTATAGTGTACACCAGGCACTTCCCACCGTTGCTCTAATTCAACATGACTATCGAAGTGCTTAAACAAGTCGAGCGACGGCATCAAGCCGCCTGTAAAAAAGTGCTGGCCCATCCAATTGTCCGGCCCGTCAGTTTCAAATAAATAGGTGTACTTTCGATGGCAGAAAACATGGACGAAGAGTCTCCCGGATGGATGGAGCCACCCGCGAATCCGGCGCATCAGTTCCTTATAGTTCCTCATGTGCTCAAACATCTCGATGCTTACGATCCGATCGAAAGTGCTGTCTGCTTGGAAGTCACTCATATCAGCCGTGATGACACGAACGTTCGCTGGCGCACGCCCCTCTATAAATCGCCTCTGAGCTAAGGAATTTGAAACTGCTGTGATCTGACTTTCTGGATAACGGAGAGCCATATGCAGTGTCAAAGATCCCCAACCACATCCAAGCTCCAGAATGTCCTGGCCATTCTCCAGTTGGGCCCGCTCACAACTAAGATCCAGCATACTTAGCTCAGCTTCGCCCAACTCTCCAGTTCGCTTGCCCCAATAACAGCTGCTGTACTTAAGGTGCGGGCCCAGCACGATTTCGAAGAATTCTGGGGGCACTTCATAATGCTGCTCATTAGCCCTATCAATTTCGAGGGCGATACGACCTGTTGATAGTTCCGGCACTAAAGCAGCTGGCTGGAGACCAGAAGCTGCCTCTCTTAGCCGATGCCCCAATAGTCTCCGAATCCCAAAGCGGAGACCGATCAATGGAACTAGCCCCCGCTCAGCCAGTGCTATCGATAATGTTCCCATCACCTATGGAGTCACTAGAGCTGCAAGAGCACGACGGGCTCTAAGCCTCACGCAATTGCCCGCTCTGGGTTAGCTCCTCCAGCGATCGGGATCGCCTGAGGCTTGGCAAATATGAGCTGCACGTCACCAAGGACAGATTCCTCGAATCCTCCTTCACAGTAGGAGAAATAGAACTGCCAAAGGCGACGAAACTGTTCACCATGGCCAAGTGCCTCGATGGCTGGCCAGTTAGTCAAGAATCGTTCACGCCACCGGCGGAGAGTTTCAGCATAATGGAGTGTAATGTCTTCAAGATGCACGAGCCGCAGGTCCGTGGGAGCCATTGCCGCCATAAGAATAGAGAGAGCGGGAATGCAACTTCCAGGAAAAATGTACCGCTTGATGAAGTCGGTTTCACGCCTAGCTGCCTCGTAGTACCGGTCCTGGATTGTAATCGCCTGAATCGCAGCAAGTCCGTGGGGCTTGAGCAATTTAGCAGCCTGTTCGAAAAACAAACCATAGTACTGATGGCCGACAGCCTCGATCATCTCTATGGAAACGAGCTTATCAAAACTTCCGGTTAAATCGCGATAGTCGCAACATAGCAATGTGACCCGGTTATCTAGCCCAGCCGCAGAAATACGCTCTGATGCAAGTAGGTATTGCTGATCGGAAACGGTGGTTGTAGTAACGCGGCAACCGTACCTGGAAGCCGCATGTATCGCAAATCCTCCCCAACCAGTACCGATCTCAACAATGTGATCGTCCTCAGTCAACGCAAGCTTCTGACAGAGCCGGTCATACTTTGCAATTGAGGCTTCTCTCATCGAACTTTCAGGCCTCTCAAAGACCCCACATGAGTATGTCATCGTCTCATCCAGGAACTGGGAAAACAATTCGTTTCCCAAGTCGTAGTGAGCAATGATGTTGCGCTTACTACCTCCGCGAGTGTTACGGTTGAGGGCATGTAAGATGAACCGGGCCGGCTGAACCAAACGGGCCCAGCCAGTTTCTAGGCCGTCGAGGACTTCCCGATTACGCAAGAAGATGCGGATCAATGATGTAAGATCATCAACGTCCCAGAATCCATCCATGAATGCCTCAACCGTACCCACGTGACCACCAAAAGCTAGTGCTCTGAAGAAGCTCTCATCTCGGATAGCCACAGTAGCCGATGGCGTATTACCAGAACCAAAGACATGGGTGTTTCCGTTCTCTTGGACAGTCAGCCGACCTTCCTTCAGGCACCCCAAGCGAGCCATTACAGCTTTTTGAGCCACGCGACCAAGGAGACTCATAGCGCTGACTTCTTTGGATGCGTGAAGAAAGGCACCCGCTTCAACCACAGCTGGGCTGCCTGCCAGTAAATCCCGACTGCTACTCGAGCAGTCATCCACGGGTACCTAACTAGTGCATTGGCCAGGCTCTTCGAGTTCAACTCCTCACGCATCAAAATGAGGGAGGCATCGAATATTTTCTCACCGCCCGCAAGATTATCCATGTGCACTGTTAGGCCTTTTCCAGGCACGCCAAACCTCCACTCGTATATGTGATCCATCTCCATGAATGGCGAAACATGAAAAGCCTTGCCAAACCGATGGGGAAAATCGGTAGCTACCCCCTCTCGACCAGGACGGAGCGCATACGTATAACGCTCTCCCCAGGGCGTATTTGTAATCTCAGCCAGTATTACTTCGATTTCAGATCCATCCGCGCTGAGACAGTAGTAGAAGGTCACTGGGTTAAGTATGTAGCCGAAGTAGCGCAGATGAGTTAAAACACGGACCGGGCCCTCAGGCCGGAACCCAGCAAGTTCTTTTGCTTTTCGGCGAACAGCCTCTGCTAGATCAACTTCTGGATCACCCAGATAATCACTTCTGCGGAACCACGCCGGTGCTGGTGAACGGGCCGACCAAAACCAATAACGGTCGAAGAGGTTTGGAACCTCATCTAGGTCGAGGTACAACATGAAAAGCCCGTACCGAAAAGAGTGGACTTCAGGTGCCAGACGCCTGTGCGAAACTGCACCCATATAAAGGCAGCTATTCAACATCTCCTCTCAATAAAAGCGGCCACTCTATTAGCGCTAAAAATACCATCCTCGTGAAAGCCGTATCCCCAGTACGCCCCACAGTAATGAGTGCGGTTCCTTCCACTGATCTCCTCATGGCGCTTTTGAGCACTAATGGCCTCCCTTGTGTAAAGCGGGTGGCTGTAGCTGGTCTCATAAAGCACCGCTTTGGGATCAATATCCTGAGCTGGATTGAGTGTTACGCAGAATGTCTTCGGAGCCCGTAGCGTCTGCAGCAGGTTCATGTTGTAGGTTACTACCGCCGGGGATTCTTCCTGCTCGGCAACGTAATAATTCCATGAACCCCAGGCCGCCTTACGATGTGGAAGCACTGACTCGTCAGTGTGCACCACAACCTTATTCATCTGGTAAGTGAGAGACCCTAGAACCTCGTGCTCCGCATAGGTGGCATCTTCAAGCACATCTAGCGCCTGGTTGGAATGGCAAGCTAGAACTACCTGGTCAAAGGACTCGCCGTTAACAAGGACTTGGTCCGCGTTACGACGCACGCTGATGACCGGAGATGAGGTCCGAATCCTATCACGGAACGGACGTATTAGGGCTTCCACATACCGTCTTGAACCGCCGCAGACCACCCTCCACTCCGGTCGGTCATTTACACTGAGCATTCCGTGGTTTCTGAAGAAATTCACGAAGAACTCTGCCGGCATCTCCAGAACGCGCTGAGGGGGCATAGACCAGAGTGCTGAACCCATTGGGATTAGGTAGTGCTGAACGAAGTGCGCCGAGTATTTACCCAATTCAATATATTCACCTAGAGACACGCCTCCGGCTTCCTTTGCGATGGCTTCGTGTGCTTCCCGGTTGAATCGCAAGATGTCCCGAATCATCCGGTAGTGTCCGAGCCTTAAGAGGTTTCGCTTCTGGACGAAGAGTTGGGAAACCGTGGAACCATTGTACTCTAGTCGACTGCGATCACTACGAACACTGAAGCTCATGTTTGAAGGTTGTGTGGGAACCTCCAAATCCTGTAGCAGCCTCGTAAAGAGAGGGTAATTCCGCTCGTTGTATACAATAAACCCTGTGTCGACAGACCACTCACCCGAGTCATCCTCGACACGAAGAGTGTTTACATGCCCACCAATACGGTCCCGTGCCTCAAATAGTGTAACCTCGTGAAGGGGATACAGTGCCCGGGCGACAAAGAGTCCTGAAATACCACTTCCCACGATAGCAACCCGCACAACTTAGGCCGATTCAGAAAGACGTTTTAGGGCCTGCCGCAAGTCGGACACAGCTTTGCCATTCACAAGCTTTCGTAAAAGTCTGCCATACGCTGGCGTGCAGCTGCACCAGGGAGGCTTCCTCTGCATGCTCCCATATTATCGACTAAGTGTCCTGGGTCGCTCGTAGCGGGAATGGCAACCGTCACAGCTGGATGGGAGACGATAAACTTTAGAAAGAACTGACCCCAACTCTCGATATCGTAGTCCGCTGCCCAACCAGGAAGCGAACGACCAGCAACACTCGCGAAGAGGTCGCCACTCGTGAACGGGCGATTTACCATTACTGCCACACCTCGCTCTTGGGCCAGGGGAAGCAGTATTTCCTCTGCATCACGATGGCCGATCGAGTAATCGAGCTGCACAAAATCTAGCTCGTATAGCCGCAGAGCTGCTTCAACTAAGTCGTATTGGCGCGGGAATGAAGTGGTAATTCCCACGTACCGCGCCCTCCCCTGCGACCTCCACTCGCGGACAGCTTCAAGGTGAGAGGCGAGGTATCGATCACTGAGATTTTGGAAATTGTCCCCAAGATTCCATACTTGCATTAGATCGATTGTGCGCTTGCCCAATGTATCCGATGATGCATTCATCTGGTCGACTGCAGCCGGCACACCTTCACCCTGCACGTTGACCTTGGTTGCCAAAAAAAGATCCTCCACTGCATCGATTGTCTGGATCGCTTCACCTACGAACGGCTCAGCCCGTCCGTAGGAGGGCGCCGTGTCAATGACAGTGCCTTCAAGCTCATGAAAAAGTCGCACAACCTCGAGTGGTTCACGCGCTTCTGATGAAGATGCATCGAGATTGAACGTGCCGGCCGAACCGAGACCGATTACCGGAACTCGCTCACCGTCTGACGGAATTGCTTTGGTAAGTAATGGCATCTGTTGCTGGCCAAAAAGAGAACGGCTATCGAATAGGGCTGTAGCTCCTATGCCTGCACCCACCTTGAGCGCATCTCGGCGAGATAGAACCATCTTCAACCTCCGACTTGTTAACTCTTATCTGATTGTGCCTCTATGGCCCCTGAATCTGGGGTCTCTTTTCTTTGAGCGCGACACTAAAGCCAGTTTTGGTAACTTTATCTGAGCAGTAGGTACACTGCATGCTGCTAGCGTACCCGACGCCACTGCAACACCACCGTGTAGATTGCGACGTTCAGTAGCATAAGTCCGACAGCAAGTGTCAGCTGGACTTCCTGATCGAGGCCAGTTGGATAGATCACTGAAAGTAGATAGTGCTCTATGAAGCCTCCCATATACTCACTAGACCCCGCAGCTCGTCTAAGGCGGTTCTCCATAGGAGTCAGCGGGCAGATCCCTCCAGTCAACTCAATCCAACTGCCCCACATAAAACAGGGGACATGGATCCAAGGTGCCCACTTCCACCTCAGTGTTAACAGGCCCCCAAATACGACAAAGATTATGAAGACGAAGTGCCCTGCCACGACCAGTGCAGCAAGGTTGCCATACGTGCTCGGAGACAGACTCATCCGTAAATCTGTCCCACAGTCTCGCCCCGTGTCTATCCTGCGACTAGGCTTTCCAGTGGTTGCCATCTCACTGCTTGCCTGAACCCATGCAACTAAACTTTCAGACTCTCGACGTTTTCACGGAAAGGACTTTCGGGGGCAACCCAGTGGCGGTGTTCCCAGATTCCGCGCACTTACCAACCGACCTCATGCAGCAGATCGCTCGGGAAATGAACCTTTCAGAAACGGTATTCCTCGGTTTTCCAGAGACCCAAGAAGGCACAGCGCGAGTACGAATTTTCACCCCTGACGTTGAGGTCCCGTTCGCAGGACATCCAACAATTGGTGCAGCAGTCTTCCTCGCAGGCCTCGTCGCGCAACGGAAAGCAAATAGGGTCACCCTGGTCCTAGAAGAGAAGATAGGACCTGTCCCGGTAGACGTACTTTTTGATGATAAGCATCCCACTTTTGCTCAGTTCACAACAGCGGTGCTACCCGAGTACAGACCCTCACCTTATTCAGCCACGGAATTAGCAGCCATGGTTGGGCTGGAAAAGTCTGATCTGTGTCCCAAAGGCCTCGGGCTCGCAATGGTCTCATGCGGACTTCCATTCCACGTAGTCCCGGTCAAGACGGTGGGCGCGGTTCGCAGGGCAATACTGGATACTGCAAGGTGGAAAGAGCTGCTCTCCGAGAGCTGGGCTCATCACGTCTATCTCGTTTGCCCGGAAGCAGAAGGAAAGGGAGTGGACGTCCGAGTACGGATGTTCGCTCCTGGCTCAGGGGTGCCCGAAGACCCAGCTACCGGATCGGCAGCAGCAGCACTGGGAGGCTACTTATCAGCAGCTGATGGACATAAGAACGGAAAATTGTCCTGGACTGTCGAGCAGGGCCTCGAGCTTGCTCGGCCGAGCAAGCTCTACGTAGAGGTTGATCGTCTTGGCGGAGAGATCACAGCAGTTCGTGTGGGCGGGCACACCATTGCTGTCAGTCAGGGCACCATGACGGTGCCCGGCTAACGTGTCTGCGCTACTTCGCTCATGGATTCCTTGGAGGGGCCTGGGGCTGCTTGTTCTTATAGCAGTATGTATCTCGAGCGCCACGCCGCGAATTGTTACCCGTTTGCTTAACCCAACAATCTCAAGTGGACTGCCCCAACCGACTTTGGAGGCCATCACTTTTCATTCCGAACTCAACGTGGCTGACCTACATACAGACGCTCTCCTCTGGGATTTGGATTTACTGAAACATCGGTCGTCAGGTCACATCGATATCCCACGCCTAGAGACAGGTCGCATTGCACTACAGTCGTTCACCGTAGTAACAAAATCCCCATTTGGACAAAACATTCGGCATACGTCTCCTGACTCAGACCTCATCACCCTGCTCACTGTCGCACAAGCCTGGCCCGTGCGTACCTGGGGCAATTTGACGGAGCGGGCGCTGCATCAGGCCAAGAAACTCCAACGCACAGCAAACAACTCTGGCGGCCGCCTCACCCTCGTGCAGACTCAAAACCAACTGACCGATGTACTAAGACGTCGAGAAGAGGGCGATAATACCATCGGCGCGATCCTCGGAATTGAGGGTGCCCACGCACTGGAGCGTGATCTGACCCAATTAGAGCGACTCTATAATGCCGGCTTTCGCTCTGTCGGACTCACTCATTTCTTCGATAATGAGGTCGGTGGCTCCGCACACGGACTCGATAAGGGGGGACTAACTGCTTTTGGAATGAAAGTTGTCACCCGCATGGAGGAAATCGGTATGGCGATTGACCTTGCGCACGCTTCGCCATCCCTGATCAATGATATACTAGGGACCGCAAGCCAACCTGTCCTCATCTCGCACACCGGTGTGAAGGGTACCTGTGACAACGAACGCAATGTTGGAGACGAGGCGCTCAGAGGTGTCGCCGTAACCGGAGGACTGGTCGGTATAGGGCTTTGGCCCGAGGCGATTTGCGGGGACACTGCAGCCGACTGGGTGCAAGCTGTGCAGTACGCAGTGGAGGTTGCGGGGATCGACCATGTCGGCCTCGGGTCGGACTGGGACGGAGCAGTCCCAGCAATCGTGGATGCAAGCGGAACCATCTACCTGGTGCAAGCACTTCTCGACAACGGTTTTGAGCGCGACGAGGTGCGAAAGATTATGGGTGGCAATGCGATTCGGGTGTTCCGACAAACACTACCCGCGCCATAGGCGGCAGGTGGCACCGTAAACCACTACGACCCAGGGATTATCTTCGAAGACCGTTAACCGGAGCAGCCTTATGAAGTATCTCCCATCCCTCCTCACAGCAGTGATGCTTTTCGGGGCATGCCAGGCACAGGACCCAGGATCAACACTTCGTGGTGCCCCTAATCCTGAACCGTGGAATTGGACCGAGGCTCAGGTACGCTCCGCTGTAGAGCAGGTTCGAGCGGGCCGAGACCTCACCCCCGACACGTGGCCTAACGGAGCCCGCGTTGCAGTACTGCTGTCTTTCGACGTAGACAACGAAACTATAGAGGGCTTGCGTTCTGGTTCAATCTCAGTAGGACCCTTATCAAACGGCGAATACGGATCACGTGTTGCATTGCCACGCATCGTTGACTTGCTCGACCAAGAAGACATCCCTGCAAGTTTCTTTTTTCCAGCTTGGAGCTTGAAGCTCGCGCCCCATCAAGCAGACGTAGTGCAGGCATCTGGCATGCATGAAATTGCTGTGCACGGGTGGATCCACGAGAGCAATTCCATTTTGGATGCAATTACGGAAAGGCGGCTCCTTAGTCAGGCCGTTGATGCACTCGAGCAACTAACTGGAGTGCGCCCGGTTGGATACCGCGCACCATCTTGGAACTTCAGCCCTAACACCCTTAGCATCATTAGAGAGATGGGATTCATTTATGAAAGCTCCCTGATGGCAGATGACCGTCCCTATGAGCTCTTGCAGAATGGGGAGCCGACTGGAGTCGTGGAGCTTCCGGTGGAATGGATCCTCGATGATGCTCCGCTCTTCAACCCACTCGGGGACCGCTATAGTGCGCCACGCGAAGTGATGCAAGTCTGGATAGATGAGTTTGACAAGGCTTGGGAGGAGGGCACGATGTTCCTTCTGACGATGCATCCCCACATTAGTGGGCACCGCTCGCGGATCATTGCTCTCGAAGGTCTGATACATCACATCAAGACCAAGGGAGAAGTCTGGTTCTCTACCCACGCAGATGCAGCACTCTACGTTCGGGAGTTCGCGGGAATGGATAACTGAAACCAACTTACATGACCCCTGGACCCATCGTAGCTTTTTATGCAGAAACCCCCAAACCCATCGGAGGCAGCATGTCATCAGGAAGGGTTGAGTGCATTTGGATCAAGCGCTCAGCAACTGGCAGGGTAGGTCACCGGAGCGGCGGTGCACTGGACCCCGTTGACGAGGCTTCATTCTTGAGCGGCCAAGGTATAGAAGGAGATGCAAGCTTCGGCCGTTCAACTAGGCACGTGACGATCATTGAAAAGGAGACTTTCGACCGCGTCAGGAAAATACTCCCCGCCGCGGATCCAGCGATGCGACGGGCCAACCTGATGATCAGTGGGATCCGCTTAGAAGAGACACAAGGAAAGATCCTGACTGTGAGCGGCATCCGTATTCTGATCAAAGGAGAGACAGTCACTTGCGACCTAATGGATGAGCAGTGCCCAGGACTCGGACAGGCGCTAGACCCCCATTGGGGAGGAGGTGCCCACGGCATTGTCTTAGATGACGGCAGGGTCCGAATTGGTGACGAAGTCTCACTCTCAGCCGACCCAGACGAACATACTCCTTGAGTAGTTGTCTTTAAAAGTTTGGCCAAAGGCCCTTAACAACTCTGAGCGTGCAGAATCCAGACTTCGATAGGTTGCAAGATCATATCATATCCTGTAGCCAATGTCCTCGACTCGTCGAGTGGCGGGAATACGTAGCCAGAGAAAAGCGAGCCTCTTTTAGCCAAGAGAATTACTGGGGAAGGCCAGTGCCTGCGTTTGGTGATTGCTCTGCCTCAATCCTGGTGGTTGGCTTGGCACCTGCTGCCCACGGGGCCAACAGGACAGGCCGAATGTTCACCGGAGACCGCTCAGGTGACTGGCTCTACCGAGCTCTCTTCCGGCAAGGCCTCGCCAACCAACCGACATCAAGGACCTGTGACGATGGCCTTCAGCTTAAGGACGTTCTAATCACAGCTGCCGTCCGTTGTGCTCCCCCAGCCAACAAGCCGACACCCGCTGAGAGAGACGCATGCCGCCACTGGCTTGAGCGGGAACTGGAGTTCCTGACCAGACTCCGGACCATCGTGACATTGGGAAATTTTGCCTACCTACAAACGCTACGAATACTAGCAAACCGGGGAATGGGGATTCCCCGTCCCAAACCCAAGTTCAGTCACGGAGCAGAACTGCATTTGGACGGAGGTCTCACCATAATCGCCAGCTATCATCCAAGTCAGCAGAATACCTTTACTGGCAAATTGACTGAGCAGATGTTTGATCAGATTTGGGCTCGAGCCCGAGACCTATCCCGACCATAAGGGGATCCTCCTAGTTGCCGCTTCGGGACGACCGGCGCAGCTTCTAATCCCAGATAACCCTACCCGAAGCGAGGCTGTAGATGCGTGCCCGGCTGATTCTGTCACTCGTTCTTATTGTCACAGGAAGCTCAGTGCTTCCCGTCGCGGCTCAAGACTGGGGCAATCCATACGGAGAATGGCGCTACTGGGGAGCTGACCAAAGAAGTACTCGATACTCCCCTCTCGACCAGATTAACGCGGACAACTTTGAGGATCTTGAAGTCGCGTGGATCTGGCGCGGAGACAACTTCGGGCCCCGGCCAGATTTTATTCAGCGGAACACGCCAATATATGCCGACGGCATCGTTTATTTGCTGGCCGGCACGCGACGCACGCTTGTTGCAGTGGACCCAGCAACTGGTGAGACACTCTGGTCATTTCGTGAGCCTAACACAGCTAGATGGGAAACATCACCCCGAAGGAACTACGGACGAGGAGTAGCCTACGGCGAGATCGACGGGCGTGGCGTAATCTATATGGTCACCCCTGCGTTCTTCCTTCACGCCCTCGATGCCAAGACTGGCCAACCTCTTGAAGGATTCGGATCTCAGATTCCCATTGAAGGATTCCGGGATACCGGCAGCGTAGACATGTTGGCCACACTCGGCCATCCGTACGATGTCTACAACGGAATTGATCCCTCTGTCGGTCAGATCACTACCTCATCAGCCCCCTTCCTCATCAATGGCGTGCTCGTCGTCGGTAATTCGGCGCAGCCCGGTGGTGGAGGCCAAACACGAATCGAAAATGTGCCAGGGGATGTTCAGGCCTTTGACATGCAAACTGGAGAGCACCTCTGGACATTCCACACGATTCCCAGGGAAGGAGAATTTGGCAACGATACTTGGGAGAATGACGCGTGGCGCTGGAGTGGTAATGTGAACGTTTGGGCACCGCTATCTGGGGATCCTGAACTGGGGCTAGTCTATCTCCCGACAGACGCACCCACCAATGACTACTTCGGTGGATTCAGACCTGGAAACAACCTCTTCGGAAACAGCCTTGTGGCAGTCGACGTGCAGACCGGCGAGCGCCGATGGCACTTCCAAGCCATCCACCATGACATCTGGGATTGGGACTTTCCGGTGCCTGGTCAGCTCGTTGATGTGACTGTGGACGGCCGAGAGATTCCAGCTGTCGTTCAGACTTCCAAGCAAGCTTTCGTGTACGCATTCAACCGTGAAACGGGCGAGCCAATCTGGCCAATAGAGGAGCGTCCCGTGCCCGCCGGCAACGTGGCCGGAGAATGGTACAGCCCAACACAACCATTCCCAACCCGACCCGCTCCATACGAGCTACAAGGGCTGAGTGTGGACGACCTAATGGACTATACTCCTGAGCACCGACAGATGGCGCTCGATGCAGTCTCTGACATAAAACTGGGACCGATTTACACACCGTGGGTCACAGACACGGATCCCGACGGCTTTCGTGCTACTGGCATGTGCCCGAGCGCGACTGGCGGCACAAATATCCCTGGCGGCCCGGTGATGGACCCAGTTACTGGCATACTATACGTGCAGTCTCGCAAGGCATGCTCTGGCGGTCGCCTTTCCCCTGGGTCAGATCGGGATGATGGCAGTCCAGACGGAGGCAATGGTATCGGCGTTACAGTCGTGGACTACGGTGCTGGTGGAGGGGGCGGCTTCGCTACCATTGATGGACTGCCGATCGTTAAGCCTCCATTCGGCCGCATCACCGCGATTGACATGAATACTGGAGAGCATCTCTGGTGGATCCCAAATGGTGAAACACCAGATCGTATTGCTAATCACGAACTCCTCGAAGGTGTGGACGTGCCGAACACAGGCTACCTAGGCAACGCCACGGCCCTGGTGACAGCAAGCCTCCTGATGTACGCGGAGGGACGTGGTGGGCGACCGGTTTTCTACGCCCACGACAAACAAACAGGTGAGCGCATCGGCCAGATAGACATGCCAGCGCCAGCAAGCGTGGCTCCCATGACCTATCTACACGAGGGCGTGCAACACATCATTGTCCCAATCTCGGGTCAGGGCACGGCAAGCAGTTTCCTAGCACTGCGGCTGCCACAGTAGCTCTTCCAGACAAGGCTGGTCTTACTACGCCGGCAGCCCTCACGGCTGTCGGCGCTTTGTCTTCTACATCGGCATGAACATGGTCATGCCGCTCAAAGACACCTCGCCGACAAAAATATTACCTGAGGCATCCACAATCACGCCTTCGCCAATCGTCCCATGCGGGCCATCTGTCTCATGCGCAGGGACAAAACCCTTAATAGAACCATCAGTCGCATCACCTATGTAGATACCGCGAAGGAAGCCAGGGTTCCGCTCGTCACCAGACTCGGAATCAATAGCGTAAATCGTGTCATCCTCTCCGATAAAGATATCGTTCGGCCTGCCAAATTGATGCCATGAGCCAATGTGCTCGTAGTCCTCCGTGAAGATCTGGATTCGGTTATTTCCACGATCGACTACAAAGAGCCGGTTCTCTGAATCAAAGGCCATCGCGTGTGGGATACTGAACTGCCCTGGACCACTGCCAAACTCTCCGAAACTGTCTAGGAAGGTCCCATCTGCTCGAAACCGGGAGATACGGGCAGTCGGACCCTGATACGAGTGACCCTCTGACACGAGGATCTCTCCATTAGGAGCGATAATGACATCGTTAGGCTGATCCAGCGCATCAGGGGGGCGACCTGTCCTTCCGGGAGTGCCTAGAACCATCAGGACCTCGCCCGTCGGAGAAAACTTTATAACCTGGTTCCCCTTCTGGGCTGCTCCCGGAGCACGCTCGAGCTCTGCTGGACTGGCTGTGCGACCATCTGTAGCCCACACGTTGCCTTCATCATCCACGTACAGACCGTGAGGGCGTACGAACATTTCAGCGCCAAAGCTAGCAAGAAGATTGCCCTCGGTATTGAAGCGCATGACAGGAGGATCCTTGGAGTCGATACAGTTATCACCTCCGCAACGCTCATGCACCCAAATGTCACGCCCATTGGGATCAATGTAGATCCCGCTAACCCTTCCCCACTCACGTCCATCAGGGAGAACACCCCAGTTACGGTGGGTCATGTAGGAGTCAGCCAGGGACACTGAGTCTTGTAAAAAGGTTTCTGTGTCACCATCCAGACGACAACCAGACATTGCTATCACAAGGAGGGGCAGAACAATAAACGCACTCATCAGCTTAGGAATCCTCATTGCATTCTCCAGTTGGCATTCAGGCAGGCTGGAACATGCGTGATGGGTATCCGGTACGAAACGTCCCCCCTTGCAGACCCCACAGGACACCGCTAGACCGACTGGATGAGACATTGCCACGACACTATGACCCTCACAGGCGGCAGAAGATTGTGGCAAGCCGATGTAGTCATCAAGAGAGTCTCTGGCTAGTTCAGCTTCATCATTGAACGGGGGCCACAGTCGCCCCAATGGATTGTTTAGATGCGTAGAATTCAGGACTTCGAATGGCTGCCTGCCGCTGCTCTGGTCAGCTTAATAAGCACTCCTCTCGCAGCCCAAGATGTCCCCTGGACGCCCCTCGCACGCGGGAGTGACAACATCGAGGTGCTCGGACACCTACCCCTTGGGCACCGTCTCTCTATCGCGGATATGGATGTCGAACAGGAACTGGATAGGCCCTACGCCTACGTAGCCCGTATGGTTTACGGGACAGAGGGGCCCAAGGGTACGGACATAATCAGCATCGAAGATCCAGAAAGTCCCGAGCTAATTTACGAATGGAGAATTGAGAACCAAGATCTCCACCTCCCCACAGGGGGTATGGACGTTAAGCACTTCAAGTGGGGCGACCGCTACTACGTAGTGCAATCGCTGCAGTTCGGGCAGGGGGGACCCGACTCCGACATGGGCGCCGTCATCTTGGATGTTACCGACCTACCAGATCCGTCAAGCGTGCATGAAGTTGCCCGTATCAGGGAGCCTGATATGCCTGGTGGATTCCACAACATCTTCATCTACAAACACTCAGATGGCCGGGTCTATCTCTTCACGACCGCACGAGCACCTGGGGCGCTAGTCTACGACCTTGGGATGATCGTCGAAGGCCACCTCGAGGGAGCAAGGATTGGCATGGTACCTGTTCCGGATTCCCCTCTCGCAGGCGGTGGTGGTGGCAGCTACCACGATTTCTATGTCGGCTACCATCCAGATACAGGAGAAGATCGCTTCTATGGAGGTGGAACCGGAGGTTACTACGTCTATGATGTGTCAGATCTTCAGAATCCTGTGCTCCGCATCACGCTGACGGGCATCAGCGGTGTCAGGTCCGGTCACACGTTCACACCTGGGCCACACGGACGATATGTGATTGCTGAGACGGAGTACCAGTATGCTCCCCTGAGGATCTTTGATCTACAGCCTGCACTCGAGGGACAGGCTGCGAATATCCGATCCCCGATCGCGGCTTATACGGCCGACTGGCAACACTTGCTTCACAATCACGAAGTGCGCTGGCCTCTCGTATTTGCCTCAGGGTACCTGGATGGTTTGCAGATCTTTAGCCTTGCCGACCCTGCAAATCCAGTGACAGTTGGTTACTACGATACATACATTGGCCCTCCCAACACGGATCGCTATTCACAGTTCAACGGAGCTTTTGGTGTAGATGTCCGGAATCAAGATGGTCTTATTGTGGTCAGTGACATGTCTACTGGCCTGTGGACGTTCCGCATGGACGGGTTCCAGGGCTGGAGCGGTGAGCAGTGGGGTGTCCCTGATATCTCATCCGCACAAAAGTGGGACGAACCACTGAGGCGACCGATCAGCGATTAACAACTCTGGCAACTTCTGAGCACAATCCACTTCCACTTGTCGGCCTGTGACCCCTCTACTAGGCTCCGGCATGCTTTTCATCCTAGCCGCTGCCGCGCTTTTCAGCTCTGCTGAGATAGGTGGTAGTAACCCGACCTCCAACATTGGTCTAACCAACTGTGTCGCAGGAGGACCTGCCTATTACAGATTTCGGCTCTTCACCACGCGAAACGTACCTGGTACCGGCCTTGCCACGGGGTCGGCCGAAGTATCAGTGATTGAGGGATCACCCTTCTCAGTTTCTCTCTCTTCCGATGGGAGCTACGTGTACGATCTACAGATCTCACTGGAACGAATGAGGATACCGGCCCAAGGCCATCTAGTTGCCTGGGTCACGACACCCGAAATCGACCACATCCAACGTATCGGGGCATTTGATGCGGACCTCACGCTCGTCGCGCCAGTGGCCTGGAACAAGTTCATTGTTGTTATCACCCTAGAACCAATCAACGATCCCACTGCAACCACGTGGACTGGGCCCATCGCTTTCCGCGGCATGTCCCGTAGCGGGCTAATGCATACAATGGCAGGACATGGCGTGTTCGATCAGGAGAACTGTGCCATCTACGGATACGGCAACTGACGGGCGCACTCCAGCAGCAAAGATCTCTATGAAGTGTTCGGCAAGAAGTGTTCTGGTAGCAGCAATCGGGATTCTAATCCCTAGCTTTCTTGAAGCTCAGCAGGATACAGTGAGAGAGGGCTGGAGGATGGTGCCAATGGATCCCAACATGCCGATGATGCCCGGGTTGGAGGGGGCCGTTCCGGGGGTCAGTGCCTTTCTGCCCGGACTCGGCATCAACTTTGCTACAATCGCAGAAGCCCGTCCGTCCGAACTGGTGACTCTGGCGGATGGAGATACGCTCGACATCACAGTTTCCCTCGTCCGGCGCGAGTTACAAGGGCATGAGACGGTAATGTTCGGATACAACGGTCAGTACCCAGGGCCAATGCTCCAAGTGCCCGAGGATGCAACCGTGGTGGTTCGAGTGGCCAACCAAATTGAAATGCCAACCACGATCCATTGGCACGGAATCCGCCTCGAAAACCAGTTTGACGGCGTACCAGGCATAACCCAGGCAGCGATCCAAAGTGGCGACAGCTTCACCTATGAAGTGTATGTCCCGGACGCGGGTCTGTTCTGGTACCATCCTCATGTCCGAGAGGATGTGCAACAGGACCTCGGCCTCTTCGGGAATATGGTGGTCACACCCAGCGAAGCTGATTACTACGGACCCGCCAGCAGGGAAGTCGCCTTCGTCCTAGATGATATCCTTATGGATGATTCCGGTGTGCTTCCTTGGGGTGAGACAGCACCCACGCACGCACTTATGGGCCGCTTCGGGAATGTCATGATGGTCAATGGGGAGACAGACCATACCCTAACTGCCCAGACTGGCGAGGTCATTCGCTTTTTAATGACTAATGTCGCGAACTCTCGGACATTCAATGTGACCTTCGGTGGCGCCCCAGTGAAACTCCTTGCTTCGGATGTGGGGCGCTTCGAACGAGAGCAGTGGATTGAGTCGGTTGTTATCGGTCCCGCCGAACGCTATGTCGTCGATGTTCTCTTCGATCAACCAGGAAATTTCGTGATCGCTAATACAATCCAAGCGGTCAACCACTTCAGGGGCGAGTTCTACCCTCGGGTTGATACGCTTTCAGTGGTGACTATCACCGACGAGCGGGCACCTAGCGTTGCATCAGAAAGATTTCAGACACTGCGCACTCACCAGACAGTTGTGGATGAAATCAATCAATTCCGTCCACACTTTGGCAGAACTCCCGACTATGATTTAGAGACAACGGTTAGGGTGCAGGGGCTAAACCCGTCTATAGTGCTAACCATGGAGGCGGATACACTCTTTGTACCTCCAATGGAGTGGAATGACGCCATGCCAATGGCGAACTGGCTTTCAACGGGAGAACAGGTGACTTGGATTCTTCGAGACCGGAGAACGGGGGCCGAGAACCAAGAAATCAACTGGCAGTTTGATCAGGGGGATCTAGTCAAGTTCAGGATCTTCAACACACCAGAATCATTCCATCCAATGAACCACCCAATCCATATCCATGGGCAACGCTTTCTGGTGATCGCCCTCGATGGAGTCCAGAGCCAGAATCTTGTTTGGAAAGACACTGCAATCGTCCCAGTGGGGTCAATGATGGATGTCCTTGTGGAGATGTCAAACCCAGGAAGGTGGATGCTCCACTGCCACATTGCTGAGCATTTGCATACAGGAATGAGCCTCAATTTCACCGTAGCAGAAGCCTCGCCGTGAGTTCGACCTTACGCATAGTACTCGCAGGCCTCTTACTCATAAGCACTGTTTACATTTTCGTAGTAGGAACAAGAGGGTTCAGAGAGCGTCAAAGCATCACCAATGAGGTGAATGAACTCAGGGATCAACTATATCGAGCTCGTATCACATCGGATCGGTGTCGCAGTTCACTCACCACTAGTGAGTCATCCCTGCAGACGCTCACCACTAGAATTGATTCACTCCGAGCTAGGGTCGACAGCTTCGAAGCCCTCGGTAACGGACAGGTGCCCGCTGTTAACTACGATGAGTACTTATTAATCTTTAATAGCTACAATGATTCTGTGAGCGTATGGGAAACACGCTCCGAGCGGCTCCTGAACGCAGAAGCTTCCTGCCGCGACTCAATTGAGGAACACAACACTCTGAGTGACTCGATCCAAACCATCCTTCTGAATGCGGGCATCGAGACTAGTTGACCAGAGGTTCAGTCCCAAACCCTCATTGAATCTTCGAATAGCATGGACAGCTCTTGGGGCCCCACAGGCCTGGGTGAGAGTTTGGTGACCCGATGCTGTGGCAGAGTCCCCTCAACTAGAGACGGAATATCTTCAGCCTCGTAACCCACTGCTCCAAGTCCATTCGGCATACCCAGAGTTTTCATAAAGTAGATAACCCGCTCTGCTAAAACCTCACCCGCCTCTGTTGGAGACGCATCGGAAATATCGGCCCCAAGCGCAGCTGCTGCTCGAAGATGTCTCTCTGGATCGGCAGAATGTGTGAATCGAACGACAGCCGGCGTATTCAGGATCACTGACATTCCGTGTGGGACCAGGGGATGATTAACAGCGTATCCAGACGGCCGGAAATCACGAACCATACCGGCAACAGGATAGGACATTCCATGTGGCAAATGCACGCCTGCATTACCAAAGCCGATGCCCGCGATAGCAGCCGCCAAGAGCATCTGGGCGCGCGCCTCGTCGTCAGTCGGGTCGGCTACGACACGAGGTAAGAACTCAGCCATGAGTTCCAGAGCCCGGAGAGCCCAAACATCGCTAATCGGGTTAGAACCCTGATAGGCAGGCCGTTCTAGCGGACCTGCCGGCATAGGGCGTTTGCCGTAGGGCATCGCAGTATAGGACTCAAGTGCATGGCTGAGCACATCAAGCCCGGCAGAAGCGGCGACTGAGGCTGGCAGGGTTCGTGTGTTGTCAGAGTCAACAATACCGAGAGTCGGCTTCAGGTACCTATGAGCGATTCCCGTCTTTGCGCGCTTCTCTTCGTAGTCGAAAATTGCTACGCCAGTTGTCTCGCTACCTGTTCCCGCAGTGGTGGGCACCGCTATCAGCGGCTTGAGCGGAGCCGGTACCGGAATTCCCCTTCCGATTGGAGCGTTTACATAATCGAAAAAGCTTGCAGGATGCGTCGCATATAGGTTAGCCGCCTTAGCCGTATCAATCGTGCTGCCACCCCCCACAGCTACGAAGGAGTCGAAGTGCCCTCGGACAGCGAATTCAGCTGCGGCCTTGAAACTAGAGTCCTTAGGCTCTACAAGCACTGAATCAAAAAGCTCGTAGTTGACTCGGTTCTTCTTAAGAGATTCTGTGACAGTCTCCCCCACCGGAGCATCAATCAGAACGGGATCGATCACTAGCATAGTGCGCTTAGCACCCATGTCAGTGAGGTCCATGCCGATCTCCCTCGTGATACCATGCCCGAAGCGAATGTTAGCTGCAGCCATCTGGAAAGCGGTGTCGTGCTTCATTGGCCAGGGCATCTCCAATTAGGGTCCACAGTCTGATCCATCTGGTCCAGGAACCTAGTATGTGTATAAGGTTGACCCCTTAGATCGCCACCCTCGGCCAGGAGATGGAAGTGCCCCGACTCGACAGAAAGATCGCTATGATCACAGGTGGAAGCCGGGGCATAGGTGCTGCCACTGCACGGATATTCGCGGAACAAGGTGCCAGTGTGATCATCACCCATCGGGACAGCGCGTCTGACGCTGAAGGTGTGCGGGCAGCCCTTCCTGGTAACGGGCACCGTGTTATTCAGGCTTCGGCGGCAGATACCTCAGCAATCGAACTAGCAGCAAAGTCGGTGGCTGAAACTGAAAAGCGCCTCGACATACTCGTGAACAATGCGGCACAAACACGGGTTATTCCTCACACTGACCTTAACGCTTTAGACGACGATTTCTTTGATGCCGTAATGAAAACTAACGTGCGCGGGGCCTTCGCGACCGTGAGAGCGTTTCGTGACCTTCTCACTGCCGGAGATGGCGGGGTGATTGTGAATATCTCCTCACTAGCAGCTCGTATGGCTGGTGGGAGTAACATCGCGTACTGCGCATCGAAGGCTGCTATAGATAACATGACCCTCTCTCTTGCAAGGGCATTAGCTCCGGAGATTCGTGTCGTATCAGTCGCACCAGGACTCATAGATACCCAGTTCACTAGCGCCTGGGATCCTAAGGTGCGACAGGCCTATATCGAGCGAACAGCGCTCAAGCGTCTTCCGACGCCTGAAGACATCGGTCGTGCTGTTTTGGCCGTAGTTAGCGACCTGACCGCCACAACAGGAACCGTCATCCCGATAGACGGCGGGCGACCTCTAGGCTAGTCAATGGTCAAGCGATCGCAGCCTTCGGATCGTTGACGCGCTGGAGTAGAATCAACCCAATGATGAACATCACACTGACTGCCATCACTGATACGCGCTGGTTTCCACCTGTAAGAAGTGCAACTTGTCCAAACACTATTGGGCCAATTACTGAAGAAGATTTTCCGCAAAGTGCGTAGAAACCGAACATTTCTGATTCTCTTCCCTTAGGGATTAGGGAGGCCATGAAAGTACGACTCACCGATTGCACGGCGCCTAATCCGAAACCCGCCGTCATCGCGAGCATTGCAAAGGCAAGTTTCGACTCGATGAAATAAATACTGAGAGCCACTGCAATCCACATGATAAGCACGCCACTCAAGACCTTCTTCGGCCCTATTCGATCCGCTGGCTTAGCGAGTGCAAAAGCTCCGATGAGCGCGGTAAACTGAATACCGAGTATCATCATGATGAGTTCGTCCCGCTCGAAGCCGAAAGTGGTCCGAGCCAGAGTGGTCGCAGTTACATAAGCGGTCAGAACCCCATCAATATAGAAGAAAAAAGCTAGTAGAAATCGACGGAGTTCTTTCTCCCGCATCACTTCCCCCCAAAGCTCCCGAAAGCTAGTCAGCCCCCACACTGAGGCTTGAGATAGGGTCATCTCACGCGCAGTGTCTTTGGGTAGGTAAATAAATGAGGGTATTGCGAAGAGCGTGAAGAAGAGGGCAACCATAATCCATACGAGTGAAAGGTCTGCCCCACTTTGAACCAGTGCCAGTGCCAATACGAGACCGATCGCCGAACCTAAGTACCCGATGCCGAAACCAAGCCCCGAAACCCATCCCTGCCTTTCCATAGGTGCTATGTCAGGTAGGTAGGAATTATAAAAAACAAGAGCCCCCTCAAACCCCACGTTAGCTAGAACAAATACCGCGAATCCTAAAACCACCGTTCCAGGCCCGAGAAGAGGGAAGCACAATACCCCTAGAATGCATAGTGCGACGTAAGTCCCCATGAGCCGCTTACGAGCACCAGCACGGTCGGCCACTGCCCCAAGAATGGGTGCGGTTAATGCTATAATCAAAGCTGAAGTTGATACCGCAGCAGTCCACCATGCATCTCCCCGACCACCTTCGGCGCCAACTACACCCTGGATGTAAAAATCCTGAAATACGACGCTGACGACCACCGCCGGAAATACAGAGTTCGCGAAATCAAATGTCACCCATGCCCCGACTTGCCGATTATTCACTCGCAACTCCTAAGGAGGGGGACAAAGAACTCTAATGCCGAACGCTTAATCGCATCTACAGCGTTCTCAGTCACATAAGAACTTAGTTGCCCCAAGCCCAAATCCGTACGACTCTCAGTTGCCAATGCCATCCATCTGCCACCGGAATACCCCATTAAGCCTGTCGCGCCTACCATTCCCTCGGTAGTGGTCTAATGGCAAGGCTCTTGCACTCATTTTCAGGCCCGGCTTCAGCATCAAACCTGACCCCAGACTCTGTACTCTCTCCACCGGATCCTCCTTCACAATACCTGATCATCTTCACACTCTGGCTACTCGTATTTTCAGCCTCCAGCCAGATCATGATCATTGCTCCGATCTTACCCTTGATTGGAGAAGAATTGGGCATCGCCGATGCTGCACTTGGTACGCTCATTTCTGCCTACTCACTCATGGTTGGGATGTTCGCGATCCTTTCGGGCCCTGTCTCCGACAGAGTTGGGCGTCGGCGCATACTAATCCTGGGTTGTCTGACGATGACCGCCGCACTCATCCTTCATGCTTTCGTAGTGGGTTACTACTCGTTCCTGCTCGTCCGGGTGTTCGCCGGCTCTGCAGGAGGTATGTTGAGCGGCGCTGCAGTCTCCTATGTAGGTGACGCATTCCCCTATGAACGGCGAGGCTGGGCTACCGGCTGGGTGATGAGCGGCAGTGCCTTCGGTCAGATCATTGGGATTCCGTTAGGGATTGTTATGGCCTCCCGTTGGGGCTTCCAGTCACCCTTCTACATGTTCGCAGTGACTATGGCAGCCACAGTGCTGCTGCTTTTTTATGCAGTCCCACAACCGGACGTTAGGAGGACCGAGCACGCCCTCAGTGTACGAAAGGCAGCAAGTGACTACTGGGACATGCTACGGCGCCCTGAGATCGCGTGGGCAGCAATTGCGTTTTTCGTGATGTTTCTCGGAGTCTCAGTCTTTGTGGTCTATCTGCCTACATGGCTTGAGCGGAATCTTGGGGCGACCGGAGGCCAGATCGCACTCATGTTCCTTATTGGGGGCATCGCCAACGTTCTTGTTGGCCCTTACGCAGGAAAAACGTCTGACCGGATTGGGCGGAGGGGAATCATCCTTCTTGCATGTGTGGGGCTCTCCATCGTAATGCTCCTGACCGTCCCGCTAGTAGCAAGCATGCTCATGGCATACGCCATGTTTTTCCTCACCATGGTGCTGGTGGCCATGAGGACTAGCCCATTCTCAGCCCTACTAACCTCCCTTGTCCAAGACGAACGGCGCGGGTCCCTAATGAGCCTCACAGTCGCACTGGGACAGATGGGCTTTGCTTTCGGAGGGGCGGTAGCAGGACCTCTGTTTGCAAACGTTGGTTACTTTTCCAACACCCTTATAGGTGCTGGACTTATCTTGAGTATGGGTTTGATCGTTTGGTTCTTTATTCCTGAGCCTAAAAGCTAGAAGGAAGCCCCCTGTCGCACCCAAGCCGGGGGTCTATCTTCTCATTCCTTTCGGATGTAGTCACTTATCAACTGCAGATGGCTAAGTATCGCGCACGCCACTGAGATTGGTGCATGGACTTGACCAAAGTCAAAACCCTCACATTGATGAATAAAACCCGATGAGTAAGAGGCCCACGTTACATCTGGCATTCGAACGCGATATCGTTGAAATCCAGGCTCAGATAAGTAAGCTCCTCGACCTAGCCGAGAGGAGAGACCTCGACGTCACCGAAGAGATCGAGGGGCTCTCAGGGCGCCTCGAGCTCCTTAAACAGCAGACCTACGAAAACCTTGAACCTATGCAGCAAGTACAGGTGGCCCGCCACCCAAGTCGGCCCTATACGCTCGACTATGTTGAGCGGATGTTCACCGACTGGGTGGAACTCCGGGGTGATCGCACCTTTCGAGATGATGAGGCTATCGTCGGTGGGTGGGCCCGCCTCCGAGAACACTCCGTAATGGTATTAGGTCAACAGAAGGGCCGAGATATGAAGGAGAACCTTCGTCGTAACTTTGGTATGCCACATCCGGAAGGATACCGCAAAGCCCTCAGACTAATGCGCCAGGCAGAGAAGTTCGGTCGACCCGTGATTATTTTTATTGACACACCTGGTGCATACCCTGGTGTCGGCTCAGAGGAACGAGGTATTGGAGAAGCGATCGCGTTTAATCTTCGGGAAATGTTTCGGCTTCGTGTCCCATTGATTTCTGCAGTTATAGGCGAAGGAATGTCCGGTGGGGCCTTAGGGATAGGTATAACGGATAAAATTCTCATGTTGGAGCACGCTATTTACTCCGTAATATCACCGGAAGGATGTGCGGCTATACTCTGGCGCTCGGCAGACCGTAAGGAAGAGGCGGCTCGCGCATTAAAACTCACTGCGCACGACCTTCTTGAGATGGGCGTCTGCGATCAGGTAATTCCTGAACCATCTGGTGGAGCCCATTCAGATTGGGATGAAGTTGCTCATGCCTTAGAAGAGGTTCTTTATGACACATTAAGCGGACTTTCCAAGCTTCCCCCTAAGCAGCTCATCGAAAGCCGGAGATCTAAATACAACTCGATTGGTGCCTGGCGTGAGGCCTGATAAACCTGTGGCTGGTTTTGCAGAAATCCGCTTTAAGGGTACCCGGAAGGGATATTTTTCGTATTCACAGCTTGATCTTAGGCCAGGACACGCTGTGGTCGTCGAGGCTGACCGAGGAGAGGACCTGGGCAACGTATCTGCTTTAGGGATCATCGCAGAACGCAAGTGCTCATCCTCCGGAGGAGGCTGTGCAACACCCACTCCTGAACATCGGGTGCTCCGCGTAGCGCGTCCCGATGAAGTATCAAGAATCACCACCTTGAGAGAAGACGAGCTGCGGGTGCGAGAAGGGGCCCGCAAGCTGGTTTTAAAGCACAGTCTCAAGATGAAGGTCACAGAAGCTGAGTGGCAGTTCGACCGCAATAAGCTGATCATTTACTTCACAGCTGATAAACGTGTCGATTTCCGGAACCTCGTAAGAGATCTCGCTAAAACCTTTCGAACTCGCATTGAACTCAAGCAAATTGGTGTCCGGGATGAAGCGGCACTCTTGGGTGGGATAGGCAGGTGCGGGCGAGAACTCTGCTGCTCTACTTGGCTGCCTGAGCTCAAGCCAGTGTCTCTTCAATTGGCTAAAGACCAACGTCTCTCGCTCAATCCGGCACAAATCAGTGGCTGTTGCGGGCGGCTCATGTGCTGCCTGATGTATGAACATCGCACATACGTAGAAGCGCGACGTCGATTTCCACGGGAAGGACGCAGAATCAAGACTTCGCGTGGCGATGAGAAAGTCTTAGTTGTCGACATCTGGTCGGATATGGTTTCACTAAGAGACTCTGAAGGAGAGAGCAGAAGCATCTCTCTCGATGAGCTTAAACTAGAAATAGATCAGATCCGGGCGCGCACGCCTAAGGCCGGGAAGAAGGATGGATCGTGAGCCAACCGACTCGCAGGTATATCACCACCCCTATCTACTACGCATCCGGGGACCCACATATTGGCCACGCTTACACTACGATCCTCGCGGATGTGCTGGCTCGTTTTGATCGACTAACTGGTGCAGATGTCCTCTTTTTGACAGGCACCGACGAGCACGGGCCCAAGATTGAAGAGGAAGCAAGCAGGCAAAGCTTGTCGCCAATTGAACTGTGCAATCTCATGGCTGAGCGCTTTCAGGCAGCATGGAAGACGCTTGAGATCTCACATGACCGGTTCATCCGTACCACGGAAGCAGAACACAAGGCTGTGGTTACTGCGTTCTTAGAACGTTTGTGGGAACGAGGAGAAATCTACGAAGGGCCCTACAGTGGATGGTACTGTATACACGAAGAGCGCTACTGGACTGAAAAGGACCTAGGTCCCAATCACTCGTGCCCGGACTGCGGTCGCCCGGTAGAACACCTTCACGAAACCAACTACTTCTTCAAGATGGGGGCATATCAGGATGCTCTTATCTCACACATTGAGGATAACCCCCATTGGATCGTTCCAGAGATCAGACGTAATGAAATCCTAGGCTTCCTGCGGCAGCCACTTGGTGACCTTTCAATCTCGCGTCCTAAGTCCCGAGTAAGCTGGGGCATCACATTGCCCTTTGATGAGGATCACGTCGCCTACGTTTGGGTTGACGCCCTCATAAACTACCTGACCGCTTCCGGTGCTATTGACCCTGGAAAAGTGACTGGGGAGCAGGGATTTGAAGATGTTTCAGGTTCATGGTGGCCGGTGGACCTACACATCATGGGTAAGGATATCCTCACCACACATGCGGTCTATTGGCCCACGCTTCTGATGGGTGCTGGGTTACCCGTTTTTGGGCAAATCCTAGCGCACGGGTGGTGGGTAGTGGGTGAAGCGAAAATGTCTAAGTCACTCGGTAATGTGATTGACCCATTAGCCCTGAGAGAAGAGTTCGGAACAGATGCTGTCCGTTGGTACTTGCTCCGTGAAATGCCTACTGGTGGAGATGCCTCCTACACAGCGGAGCGGTTCCTGGCCCGGTACGACGAGTTAGCCAATGTCCTAGGCAACCTCGGAAGTCGTGTAATATCGATGGTATGGAAGTACCGCGATGGGGTCGTACCTGAAGCACTCGGTAATGGTTTGGATACCGAGATCACTGAGGCGATCCGGAAAGCCACTGAGGCCATGGCGCATTACAAGGTCCACGAAGCATTAGCAGCCTCTATGGATCTCGCGCGGATTGCTAACGGCTATGTCGAGGACAGACAGCCCTGGTCTCAAGCTAAAGACCCGGAAGCTTCAGGAGACCTAGACCAGACACTAGCCACACTTACCCGGGCCCTCATCGTACTTTGCGCGCTTTTTGAGCCGGTCACTCCCGCCAAAATGGCAGAAATGGCCCTCAATTTAGGGCTGGATGGGATACCCACACTCGAGGAGTCCCGCTCTCTTGAACTCGCAGGAAGACGGGTCTCTAGAGGCAAGCCACTGTTTCCACGCATCGAACCGTCATGGGCAGTTTAGCAGTGGCCCCCCGAGTTTATTTGACTTCGCGTCAAAAGGCCTAATAGGTTTGGCCTAACGAGTCGAGTCATTTGACTCTAGAGCCCCTTGGGGCGGGTTACACACACTATCGTTTACCTGGACCCAGGTAGGCCAATGACCGGAAATAAATGGACCTTCCTCCTGGTTAGGGGTGAGAACCAGCCGGTTAAGCAGTACTCCGTCTCCACCCAGACACTTCGCGGCCTTCTCATCCTCAGCTCGCTTATCGCGATCTTTATGATTGGGTTAGCCCTGTCATCCGGTGTGGAAGTAATGGCTCGCGTCGAGGCCCGCGAACTTCACACAAAGAATGAGGCTCTCGATAGAGAGTTCGCCACCTTCGAGACCCGCATCCAGGGCTTAGAGGCTACCCTGGATGCTGTGGCAGCGAGTGATGCGAATTTCAGAAGCATCGCAGGCTTGGAAATTATTGACCCGGAAGTGCTTCAGGCTGGTGTCGGTGGACCAGGACTAGGGTCTCCATCAGACTCGCCACTCTGGGTAGTTGACTCTACTAAAGCAAAAGCGGCTTTTGCACGCTCCTACGACCTTAGTGCTCTAGAACGTCGGGCTTATCTGTTATTTGAGAGCCTAGAAGAGGCCACTGATTCCGTGCTTGCCCACCGCGACTTGCTTGAATCCACACCGTCTATCTTACCGACTATTGGACGGCTGAGTAGCCGCTTTTCACAGGCGCGAGTGCACCCTCTGCACAACCGCCCACTCCCACATGAGGGTGTGGACATTTCAGCACCCAAGGACACCCCTATCTTCGCCACTGCAAAGGGAACGGTGGTGCGAGCAGGCTGGGTTGTAGGCTACGGCCTCACCGTTGAAATCGACCACGGCTTTGGTTTCACGACGCTGTACGGCCACACGTCTACAATTTTGGCGCGATTAGGGCAGGAAGTAGTGCGGGGTGAGGTGATCGCTCGTGTTGGCAGCACTGGCATATCTGCATCATCGCACCTTCATTATGAAGTCAGGGTTGACGGAGTCGCTGAAGACCCTACGAAATACATTCTTCCGGAGGTAGTCACGAATTGACCTTTGAAAGCTCTTGGCTTCCAGGGGCACTTAAGCTTGAATCGTGTTTTTCCCTCGACTACCTTCGGACGTTTCCTTTCCACGGAGCAAGATGCATGGAGTTCGTTTTATGAGAAGGACGCTCCCTTATATGCTGGGGCTACTACTGGCGGCCGGAGCCTGCGGACCTGCTGAGGTCGTGGTGACAATGGAGATCGATGTCCCGAACCCAAGTGGCGGCTCGGTCCCACTCGCCCTCTCGGAAATTGAGGTTCAGCTACTCCCTTATGATCGAGATGCTGTCTTCGATTCAATGACAACCGCCTTCGGGACACCTGAACCAGCTATCCCTCCGGATCTGCTGGCTGCCCGCGCTGAGGTGCAAATGGCCCAAGAGACGTGGGCCGCGTCTCAGAGCCGGTGGAACATCCTGCGAGATACACTCCAGACACTGAGTTCGGCACTCGAACAGTACAGCCGAGGCGAAGCCCAGTACCTCATGCTCTTCCAGGAATTTCAGGACTTTGATAATGAATACTCTAGCGTAGAAAGGCAGGTTGAGGCTGACTTCGCTGAGTTTGATCGACTGCAGCAAGGGACTATCAGAGCTAGTGACTCAGTGCGGATCGTCATAGACCAGTGGGCCGACGAGGCATTTACTGACGTAGGAACGGTATTTCGTGAGAAACAACTAGAAACCGGCCTAGACGTCGCCGTCGATACAACTGATGCCAGCGGTATAGCCCGCACAAACCTACGCGTAAGGCCTGGACAATACTGGGTCCATGCCCGCTACGAGCTGACCTACTCAGAGCTCTACTGGAACGTCCCGATTACGGTTGAAGGAGGGGATCCGGTCCAAATCCGACTTACCCGAGACAACGCGGACGACCGTCCTCTCCTCTAGTCACGGGTACCTGAGCTAAAGTTTGGGTAGCAAGCCGCCTGGGTTAAAGAAAGCCTGGGCGGCTTTCTCTTGACATCTGGATTTGTATTGTGAGTGGCTGTCACAAAGGCTGATGTGCACCATATAAACCTCCGACTTCGTAACCAAATCTCTGGACACTAACCCATCCTACCTTCCTTTCCCGAACAATTACTGTGAGCAAGGCACCAAGCTTGACAGCACCGGACCGCTTCGCAGGTGTCATCCCTAGTGCTGGCTCATCGAGTAGAATGGGTGAGCCAAAGGGCCTGCTAGAGCTTGACGGAAGAACTTTTCTATCGCGCACGGTCAGCGCACTGGTGGAAGGCGGATGTGACCCGGTCTTTGTCGTTGTCGCGGTAGATGAAAAGGAACTCGCAGCTGAAGCCGCTAGAGCCGGTGCCGTCGTAGTAGAAAATTTAGCGCCGGGAGAAGGTCCAATAACATCACTCAGGTTGGTACTCACACTTTTGGACAGCACCGTCGCCGGGTTAGCATATCTTCCCGTGGACCACCCAATGGTCCGACCAGAAACAGTTTCTACGCTTCTGCAAACTGCTCGCACTAAAAATGCTTTGCTCACTATACCGATGATAGGAGACAAAAGGGGCCACCCCGCTCTCTTTTCCGCCTCCCTTTTCTCTGAACTATCCGACCTAAGCCTCGAAGGGGGCGCACGAACCGTAGTTCACAGACACCTTGAGAAAGCCACACAGCTTCAGGTAGAAGACCCAGGAATCCTCGTGGACGTCGACACTCCGGAAGCCTATAGGGCCCTGAGTAATACTTTAGGATCGAATAGCGAGGGGGCGAGGTGACCCTGCCAGCAGCAGAAGCGGCAAAGCTCATGATGTCCGTTACCGAGGCAGGCGGAGCTACAGTAGTGGCCCTGGTAGTAGACTCGCCTTATAAGGATTATACAGGTAAGCGGCTTGCCATTGTGGAATCCACACCCGGCGCCCAACTGAACATTCACGGAGGTTTGGGCTCCGAGGCCCTAGACAAGAAAGTCAGCGAGCTAATGTGGGACGCCCTTCAGGACCCTCGCTCACACGATGGCTTGCGGCGCGTAGAGACTGACGCGGGAACCCTGGAGCTCTACCTTGAAGTTAAGCGCGCGGTCCAAGAGCTCATCGTGGTTGGAGCAGGACATATCGCGCAGCCTATGGCCCACCTTGGAGCCCTGCTTGGCTTTAAGGTAACGGTCCTAGACGACCGACCTGACTTTGCGACCCGAGAGCGGTTCCCTGAGGCCGAGCGACTTGTCGCAGCCGACTTCTCCAACCCGTTTGCTGATATAACAATTCACAGTCGGTCGCATCTTCTCCTAGTGACCCGCGGACACAAGTACGACTATGAGTGCCTGATCCGAGCCCTCAAGATGGACCCGCCACCTGCGTATATTGGCATGATTGGAAGCCGGCGGCGCGTACGGGCTACGTACGTACAACTTCTCGATGAGGGGATAGGGCATGATCTTATCGATCGTATCCACGCTCCGGTTGGACTAAATATTGGAGCAGAGACTCCGGAAGAAATAGCCGTCGCGGTAGCGGCCGAACTCGTGATGTTACGCAGAGGAGGGACAGGGCTGGCACTAAAGGACGTTGAGCGGATTGCAGAGAGGTTCTTCAAGGAAGACGAAGGAGAAGGCCAAACGTGACGAGAGAAGATGATCGGACTCTTACTGATGCTCTGCTGGCTGCGCGTCAAGCAGGCCGCCTCTGTGTGTTAGCTACTGTAGTGGAAACCAAGGGCTCAACACCCCGGAAGGTTGGCGCGCGCATGCTAGTTGATCCCGCGACTGGTTTAGTAGGGACAGTAGGGGGCGGGTGTGGAGAAGCTGAGGTAATTGAATCTGCCCACAGAGTGCTTGGATCAGGGGTTCCTGAGCGTGTCCGAGTAGATCTCACTGATGACTTGCTCTCATGGAGCCCGGCCGTTTGCGGAGGCATCATGGACGTCTTCGTAGAGCTAATCCGCAACGAATGAGCACGTCCGATCGAGTCCGTATCCATTACCAGCGTCTTCCCGACCAAGAGGAAATCTTCAACCAACGACTCATCCTTGAACGTGACGATGTGATCGTGACTCTAACGGACCCTCTCTCGCTTAGTGAACCGATCATTGTAGAAGGAGAGTTGATCTTAGAGTCAGGCTCACAAGCAGTCTGGTTTACGTTCCCCGGAGCCTGGCACGATGTGGGACGCTTCTATCGTGCCGATCATTCTTTCGTGGGCTTCTATGCGAACGTCCTCACACCTCCAACGATTAATGGCCGTGTGTGGCACACAACTGATCTATTTCTAGATGTCTGGGTCCAGGACGATAGCCCTGCCAGAATTCTTGACGAAGATGAGCTCGAAGAAGCTTTGGAGCACGGACACATTGATCTCCATACTGCAGACCGCGCGCGAAAAGAGGCAACCCGGTTGATTGAACTATCAGAAGCTGGCGATTGGCCACCAGACATCGTTAGGGAAATGACACTCGCCCGGATTTTGAGTGAGGAGGCCTACGCTTCGGCCTCTGCTAGGTAGACAGCGCAAAGACGCGAAAAGTCTATATGCACCTGCCTGAGAACTGCCGGATCCTCAAGAACGCAGTCTATCAGTCTGTCGTACCCGTCTAAAGACGAAGCTGGGATCTCAATGTCTTCCCGGTGATAGGACCCCTCGTCAACAAAAAGAAGCCGCACTCTCACCATTGCGCTCTGCTCTAGGATGCTCCAGCTCCATCTTCCTCCAAGAGATCCTCTATATAGGCCTGAATGGATAGGAAGTCCCCAGGAATACGGCGGACTGACCCATCCTTGTTAATCATAATGGTCGGGGTGCCGCTCACCCCAAGTTGCTGACCTAGATACATGTTAGCTGTAACCACCTCAGCATGCCTGTCACTCTTTAGACATTCATCGAACGGGCCTCGATCCAAACCCAGGTCGCTAGCGTAGTCTACGAAGGTATTAACGGCCCTGGTTTCTGTAGACCACCGAGGCTGCATACGAAAGAGATGATCGTGGTACTCCCAGAACTGGTCCTGGTCATTCGCACAGCGAGCCGCACGCGCAGCAAGGAATGCGTGCTGATGCATCCCACCGAGTGGAAAGTCGTAAAAGATGAACCTCACCTGACCAGTCTCTACGTATGAAAGATCAATCTGCGGCTTGATCATCCCCGCAAAATTCATGCATGCTGGACATTGATAATCCCCGAACTCAAGGATCTCGATTGAAGCATCTGGATCCCCCCTGGTCACACCCTGAGCCAAAGCGACAAGCCGGTCGAGATCTTCTATTCCCTCAATCTCTATAGGAGCAACAACAGCACCACCACTCCCGGACCCGACTGACAGTGCCACAAACGCTACGCCAACTATGGCAACCGCAGCGAGAACCAAATAAAGTTTTCTCATATTCGATCCGCCCTCGCGGGCTTCTCGGCGTCGCTCGCTTCTAGACACTTTTCACACTCCATCGGTGGATACATCAGGTCTTGAAAATGTTCTTGCAGCGAAAGCCAATCAAGCGGCGATTGAACTAGCTCGTGAGAAGCTCTACGACCTCAGGGGTCACTGACAAGTCCTCAAGCACGTGGTCTGCACCTGTAGCCTCTAACTCTCTAGCCGTGTAGGTCCCGGTTGCGACCGCCACGGTACGCGTGCCCCCAGCGCGCCCACATGCAACGTCTCTAGGCGTATCACCCACAACAAACGTCTCATTCGCGGACAGATCTGTCGCCCAATGTGCCCTTGCGCGCCTGAGTGCGATCGCCGGGAGTTCATCCCGTTCCTCATGGTCCGACCCAAAACCACCCACCTGAAAACGGTCCCACAACTTTGCTGAAGACAACTTCAGCTGCGCGCCTCCAAAGATGTTCCCGGTTACTAGACCGAGTGCGACGTCATCAAAGGCCCTAAGTGCATCAAGTAAAGCAACAACTCCTGGAAGGACAATCATTGGCCGACCATTAAGCCCGACCTCCAAATGTGCTAGGTAACGAGACCAAAGTTTTAGAAATCCAGAGTCGATAGCATCGTCATCCAAGCCTGCTAAGGTCAGTAGCTCACGAGCTATTTGTGGATCCGTTTTCCCAGCAAAACTTACACGTTTCACTGGGCCTACAGCCCCGTACGTTTCCTCCATAGCTGATGTGAAGGCCTCCTTGGCCGGGCCGCCCTTCAGAAGAGTCCCGTCTATATCGAAGAGGATAAGTCGACGCAATCGAAAGCCACCCTAGACTAATTTGGCTAGTATTGCCGAGTCGAGGTTCCCTCCACTTACAACGGCTGCCACCCGTTGGTCTTGCACATTGACCTTCTCCGCAAGAAGCGCTGCAATAGTCGCAGCTCCACTATACTCGACGATGAGTTTCTGATGCTCAATGAGCTGAAGGGTTGCCGAACGAATCGTTTCATCACTCACAGTAACGACATCATCTATCAGGTCTCGAGCATGTTCAAATGTTAATTGACCCGTAATCACTGGAGCTAGCCCGTCTGCAATAGTTTCCATGTTTGCCAGAAGCTTTGGCGATCCTCGGTCCAATGCCAGCCGCATCGATGCTGCCCCTTCTGGCTCCACCCCAATCACTTTTGTAGCAGGAAGCATCCTCTTGATACATGCCGCAACCCCACTCGCCAGACCCCCACCACCAATCGGTGCAAGTACCATATCCACATCGGGCCATTCTTGTGCAATCTCCCGCCCCACAGTCCCCTGACCTGCGATGATATGCCGGTGGTCGTAGGGCGGGACAATCACTAAGCCCTGCTCAGTCGCTAGCGCTTCTGCCCGCTCTTGTCGCTCTACAGATGTTGTACCTTCAAAGATCAGCTCGGCACCTAGTCTCTCTGCTCCATCCCGCTTGACCTTAGGTGCCGAAGTGGGCATCACCACAACAACTCGTAGCCCGCGCAGCTTGCCTGCCAGTGCAACGGCTTGCCCGTGGTTTCCTGACGAATAGGTGCATACACCAGCAGCAACCTGATCGTCAGAAAGCTGAGAAAGGAAGTTGAATGCTCCCCGGATCTTGAAAGACCCCCCACGCTGCAGACTCTCGCACTTGATGCGCACCATCGCATCCACTGACTCAGAAATCGAGTCTGCGTCCATGAGCGGTGTAGGGATAATAACTCCAGCAAGACGCCTGGCAGCCGACTCGATCTCAGTTAGCCCAACGAGTCCCTCGCCTTGTAACACTTGATTCACTCCGAGTCCCCAACCCCTGCAGAGTCTAGCGTCTCGGCCAACTCTTCATCCTGGCTATTACCGTTCTCGTCCTCGATCACAAGTCGAGCAACGTCGACGACTGAGTCACCCTCATCGAGATTTACCAACTTCACACCCTGAGTCGCACGACCAATAAGCGAGATTTGCGAGACCGGTTGTCGCATTACGACTCCGTTACGCGTGATGACCATTAGTTGCTCGTCTTCTTGAACGGACTTCACAGCAACCACCTGCCCTGTCTTAGGAGAGGTTTTAAGGTTAATGACCCCTGAGCCCCCACGTTTTTGGAGCCTGTACGCATCAACTTCCGTTCGCTTCCCAAGCCCGTTCTCTGATACCACAAGCAACTTCGAGTCCGGACGAACCCGCACCATACCGACGACGATGTCTTCGCCTCGTAACCTCAACCCGCGTACGCCTTCAGTAGCCCGCCCCATTGGACGAGCATCACTTTCATGGAAGCGGATCGCCTTGCCCGCGCGGCTCGCCAGGATAACCTCATCCTCGCCTGACGTGATCTGCACATCGATCAGCTCATCTTCGTCTCGGATATTGATCGCGTTCAAACCGACAGTCCGAACATTCCCGTAGGCGGAGAGCGCGGTCTTCTTCACAACACCGAGTCGTGTCCCAAAAAGTAGGTACTTGTCGTCACTGAACTCCCGCACTGGAAGTACAGCTGCAATCTGCTCGTCTTCACCTAGATTGAGCAGGTTGATAATCGGCTTTCCTCGCGCAGTACGCCCGCCTACTGGAATCTCCCAAACCTTCTTCCAGTAGCATTGCCCGCGCCTCGTGAAAATCATCAGGTAGTCATGCGTTGAGGCAATGAACATCCCCTCAACCCAGTCTTCTTCTTTCGTATCCATGCCCCGCAGACCGCGTCCGCCTCGACGCTGGGCACGATACGTGTCAACCGGCAGACGTTTCACGTAGCCCTGATGGGACAATGTTACCACCATGTCCTCTTCTACGATCAGGTCTTCTACATTGAATGAACCAACCGCCGCTGTAATCTCGCTTCGACGATCATTTCCGTACTTTTCTGCTACTTCACGTAGCTCATCCTTGAGAATGCCCATGCGGACCTCCTCAGAGCCCAAGATCTCTCGGAGTTCCTCAATGAGCGCGCGTACTTCCGATAACTCTTCTTCGAGCTTCTCAATCTCGAGGCCGGTTAGGCGTGCAAGCCTCATGTCCAGGATTGCCTTGGCCTGCCGTTCCGTAAGGTTAAATGAACTCTGGAGTTCCTGTGATGCGGTATTAGTGTCCTTGGATCCCCGAATGACCTTGATCACCTCATCGATGTTATCAACAGCGACCTTGAGACCTTCGAGGATATGCTCGCGATCGAGCGCCCTATTGAGATCATACTCAGTACGCCGGACGATGACCTCATGCCTATGATCAATGAAATGACCAAGGATCTCCTGCAACGACATAACCTTCGGCTGACCGTTGTGAAGAGCTAGCAGGATCGTCCCGAACGTCGACTGCATCTGCGTGTGCTTGTACAGACGATTAAGGACTACATGAGGGACAGCGTCACGCTTTAGTTCGATGACGATCCGCATGCCGTCCCGATCTGACTCGTCACGCATATCACGGATATCCGTCAGCTTCTTGTCCCTAACCAACTGTGCGATTTGTTCGATCAGTCGTGACTTATTCACCATGAATGGGATTTCAGTGACGATGATTCGCTCCGTATTAGCGTCGACCTCCTCGATTTCAGCTCGGGCACGCATAACAATTCGGCCTCGGCCGGTGCGATAAGCTTCGCTAATCCCCTCGGTGCCGCAGATGAAACCACCCGTTGGGAAATCAGGGCCCAACACGATGCCTTCCAGTATCTGGTTTGTCTCTTCTTTAGATAGATCTGGATTGTCGATCAGTGCAGCACACGCATCGACAATCTCTCGCAAGTTGTGCGGCGGGATATTAGTAGCCATTCCGACCGCAATCCCCGAAGAGCCATTGACTAAAAGGTTGGGGGCCTTTGAGGGAAGCACGGATGGTTCGTTTCGACTGTCGTCAAAATTCGGCGTGAAGTCGACGGTATCCTTCTCGATGTCAGCCAGAAGCTCCGTGGCAAGGCTTGTCAGGCGAGCCTCTGTATAACGGTAGGCCGCAGCTCGATCGCCATCGATTGAACCAAAGTTCCCCTGCCCGTCGACCAGCGGATGGCGTAAGGAGAATTCCTGCACCATCCGCACCATCGCCTCGTACACCGCAAGGTCACCGTGCGGATGGTATTTACCCAGTACGTCACCAACTACGGTAGCGCTCTTTTTGTACGCACGGCCGGGATTCATCCCGGCCTCACTCATCGCATACAGGATACGCCGATGAACCGGCTTGAGTCCGTCTCGGACATCGGGTAGCGCCCGTTGCACGATAACGCTCATTGAGTAGTCAATGAACGATTCCCGCATTTCATCTTCTAGGAGGCGCGCTAAAACTGTCGAGCCACCTCCGTTTCCGCCTTCGAGTTCTAGTTCTTCACTCATTGCGGCGTCCTTCCTATCAAGGTTTTCTGTAGCTGCGGAGCACCAGATATATGCCTAGGACCGGCATGTACTGGGACCGTGCCGTGCAGATTTTTGAAAGGGGCCCGGCCCGCTTTTCGGACCGGTTGCACAACGCAGCTGGGGGGGGCTTGATACACCCCGAAAAATAACCCTATTGGACCCTGGGTTGAACCCCAGAAACACCTTTTGGCACAAGGGATTTCATGCTACAGCAGCAAAGTCCACTAGCTCTCTGAATCCAGCCCCGTCTAGCGTGGCCCTAAGAAGCTGCCTGGCACCTTCCTGACCAACAGCTGCCAAATGAAGGCAGCCTCTTGTTCTGAGTCCTGATTCCGTATCGACCACAGGAGCGCCGTGAATTTCCTGACCGAGTTTTTGTGGATTCAAATCGACGAAGGCGAGCACTCGGGTCCCCGCATTGAGTAGGGCCCTAGCAACCGCCTTGCCCACGGGTCCAGCGCCCCAGATCACCGCTCCATCCATGCCCTGGAGGAGCGTGCGCTGCAGATAGTATACCTTACAGGCCAGGAATGATTCTGGACTGTAACGCCTGTGAGTCCTAGACAGCCGACCCGGATGCTCCCTCCAGCGAAGGAGTTGAACTGGGACCTTGCCTAGTCTGTATCCTTCTGCCCATAGACGAAACAAGAGGTCATAGTCCTCAGGCCACCCCTGATCTCGATAACCACCTATTGCGTCAACAATCTTACTTCGCAAGAAAAAAGTTGGGTGTGCAAGCGGACACTCAACGAAGATTTCCCTAGCTATATCCTCTGGAGTGACCAATCCGTTAATCCAGTTCTCATAGCGACGCGCCCCATCACGAACCGCTTCCTCGGGAAAGTACGTCACTCCTGTACCGCAACCCGCCAGTGATGGGTCAGCCTCCAGCATTGCCAGCTGTCTCTCCAGCCTATGGGGCTCGGCGACGTCGTCCGCATCCATGCGAGCCAGGTACCTACCGCTTGCCTCGGCCCTAGCATGCTCAAGCGTTGCTACTATCCCCATAGGCTTGTGGCTAAACACTTTAATCCGGCTGTCTCTTTTGGCCCATGTATCCAGAGCCTGGCGTGAACCATCAACGGAACCATCGTCCACAGCTATGAGTTCAAAATTTTCCAGAGTCTGCGACAGCAACGAGACCATTGCAGCATCAAGATAGGGTCCGGCATCGCGGACAGGCAGGATCACTGACACCACTGGAATAGCCGATTTCATAAGGGATACACATCACATTCTAGATCGATAGGCCCCGTAAAGATCGTGAAGTGGACCTGGCCAAGGGCAGGCGTGGAGCAAAGCAGCTCAGTTCTATGCAGAAGCAGATCCTTCCTCTAGAACCTGCGATAGGTAACGGCCAGTATGGCTCTTCGGCTCGGCAGCAATGGTCTCCGGCGGTCCCATGGCCACGATAGAACCACCCTGACTACCGGCCCCCGGCCCGAGATCAATGACCCAGTCGGCAGCTCTTACAACGTCGAGGTTGTGCTCGATCACCAGAACTGTGTTTTCTGCCTCCACCAAACGGTTCAGTACACTCAAGAGCTCGCGGACATTATCGCCCGACAAACCAGTCGTAGGCTCATCTAGAATGTATAGGTTTCGACCCTTCTTCCCTGCCGTATTAGTTAGCTCACGCGCGATCTTAAGGCGTTGAGACTCGCCTCCTGATAGCGTCGGGGCAGGTTGCCCCAGTCGTAAGTAGCCTAGGCCTACCTGCTGAAGTTGCCAAAGGGCTCGGCCGAGCTTTCTCTCCCGGATAAAAAAGCGGATTGCCTCATCCACGGTCAGGTCCAAAACCTCGGAAACGTTTCGGCCACTCACTTTCACGTCTAGAAGATCACGCCTGTATCGGGTGCCTCCACAGGCGTCACACGGCACCAAGACGTCAGCGAGAAAAATCATCTCGATCTCTAAGTGCCCAGCACCCTTGCACACCTTGCAGCGACCCCCGTCAACGTTGAAGCTGAAGTGTCCGGGACCAAAGCCACGCTCACGTGACAGAGGTTGCGATGCGAAAAGCTTACGTACTTCAGACCACGCCTTTATGTATGTGACCGGATTTGAGCGTGGCGTCCGTCCAATAGGAGACTGATCGACCAAGACGACGTCATCAATATGAGCGAGGCCTTCCAGAGCTGTGTACCCACCGACTACTTCACCCAGGTGCTCTTTCGCACTTGTCTGGCCGCTCAATTCGTACTCCGCAGCGCGATAAAGAACATCGTGGACCAGCGTCGACTTCCCAGATCCTGAGACTCCCGTTACCACCGTTAGTGTCCCCAATGGGACCTCTACATCCACACCTGTGAGGTTGTGTTGCCGTGCACCACGAAGCGTAAGGCTTGGTCCGTTCACATCGCGCCGAGACTTGTGCTCTGGCGACTCCGATTTTCCAGACAGGTACAGACCCGTAGCGGTCTCCGCAGATTCTAGGCGATCTGGGGGGCCCTCGAAAACAACCTCGCCTCCGTGTTCACCAGCGGCTGGGCCAAGCTCTACGACATGATCCGCTACACGAATAGCCTGCGTGTCATGCTCCACGACAACGACCGTGTTGCCCGCAGAACGTAGGCGGCCCAGCAGGTTTAGGAGTGCGCCTGTATCGAGCGGATGTAGCCCAATAGTCGGCTCGTCCAAAACATAGAGCGTGTCTACGAGAGAAGCTCCTAGTGAGTTCGCTAGGCTAATACGCTGGGCTTCCCCACCGGACAATGTCCGAGTCTGACGGCTCAACGAAAGATACCCGAGCCCTACATCAACCAAAAAGCTGGTTCGTGATCGCAACTCGCGGAGCAGTGCCTTGGCAATCTTCTGTTCCATGGCCGTTAACTCAATCGTGGCAATCCATTCCTGCAATTCCTCTAGCGGCATATCCGCCACTTCTGAGATCGTACGATTGCCGACCCGTACCCATAAACCCTCAGGCCTGATCCGGGCCCCACCACAATCCCTACAAGTCTTTGGAGCCTGGTACTGTCTGAGGAAAACTCGGATGTACTGTTTGTAGCGTTTCTTCTCCCGTGAAATAAGGAAGGGGATGACTCCCTTAAAGCCCTTCGTCCCATAAATTACGGCTTCGCGAAAAGCTTTGGGGAGTGTCTCCCACGGAGAGTACAGAGAAAGATTACTGTCCAGAACGAAGTCTCTCAGCTTCTTACGTTCGCGCCTGTACCGAGGCTTCTCCCACGGATCAACTGCCCCGTCCGAGATGGACCTATCAGACTTTGGGATTATGAGCTCAGGGTCATAGTCTAGTGTGGCCCCGAAACCGGTACAGAGTTTGCAAGTCCCGTAAGGATTATTGAATGAGAACAGCTGGGGACGTGGATCTAGAAAGTCGACCCCGGTGTGCTCTGCACAGCGAAACCGCTCGGTAAAGAGCATACGGCCAGGAATACCCTCACCCATGTCAGCTACAACGACTACCGCCTCCCCCTCCCCTTCCACCAAGCACGTCCCCAATGAATCTGCAAGTCGTTCCTTCTCAGAATCCTTGACTTTCAATCGGTCCACCACAACCAGGACCTCATCTGCTGCTGCCAAGTCCAGAACAGGATCCTGAAGATCTCTGCCCGTGACACCAGCAACGTCAACTGCAACACCATCGACCAGAAGTCGCACAAAACCCATCGCGCGTAAATTTGATATGACAACGTCGTGTTCTACATGCTCATTAACCGGGAAAGGAAACGTGACTTGAACCCGTGCCCCATCCGCCAGAGAAAGCACCTTATCAACAGCAGAACTGACCGTATCCGGCTGAACATATCGGTCACATACGGGGCAATGCGTGCGTCCAACCCGCGACCACAGAAGGCGCAGGTAGTCGTAAACTTCGGTAGCTGTGCCGACAGTTGAACGGCTCGTCTTAACAGGGTTCTTTTGCTCGATGGCTACAGCTGGGGAGATGCCGTCAACCAAGTCCACATGCGGCTTCTCCATGCGATCCAGAAACTGTTTTGCATAAGTAGAAAGAGACTCGATATAACGGCGCTGACCCTCTGCGAAGAGGGTGTCGAGAGCCAACGAACTCTTGCCCGACCCGGATGGGCCTGTGATCACTGTCAGGCATCGTCGCGGCAGATCCAGGTCAATTCCCTTGAGGTTGTGTTGCCTGGCTCCGCGGATCCGAATCACATCTTCCATATCAGAATGATAAAGTCAACGTTTAGAGACAGGAGGCTTGACGCTTACACCAACCACAGACAACTTGGGCGTCTTATGAGCATAGTAATCTACATCCGGCATCATCATCATCACGCGGCCCACAAGGGTGGCGGGAAGGTTGTGCGCGTCTAGGACGTAGATCCGAAACAAGCACCCACCGCGGCCCGTCGAGACGGGCCGCGGTTTTTTTTTCGACTGAAGTGAGGATGCATACAATGAGTGACAGACCTATTCGAGTTGCGCTTCCTAATAAGGGTCGCCTCTCTGAGCGGGCGTTGGAACTCTTCGAGCTGGCAGGACTGCGTCCCGCCTTTGTGGCGGAGCGTGCCCTGGTGGCATCGCTAGGTGAACGATTCCAGGCAATCTTTGTGAGAACTCAGGATATCCCAGAGTACCTAGCCGACGGTGCTGCTGAAATTGGGGTAACAGGAGCAGACCGGGTAGCAGAGAGCGGACGGGATGTTAGAGAGATCCTAGATCTCGGCTTCGGTGCGTGCCGGCTAGTCGTGGCTGCTCGTGAGGAGTCCGAGGTCGTTGAGACAAAACACCTGCCTCCGGGCACTAGAGTTGCGACTTCTTTCCCCCGCATCGCCGCCCAGTACTTCGAAGGCCTAGGCATACCAATAGAGATCACCCCAGTTAGCGGTGCCACCGAGATCGCACCCCACCTCGGAGTTGCTGACGTAATCGTCGACCTCACTTCAACCGGATCGACCCTTCGTGTCCACAGCCTTCGGGAGGTCAGCACGGTACTCGAGTCTACGGCTCGCTTGATTGCCAACCCTGCCGCGCTTGACGATCCAGAAATAGGTAGAGAAGTACAGAACCTCGCCACAGCACTGGAGTCGGTATTGAGGGCAAAGGCCAAAAGATACCTCATGGCCAATGTGCCTCGCGATCGGTTAGAGGAAGTCCGGAAAGTGATCCCCGGGCTCTCGGGCCCCACGATCGTGGAAGTGCTAGATGGAGACTCCTGGGTAGCAGCTCATGCAGTTGTAGATGCTGATCTCGTGTACGAGACCATCTCTCAGCTCAAGGGGCTCGGAGCACAGGGAATACTGGTGACTAGGATAGAGAGGCTCACCCCATGACCGACCTCGAGCTATTCGCACGTGGCCGGCTCTCAGATGTTGGGGCTACAGTTTTTGCGGCGTTAATGAATCGAACACCTTCAGATAATCCTGATTTGGTGGATTCTGTCGCCAGCATCCTAACTGAAGTGCGAAATCGCGGTGATCAGGCCCTTCTGAAAATGGCAGAGCGTTTTGATGAAGTCGTGCTAACAGAGCTAGAAGTGCCATCTGACGCGTGGGAAAAGGCTAACGATGCACTCGACCCACTTGTCCGAAAAGCTCTACAGAGGGCAGCCCGTAACATCCGTGCCTTCCACGAAATCCAGGTCCCCAGCGATGTAAGCTTGGATGTGGAACCCGGTGTTAGAATCACGAGATCTTGGGCCCCACTCCGACGAATTGGTGTTTACGCTCCTGGGGGGCGAGCCGCCTACCCCAGCTCGGTCCTGATGGGCGTGGTTCCCGCAAAAGCCGCAGGAGTAGACGATGTTCTGGTGTGTTCGCCACCTGGGCCATCAGGTTACCCGCCAGATGAGGTGCTAGCAGCCTGTGCCGTGGCGGGAGCTGACCGCCTCTTTGCAATCGGGGGAGCTGGCGCCGTAGCAGCCCTGACTTATGGCACGCAAACTATTCCTCGTGTGGACGCCGTTTTCGGGCCTGGAAACCATTGGGTCACGGAGGCCAAGAGACAGGTAGCTGGGCAAGTGGTTATTGATTCTCCGGCAGGCCCTTCTGAAGTCTTAGTGCTAGCGGACGAACAGAGCGACTCGCGACTCGTAGCATACGAACTCATGGCACAGGCAGAACATGATCCCGACGCAGCCTGTGTGCTGGTGACGACATCAGCACGGCTGGCAGCGGACGTAGAAGTGGCTTTGCTCGATCAACTACAGGCCGCTCCGCGAGCCGAGATCTGCCTGCAGGCATTTCGCTCTGCCGGAGCAATTCTTACTGCTGATTCGCTAGAAGAGGCTATAGGCTTCACTCGTAGCTACGCACCAGAGCACTTGAGTGTTATGACCGCAAATGCAACGGCTGATGCAAAAAGCGTTGGGACCGCAGGTACGATCTTCGTAGGTGCGGCAGCTTCCGTAGCATTCGGGGACTACCTGACAGGTGCGAATCATGTACTTCCGACAGCGGGGCGAGCCAAGAGTTTCTCAGGGCTTTCCACCCTTCACTATCTAAGGTCCTTTACTATCCAGGAGATTGAGGCAAACGGGGCCGATGCTATGGCAGATGACGTTGCCGTACTCGCCGAAGCCGAGGGACTCCAGGCACACGGCAAGGCAGCTTTAGCAAGGAGGCTCTTTTGACCCCCTTTCCGCGCTCGGACTATGCTGAGCTTGATCGGTACGACCCTGGCCGAACCTCTGTCGATGTCGATCTCAGCGATAACACAAACCTGTGGGGTCCCCACCCCCGTGCTCTAGCTCGGATACGGGCTGCTGATGGGGACGACTTGTCTCGATACCCAGAACTTTATGCGGACAAGCTCCGCAACGCAGTCGCAGATCGCTTCGGCATAAGGCCAGAGTGTGTGACGACGGGTGCCGGCTCAGATGACGTTCTAGACTCCGCCTTTCGGGCGTCCTCGGAGCAAGGAGCAGTCGTAGCCTACCCAGCACCGACATTCTCCATGGCTTCTGAATTAGCTCTTATGAATGGAATGCGGCCAAGGCCGATTGTGTGGTCCCACGCACTAGATACACCTGAGCTTCTTCTCGAAAACCAGCCATCACTCGTATACGTATGCCGACCGAACAATCCGACTGGGGAGGCCGCTCCTGTTAAGTGGATCGATAAATTAGTCGGTCTATGTGAGGATTCGGGCACCTTAGTCCTCATCGACGAAGCGTACGCGGACTTCGCTGGAGCTTCACTGATCTCCACAGCTGTGGAGGTTCCCAACCTGTTGGTAACCCGAACAACCTCAAAAGCATACGGTCTGGCAGGACTGCGGTGCGGCTACGGTGTTGCCAGACCTGATGTCATCCTAGAAGTCGACAAATCACGGGGTCCATACAAGGTTGCAACGTTAGCCGCTGACGCAGCAGCAGCAGCAATCCAGGACGCTGATGGATGGATGGCACGAAGCATCGACGAATGTCTTAACAATCGTCATAGGCTACACGAAGAGCTCCAAAAACGGGAACTCGATCCCTTGGAGTCCCAGGCAAACTTCATCCTATTTAGGGCACCTTCTGGATCGGCAACCGATGATGCCAGGGCGCTACGCAATCAAGGGGTGCAGCTCCGGCCTTTTAAGAAGATCCCCAGCCTTGGTGATAGCCTGCGGGTAACAATCGGGCCTTGGCCGCTTCTCGAGCGATTCTTGTACGTCCTGGACAGTCATCTCTCCGCCCTAAATGGAATGGACTCATCATGAGGCTAGCATTGCTTGATTACGGGGCAGGCAACCTCCACTCACTCGGCAAGGCACTCGAAGGTGCAGGAGCAGAGGTTGTTATCACCTCAGACTGGTCTAAAGCTCTTTCTCTGAGCGCATTGATACTCCCAGGTGTCGGTGCTTTTGGGGCCGCCGCCGCCGCGCTTCCACAGGACCGTGCGCCGATTCGCGAGGCACTTCAAGGAGGATTTCCTTGTCTCGGTATATGCCTCGGCATGCAGTTGTTCTTCGAAAACTCTGAAGAATCCGAGGGAGACGGCATTAGCCTTGTACCTGGCAGCGTCGAGCTTCTGGACGCTCCTGTCGTTCCTCAGATGGGCTGGAACGACGTGGAAATTGACGATGATCCGATCTTTGAAGGTGTCGGTCCACTAATCGGCTATTATGCGAACTCCTACATTTGTGTGCCCGACAAAGAAGCTGACACAATTGCGTGGTCTGAGTATGACAATCGACGGTTCGCCGCAGCCGTGCGTCGAGAGAACACTTGGGGCATGCAGTTCCATCCAGAAAAAAGCTCGGCACCAGGACGCCGGATCATCGCAAACTTTGTTGCAGCGGTGAGAGGAATGTCATGATTGCCGCACCCGCAGTTGACTTGAAGGAGGGACGTTGTGTGCAGCTTATAGGAGGCCAACCCAACGAGGTTGCGGTCTCGCTACCCGACCCGGTATTTCAAGCTGAACAGTGGTTCCAGTGCGGTTTCGCAACACTTCACGTGGTAGATCTCGACGCTGCACTTGGTACTGGTGACAATCTCAATGCGATCCGAAAGGTCGTGCAAACCACTGAAGCCACGACTCAAGTCGGCGGCGGGATCAGAGATGATGCCAAGGCTTCGGCGCTACTAGAGATTGGGGTCGACCGCATCGTCGTGGGGACTCGAGCTCTCGATGACCCCGATTGGCTAGCCACTCTAACCCGGACGCACCCAGGACAGATAGTGGTCGCGGTCGACACAAGGGATGGCAAAATTCTCAGAAAAGGCTGGACAGAGGAGACGACCCTCGAGGTTGCTAGCTACCTTCCTAGTTTAGAGTCCCTTCCACTTGCCGGAATACTATCTACTAACGTCGGACGGGAGGGCCGCTTAGGTGGCATCGATCGAAGTGAATGTTCTGAAGTCGTAGCCTTGAGTCCTCACCCGATATGGGTTTCAGGAGGCATCACCACGACTGATGAATTGGCCTATTTAGAGGAAATTGGTGCTGCAGGAGTGGTACTTGGTATGGCTCTCTATACTGAGACCTTGAACGTTCACGACGTCGCAACCAAGTGGGGCGGCGCAAACACAGCCAGAGACCCATGAGCAAGCTAAAACGCGAAACGAAGGAGACGCAGATCGTAGCCGAAGTCCGAATCGGCACGGGATTATCGAACGTCGACATCGACGACCGCTTTCTCGCCCATATGGTTGAGACCTTAGCGCGCTACGCTGGCCTCGACATTAATCTCAAGGCTAAGGGTGACCTTCGGCACCATCTTGTCGAGGACGTCGCGATCACCCTAGGTCTCGCGCTAAGAGATGAAGTGCTTGACCAAGCGAACCGCTACGGATGGGCCCAAGTGCCAATGGACGAAGCACTGGTAGAAGCCGCGGTAGACATAGGTGGGCGCCCTTACTACGTCGGCCAACTTCCATCAAAGCTCTACGCGCACTTCCTACACTCCTTTGCCACGAACCTGGAGGCGACACTCCACGTGCGGGTACTTCGGGGCCAGGATCGGCATCACGTCGTGGAAGCAGCTATCAAGGCAACAGGACTCGCGCTCAGAGAAGCAATTAAGGAGGGTGACGCAGTCTTCAGCACCAAGGGATCCGTTCAGATTGAGCGCCTAGACTGATGCTTCGTCCACGCGTCATTGTGTGTCTCGATGTCAAAGACGGTCGAGTTGTTAAGGGTACTCAATTCAAAAACCTTCGCGACGTCGGAGATCCAGTCGAACTCGCCCGCCGATACGAAGCAGAAGGCGCTGATGAGATCGTGTATCTCGACGTTTCAGCATCAAAGGAGAAACGGGGGACCCTGCTCGATGTCGTACGGCGCACAGCGGAGACTCTTTTCATCCCACTTACGGTAGGTGGCGGGGTCAGGTCAGCCGATGACATCGGTCCTTTGCTGCGCGCGGGTGCGGATAAAATCAGTGTAAACACGGCCGCTGTGAATGAGCCTGAGATACTTTCGATTGGGTCAGAACGCTTCGGAAGTCAGTGTATTGTGGCTAGCATCGATGCCGCTAGCGAAGATGGTATGTGGCGCTGCTATACTCATGGAGGATCGCAACCAACCAACTTAGACGGTATCGAGTGGGCCGCTGAATGTGAAAGGCTGGGAGCAGGTGAAATCCTTCTCACTTCGATCGACCAGGACGGAGCCCGTTCGGGTTACCAAATTGACCTAACCCGTGAGGTAGCAGATAACGTCCCAATCCCCGTCATCGCCTCCGGGGGGGCCGGAAAGGCTGAACACCTGCGAAATGCCTTTGATAAAGGGCGTGCGTCGGCTGCCCTGGTCGCGGGCATTCTACACGACGGGCTAACAACCGTAGGATCTCTGAAAAGATCCCTGACTGCTTGGGGAATTCCTGTACGACCGATTCAAACGAGCTGATCATGACCAATCGAGTCCTCCACACTCAGGCAGAACTAGATGCCATTGACTTCGGAAAGCTGGATGGCTTAGTACCAATTGTCGTGCAGGATGCGGAGAGTGGGCAGGTACTCATGCTAGGCTTCACAAACCTGGAAGCGGCGCAAAAGACGCTCGAAACAAGACAGGTACACTTCTGGTCACGATCACGCCAAGAACTATGGCGTAAGGGTGAGATCAGTGGAAACACTCTCAGCCTGACCTCACTGCACACTGACTGTGACAGCGATGCCCTACTGGCTCGCGTAAAGCCTGATGGCCCAACCTGTCACACTGATGAAACGAGCTGCTTCGGTGAGGAAACGGAGGTTCTTGCAGGCTACCTTGCCAGGCTCGACGTAACCCTGGCTGCTCGGGCTGAAGAGCGTCCAGAGGAAAGTTATACCGTTCACCTCCTCGACGATAAGAACCTCAGGCTGAAAAAGCTCGGTGAAGAGACAGCAGAACTGGTCGCATCACTCGCTACTGGAGATCAACCTGGCATGGTTGCGGAGGCGGCTGACCTCATGTATCACCTGCTCGTCGCATTAAGGGCGGAGGAGATCTCCGCCGCAGACCTGCTCCGGGAGCTCGCAAACCGGGCATGAGTGACGTCGTCGCATTCCACGAGGAGGAAGTTCTCGGGAAAGCATACGACGCTCGTCTGATGCGCCGACTGATAACCTACCTAAAGCCCTACTGGTTGAAGGTAGCTCTAGCCGTCCTCGTCCTTCTGGGTAGCTCAGCGACCGCCATCGTAGGTCCATGGGTGACACAGCTCGTAATTGATGAGGCCATTCCCGCTGGTGACACCCACTATCTGGGCATTCTCGCGGGCATTTTGTTCGCCACAGCCTCCCTAGCCTTTGTGCTCGGTTACGTACAAGCGGTCATCACCACTTGGTTGGGTCAGGCAGTCATGTTCGACCTCCGATCTGAAATTTTTGCCAAGCTACAGCGCGCTGATCTCAAGTTTTACGACAAGAACCCGATTGGTCGCTTGATGACTAGGGTTACGAATGACGTCGAAACACTGAACGAACTCTTCAGCTCAGGCGTCATAACAGTTTTCGGCGACCTATTCACCCTCGCATTTATTGTGGGTGCCATGCTCCAGATGAACTTAGAGCTTGCACTCATCACCTTCAGTGTCCTCCCCCTAGTGTTCCTTACTGCTTTTCTGTTTAGAGCCAAGGTCCGCTCTGCCTATCGCGACATTAGAGTTCGGCTTGCGCGTGTGAATGCATTTCTCCACGAACGCTTCACAGGAATCCGAGTCGTACAGCTTTTTAACCGAGAAGAGGCGGATTCTGACCGGCTAGAAGAACTCAACCAGGACTACTTGGGTGCCCACCTACGCTCGATCACCTATTACGCACTCTTTTTTCCTGCAATCCAGTTCTTCACGGCATTGGCTTTGGCCCTAATCATTTGGTACGGAGGCCTCCAGAGCCTTGAAGGGACTATCACAGTGGGGGTGATTGCAGCCTTTCTGCAGTATGCACAGCGGTTCTTTAGACCTGTTCAGGACCTGTCTGAAAAATACAACCTTCTACAAAGTGCCATGGCTTCTTCAGAGAGAATCTTCAGGCTGCTCGATGAGGAAATCACCGTAACAGACCCACCAGACCCCAAGCGGCTGTCCCACCCTACGACAGGACTGATCTCGTTCGAGAAGGTCTGGTTTGCGTACGATGAAGCCCCAGGGGGCGAGCCAACCTGGGTACTGCGCAACATCGATCTGCAGATTAAACCGGGTGAAAAGGTTGCCCTAGTCGGCCATACCGGAGCTGGGAAAACCACGCTTATCAACCTCTTGATGCGCTTCTACAATCCGACCCATGGCCAGATTTGCCTAGATGGTCTCCCCATTGGTAAAACCAGCATCAAGGAGCTTCGTTCACGCATCGGCCTGGTTTTACAGGATGTGTTTTTATTCAGTCAGGACGTAGGCTATAACGTTCACTTAGGCGCCTCACAAATCGACCAGAAGAAGATTCAAGAGGCTTGTGAACGGGTCGGAGCTGATCGATTCATCGAGCAGCTAGAAGGAGGGTACGGGCAACCTCTCGGAGAGCGCGGGACCAAACTGTCCGTCGGAGAGCGTCAGCTTATAAGTTTTGCGAGAGCCCTCGCTTTCGACCCAGAGATCCTCGTTTTAGATGAAGCGACGAGCTCGGTTGACTCTGAGATCGAAGAACGTATCGAGGTGGCCACTCAAAAGCTGCTGAAAGGCCGCACCTCACTTATCATCGCACACCGTCTATCGACCATTCAAAACGCTGATCGGATTGTTGTTCTGCATCAGGGCGCTGTCTGCGAGCAAGGCACCCACGAGGAACTTCTAGCAACAGAAGGACTCTACGCACGACTTTATGAGCTTCAGTTCGCCTCACCGGCAATCAGCTAGAGTCTACCAGGAAGGGAGGGAGAGGGAGCGGCCCTATCGGTAGCTGTTGGCGTTTGCGATAGCCGTGCGGTTGAATCAATCACAGCGTGACGCCGGGAAACAGGTGCCACAACCCCTGCTACCCTAATCATCGGCTCGGTATCGAAACCCCCCACAGGCTCAAGCGCCGATCCCGTGTAGTGACTCCCGGCGTTCCAAAGAATCCACTCGTCTATACCAGCATCGTAGGTCGCCTGAATCTGTGCGCGAACTTCAGCACTTTCATAGATCGGTTCCCCAAGACTGAAATCCTGTAGCCATGGCCGGGTCAGTCCAGCTCCAGCCACCTGCTCAGATCGACTCAGGGCATCGGTTAGTGCTCGTAGAACGATTTCGTAAGGGTGAGCATTGGGGATCTCAAATCCAAAACTCCCAGTCCAGTAGTGACTCGGGTATACCATCGGGAGTGCCACATCAACGACATCGATAAAAGATTCCCAAACCTGCCCAATACCTACATCACGCCGCGCGGATGTAGTGACGCCAAACACGTCGGCAGTCACCTGGACACCTAAATCAGTAAGTTCACGTCGCAGGTGAGCGAGCAGATCCCGAATGGCTGAAGCCTTACTGCGGCCTTCGTCCCCATGGAAGACAGCACGTCCAAGATCAGACTCAGGAGCATCGGGAAAGCGTATGTAATCGAATTGTATCTCGGGAAAGCCCATTTGTGCGACCTCGCGGGCAATCTCTAGATGATAGTCCCAGACCCCCTGAACGTAGGGATTAAGCCAGGTGATACCCTTACTATCAACCCAGACACCACCTGCTGTATCGTTCACAGCATACTCGGGTCGATGACTGGCAAGTATGGGGTCCTTAACCATCACGATCCGAGCAATTGGATAAATCCCCTCCTCCTCAAGCCGTAAAAGTAGCCCAGGGAGATCATTAATTCGGATCTCTTCACTCGCTCCGATCTCATGTGCCAACGCTACTTCCGTGTGATGACTCAGATATCCCGTCGCGTCCTTGATATCGATCACGAGAGAGTTCACTTCTGTGTCACGTACTAAATCCAGCAAAGGCCCCATCCTAGAACTTGAACCTGCAGCCCAAGCATTCACATAGAGACCACGAATGCTATTGGGCCTGGGAAAGCGGTCACCTGGAATGACGCTCGAAGAATCCGCCATGGGCGGGACAAAGCCTGTTTCGTCTAGGGTGCCCTGTATGCCCTGGATAGGATCATCTAATGTCGGACGAAGATTGTCCGCCTCGCTCAGGGTGGCTGCGTCAGGAGCCGATTCTGCATCTAACCTTTTCGATACATTTGGGGCCGATTCGAAGTTCTCGGTGTCAGGCACGTATTGACACCCGAGCTGGAATACAGCCAGCGCGAGGAGGCCCAACTTAAAAGTGTTGAGTCCTGTCACTTAAAATTCCTCAGTATGCCGGACTATCCGGATCGACCTCGTTCCGCCACCCCAGCATTCCACCCTTTAGGTTAAAAACCTTTTCAAATCCTTCATGAATAAGCAGGCCAACCGCCCACTCACTCCTGCTCCCACTTCGGCAGTAGAGAACTATCTCGGCATCGCGATCAAGCTCATCCACACGGGAGGAGAACTCCGGTATGGGTATGCAGACCTGCCCAAGTTCTGGTAGGTCCGAGATATCCGCCTCATGCACTTCACGCACATCAATCAATACAGGAACATCCTCTGCGTCGATGCGGGCCTTCAGTTCCGTAGGTGAAATTTCAGGCACGGTCGTGTCAGTCATGTTTAATTCGATCGGATTAGAGGATCCAGAAGGGCTGCTATCTTATCCGCTGCCCCTAGGTGAGATTCAATATAGCCGCTAGAGCCCTTGGCAGCTTCCTGTTTCAACTTCGGGTCGCTAAGCCAGTCGACCAACACGTGAGCCAAACTACTTGAATCCTCGCTAACCCGTGCGGTTCCTCTAGCTAACAGCCCCACAGCAGCCTGTGCCGAGTGGTATCGTGGACCAAAAACAACTGGAACACCCGCGGCAGCAGGCTCTAGAACAGAGTGGAGGCCGGCTCGCCTGAACCCTCCTCCGACGTACGCGGCGCCCGCAACCTTGTAGAGACCCGCTAACACGCCAACACGGTCAACCACCACCGCGGACAGGTTGTCCGACGTAGATTTAGACTCTGTCTCTGAAAGAGTCGCACTCCCCCAACCCAAAGCTCTGAGGTCACGGAGAAGGGCACTCACTCTGGCATGACTAGGTTCGTGCGGTGCTACGATGACACGCACGTTCGGCACTAAGTCCCTAACCTTACATAACGCAGGTAGTAGGATCTGCTCATCGCTAGGCCACGTGGACCCAGCCACTACGGTTGGTCGCGCGTCAGAAAAAAGGTCCACCAGATGTGGCGCTGGTAGGTCAACCCCATGGAGCCGCCTGCTCGCCGAGTCAACTCCTGGATCACCAGTAGTGTGCAGAGCCTCCTCGGGCACTCCCAAGTCAAGAAGCATCTCCGCATCGGAGTCGGAATTTGCGCAAGCCACTGAAAGGCGACTCCAGGTTGAGCGAAGCACAGCACGGGCCAACCATTTCCGTCGTCCAGCATCAGGTGGGACAGAACCAGCCACAATGGCCACCGGTATTCTCCGCTTCTCCGCTTCAGCGACCAGCACAGGCCACACTTCAGTTTTTGTAAATACCAGTACGTTGGGTGCTACGGTGTCTAACGCCGGGCCCACTTCATCCGTGATATCCCAGGGTAGATATGCACTGACATCCGCATGCAGCTGCTCTACAAAAGCCTCAACGGATGGGGAAAAGTGTGTGAACACGATCTGGACCCCATCGATACGGGCCGCAAGAGCAAGAGCAACGGCTTCCGCTTGCAGCGCCTCTCCCACGCTCGGAGCGTGAATCCAAACGACCGGCCTGTCTGGGTCACGTTCTGCGTCTGCCCAGTTACCCAGCACTGTTTGTGTGTGACGTCTTCCTTCTATGCTGCGAGCCACCTTGCCAGATCCATGCCTAAAGAACCACGATCCTGCACGGGCAGCACGCACAACGATACGATATAGGACCGACATTGAACTCATCGGGGGCAGCATAGGTAAGGTCACATTTCCAGGATAGATTCGACCGTATGAGGTATCAGATTACTGTCCGTTATGGTTCCACGAACCACCGCTACCACATTTGCTTCGTTGAGGCGAAAGATGCCCGTGAAGCCTTGGAAGGTGCAGCACTCCAAATGCCGCCAGAGATTGTGGGAGAGGTCGATCTTGTGGAAGTGAGGGTTGCCCCGGATCCAGATACTAGAAGCTACATCGAAAAGTAGCTCGCGCAGAGGAAGGGCACCCGTATCTTTCGTCCCCCGGACGAGCTAAGAGAGGGACCGGTCGTTGATGCCCAATCAACACATAACAGCAGGACTAAAAAGCGTGTACCGTCATTGGATCCGCAGTATGCTGGCACTAGCAGGGCTGAGCTTCGCGGCCTGTTCCCCTGTATACGTTGTAAAAGCAGGTATTGCTGAGATCAACATCCTGAAAGCAAGGCGCCCAATTCACCTTGTCATCAATGACACGCTTACTGACCCCGACACTCGCACAAAGCTCTCGTACGTAATGGAGGCCAGGAGATTCGCGGCTAGCGAGCTGGGTATCGAAGTTGGCGAATCATACACGATGTTTACACAGCTTGAACGGGACACACTTGCCTTAGTAGTCTCTGCCGCGCCCAAAGATCGCCTGTCGCCAGTTACCTGGTGGTTCCCAATCGTAGGACGAGTGCCCTACAAAGGACATTTTTCAGAGAGTGATGCGCAGGAAGAAGCAGCTAACCTCGTGTCCGAGGGTTACGACACGTATGTGCGCCCGACGGCTGCATTCAGCACTCTGGGCTGGTTCAATGACCCACTTCTTTCGACGGTACTGCAAACCGACGACGTGGAAGTCGTCCAAACCGTGCTTCATGAACTCTCTCACCAGCACCTTTTTGTAGCAGGTCACGTAGGGTTTAACGAAAGTTTTGCCACCTTCGTTGGTCGCGTGGCTGCAATCCAATTTTTCTGCACACGGGAGGGTGGCGGACGGGATACAGTGAGGTGTCAACGCTCACAAGAACGCTGGCGTGACTACCAACGGTTTAGCGTCTACGTCGACACCCTTGTAGACGAATTACAAGGGATCTATCAAGACCCTGCTCTCTCCTTAGACGAAAAATTAGCTCGGCGGGAAACAACATTCGCAGAGGCGCTGACCCGATTTGACGATGAGTTAGTCCCGACGCTTGAAGCATTAACGTTCGGCGTGTTCAGGAACACGCCAATAAATAACGCCACCCTCTTATCGAGAATCCGATACTACAAGCGCCTGCCAGATTTCGCGGCCCTCCTCGAGCAACATGATGGAAGTCTTCGTTCAGTATTATCTGACCTCAGAAATCGGGCTGGAAGTGTCGATGACCCCTTTGACCTTCTGCCGTTGAGTCCAAAATAGAGGTCAGATCCGTGCCTGGACTGTGTACAGTTCGTGGTAACGGCCCTTTGCTGACATCAACTCATCGTGACGTCCTCGCTCTGCGATCCTGCCATCCTCAATAACAAGAATCAGGTCGGCTCGCTGAATTGTGGAAAGGCGGTGCGCGATCACGAGCGTCGTGCGGCCTCGCAGAAGCTCATCCAAACTCTTTTGAATTAGGGCCTCACTTTCGGTATCGAGGCTGGAAGTAGCCTCGTCTAGCAACAATATTCGCGGCTCTGCAAGTAACGCGCGGGCTATTGTCACTCGCTGCCGTTGCCCTCCTGAGAGCTTGACTCCACGCTCGCCAATGATGGTGTCCATCCTATCCGGAAATCGATCAGTAAACTCAGTCACATACGCTTTTTCTGCAGCTTTTTGGATCTCGTCGTCGGTCGCGCTTGGCCGGGCAAAACGGAGATTTTCTCGGATTGTGCCGTCAAATAGGAAATCGTCTTGGAAGACGAGACCGAGTTGCTCACGATACGTGGCCAGCTTGACGTGACGCAGATCCTGCCCGTCAACTAATACGTGACCTTCATCTGGCTCCAGGAACGTCGCAGCAAGGCCCGCCAACGTGGATTTACCTGACCCTGAGCTGCCCACAAGCGCAATGACTGTACCAGAGGGAGCATCAAAAGTGACCCCCCTCAAAACCGGCTTGTCCTTCTCGTACGCAAAGTAAACGTCTTCAAATCGGATATCACCCCGAATTCGTGGCATCGTTTCTACGCGTAGTGGATCATCGTCTTCCTGCGGCCAGGATAGTACTTCTGCAGTACGGTCTAGTCCGGCGAAAGCCTCGGTCATCTGGGTTCCGATGTTAGCCATCTGCACTACAGGAGCGATTAGGAATCCCAGGAACAGCGTGAATGAGACTAACTGACCTATGGTGAGCCCACCCTGAAGAATGAGATAGCCCCCGTACCCAAGAATGAGGACACTAGCAAGACCCATAAAGAATGTCCCCAAACTTGTTACCAGGCTCGATGTCGTAAGGGTTGTTTTAACGTTGTCGAAGATTCGCATCACGCCGGCATAGAAAATCTCCCCTTCCTTCTCAAGTGCATGAAACCCTTTAATCACTCTGATTCCACCTAAAGCTTCAGTAAGGCGACCTGTGACTTCGGCACGAATGCGGCCACGCTCTCGGAAAGCTGGGCGCAGCTTTGAAAATGCCTTCGCAGACACAAAAGCAAACCCAGCCAAAGGAACGAGTGCAAGCGCAGTCATAATGGGATCAATTCGAATCAAGAAGACGAATGCTACCACGGCCGTCACTGTGCCGCCTGCAAGCTGGACCAAGCCTGTGCCAACAAGGTTTCTCACACCCTCCACATCGTCCATTATGCGTGATACCAGTTCGCCGGACTTAGTATTGTCAAAGATGCGAACAGGAAGCTGGATAACATGCTGCTGAACCTGTGAACGCAGATTTGCGATCAAGTGCTGAGCTTCGACGCTGAGTAACAGGACTAGTGCGTACGAAGTCGCCGCCTGAAGGGTGACTGCAACACCAAGGACCGCTAGCAGCGTCACGAAAAGGTCCATATCAGCATTCGCAATGACGTTGTCGAACAGGTACTGAGTTGACGCTGGAAGTACCAGCCCAGAGAGACGGTTCACTAGGATAAGTGCTAAGCCGATCCCGACGAGCTTGCGGCGCGGCCATATGATCTCGTGAAACGCATGCCGCAGGCTCGCCCCAGAGATTTTTTTCGACTCCGTGTTAGACATCCCTTGGGTCCCCTTGCTCTGCCGTTTAGGTTAGCCAGTCTCTTTTGCCCGTTATCTGCTGCCGGTTTGGTCGACCCGGGAAGCCGCCCACCGAGGAATGGTAAATCAAGAGAGGGACGGCTACGACCCGTCCACCGTAGAACAGAAGTGGCAACAGCTCTGGGAAGAGCGCGGCACTAACTCCTTCACTTTGGAGGAGTTGCAGTCCGCTCAGGACCCATTCTACAACCTTATGATGTTCCCCTACCCCTCGGCAGAGGGGCTCCATGTAGGAAATATCTACGCATTTACCGGCGCCGACGTGCATGGTCGCTACCAGCGCTTAAGAGGTAGAACTGTATTCGAACCCATAGGCTTCGATGCATTCGGAATCCACTCGGAAAACTTTGCCATCAAGATGGGCACAAACCCGATGGATTTAATCCCTTCTAATGTCGAGAACTTCACTCGACAACTGAAGCGTATCGGTGGGATGTTTGACTGGGACCATTCGGTGGACACGACTGACCCTGACTACTACAAGTGGACCCAGTGGGTCTTCATCCAGTTGTTCAAGGCCGGGCTGGTCGAGCACAAGGAGGCTCCAGTCAACTGGTGCCCTTCATGCATGACTGTTCTGGCTAACGAACAGGTCATTGCAGGTGAGTGCGAGCGCTGCAACACGCCTGTCGAGCAACGCCAGATTGCACAGTGGTTCTTCAAGATTACGAACTACGCACAGCGCCTACTCGACAATCTAAGCCATATCGACTGGTCGGATAAAACCCTCAAGGCGCAGTCTAACTGGATCGGCAGAAGCCAAGGCGCTCGCCTAAACTTTCCTGTGATCAATAAGGATGGCCAAGACACCGGGACCATGATTGAGGTCTACACAACCCGCCCCGACACGGTCTTCGGTGCCACCTACATGGTGTTGTCACCAGAGCATCCTCTTGTGGATGTGGTGACCGATCCCGGACTCACCGAAGAGGTCGACAAATATCGCCAGAAGGCCAAAGAGAAAGATCTGGTAGCACGCCAGAAAGTGGACAAGACGAAAACAGGAGTCCCGACTGGAGGCTATTGCCAAAATCCAGCGACAGGTGACCGGATCCCGATCTGGACAGCGGACTACGTGCTCATGGATTATGGAACGGGCGCCATTATGGCCGTGCCTGGCCATGACCAGCGCGACTTCGATTTCGCCAAACAATTCAACCTTCCGGTAGTAAGGGTAGTCGCGGCTCCGGATGACAATGCTGATACGGCTCTTGAGCAAGCTTATGTGGGCTCAGGATTTTTGGTGAACTCAGGGCAGTTTGACGGTACAGACGTGAGTAAATCGGTTGAGATTGTGACCGCTTGGGCAGCCGATAATGGCTGGGGTGCAGCCACTGTGAACTACCGTTTACACGACTGGTGTATCTCACGCCAAAGGTACTGGGGACCGCCGATTCCGATCATTCACTGCAACGCGTGCGGCGCGGTCCCCGTTCCTGAAAGCGCACTACCGGTTGTCCTCCCCCGCATCGAAGACTTCCGTCCAGACCAATCAGGGATAAGCCCCCTGGCGCGAATTGAAGAATGGCACAAGACGACCTGTCCTGAATGCAACGCTGTAGCTAGGCGTGAGACTGACGTCTCGGACACTTTCTTGGATTCAGGTTGGTACTTCCTTAGGTACCCTTCGACTGAATTCGCTGATCGTCCATTCGATCCTGACCTGATGCGTCGATGGCTACCTGTCGATACGTACATCGGGGGTAACGAGCACGCCGTTTTGCACCTGCTCTACTCGCGCTTCCTCACGATGGCCCTTCACGACCTCGGGTATCTCGACTTTGAGGAACCGTACGACATATTCCGAGCTCACGGCCTCATCATTGCTGAAGGCAGTAAGATGTCAAAGAGCAAGGGCAATGTGATCGTCCCTGATCCAGTAATCGAGGAGTTCGGGGCAGACACCTTACGCACTTACTTGATGTTCCTAGGACCATTTGAAGAAGGCGGTGACTACCGACAAGATGGAATCCAGGGTCCCTTTGGATTCTTACACCGTCTATGGGATTCTGTAACCTCAGCTGCAGATGGAGAGCCTGACCCAGGAGTAGAACGGAAGGTGCACCAAACCATCCGCCAGGTCACGGACCAGATACCAAATCTACAATACAACACGGCGATTGCTGCCATGATGGAATGCTTAAATGTGATACGGGCTGGAGGTCGTATCGCAACACGAACAGAAGTCGAGCCTCTGGTTCCAATGATAGCACCTTTCGCACCACATATCGCAGAAGAACTCTGGGAGCGTTTGGGGCACTCAGAGAGTGTATTCGAGGGAGCGAACTGGCCTTCATTCAGCGAAGAAAAGGCCGCGAAAGACTCAGTGACGATCGCCGTTCAAGTGAACGGCAAGCTCCGTGCCTCGATCGACGTACCGAGCGAAAGCATCGAGGAAGACGTTGTCGAAGCTGCTCGTGCCGACGAAAATGTTACTAGGCATATTGATGGGTTGGAGGAGCGACGTGTGATCTACGTGAAGCATCGCCTCGTTAACTTTGTGGTAACATGAATGATCTTGAACGTCTGTCCGTAGACGCCGTACGCGTCCTGTCGATGGATGCAGTACAGCAAGCTAATTCAGGCCATCCGGGAACCCCTATGGCCCTCGCACCAGTCGGTTATGTGCTTTTCCATCGGCATCTGCGACATGATCCAAAAGATCCCAATTGGCTAGACCGAGACCGATTTGTCCTATCATGCGGCCACGCATCAATGTTGCTGTACTCCGTGCTTCATTTGAGTGGCTATGACATCACTGAAGACGACATTCGCAATTTTAGGCAGTGGGGGTCCCCCACTGCGGGACACCCAGAATATGGACACGCCCCAGGCATCGAGACGACTACAGGGCCCTTGGGTCAAGGAGTCGCAACTACAGTAGGAATGGCGTTAGCTGAGCAGTGGCTCGCAGATCGATTCAATCGGTCGGGCCATGATGTGGTCGGTCACCACACATACGCACTGTGCTCTGACGGGGATATCATGGAGGGTATCTCCCACGAGGCTGCTGCTCTCGCAGGGCACCTGAAACTTGGGAAGCTGATCTGGATTTTCGACGATAACGAGATCACTATCGATGGGAGCACAGAGCTAGCAAGTTCAAGTGATCACGAAGCTCGCTTCGCTGGTTATGGATGGCACGTCCTGAAAGTTGAAGATGGGAATGACCTCGAGGAAATCGATGCCGCCATTCACGCAGCAAAGGCTGAAACGGAACGCCCAAGTTTCATCGCACTAAAGACTACGATTGCATGGGGTAGCCCAGGCAAGGCAGGAACTTCCGCTGCGCACGGGGCACCACTTGGAGCCGCTGAGATAGAGGCGACCAAGAAGAACTTGGGTTACCCTGCAATCCAGCCATTTTACGTCGATGAGAGTGCTCGCACTCACTGGGCTGAATGTTTATACCGGGGTGCCGAAGCAAATAAAGTCTGGCAAAATTCTTTTGCTGCATATCAGAAAGAACACCCCGATTTGGCATCCGAATTCTTGCAGATGCTAGCCGGAGATCTTCCAGACGCCTGGGATGAAAAGATCCCGGATCTTTCACAGGCCGATGGTCCTGACGCTACACGGGGGTGGTCTGGCAAGGTGATCCAGGGAGTGGCGGCAAGAGTTTCAAACTTGATTGGTGGATCGGCGGATCTTGCGGGCTCTAATAAGACGGATATCAAAGAAACTGAGAGCCTACTGCCCACAAGCCCGGGCGGTCGTAATATCCACTACGGGGTCCGTGAGCATGCTATGGGTGCAATGATGAATGGTATGGCCCTTCATGGGGGCATCCGCCCATTCGGAGGCACGTTCCTCATATTCTCCGACTATATGCGGCCTGCGATTCGACTGGCAGCTCTAATGGGACAGCCAGTCATTTACGTCTTCTCACATGACTCAATCGGACTAGGCGAAGACGGACCGACCCACCAACCGGTCGAGCAATTAGCATCGCTCCGCGCCATTCCTGGCTTAATCGACCTAAGGCCTTGTGATGCCGCCGAAACAGAGATCGCTTGGCGCGTTGCTATGGAGCACACAAGTGGACCATCTTTTTTAGCCCTGAGCCGACAGAGTGTCCCCCTACTCGACCGAACCGACACATTTTCTTCAGCTTCAGGACTCAGACGAGGAGGCTACGTCCTTGCTGAAGCAACCGGTGACTCTCCGTCAAAGATCCTCATAGCGAGTGGTGCTGAAATGGCTCTGGCACTCGGCGCTAGAGAAAGGTTAGAGGCCAATGGCATACCCACCCGAGTTGTGAGCCTCGCGAGCTGGCACTTATTCCAATTGCAGGAGGAATCCTACCGTAACGAAGTGCTTCCTCCGGAGGTACGGGCGAGGGTGTCCATCGAGGCGGGATCAACTTTTGGCTGGGAGCGCTGGATAGGCAGTTATGGTCAATCAATTGGCCTTAATCGTTTTGGGGCTTCGGCTCCGGCCTCAGTGCTTTTTGCCGAGCTGGGGTTCACGGTTGATGCTGTTGTTAAAGCAGCGGAGAAAACCACCTAGATCAAAGCATCTGTTTCTGGGCCCGACAAGCAAGCGACCCCGCATAGGATGACTGGGATTAAGAGGTCATACTGCTGTATATCGTATGACTACCTAGTCATAGGCCCTATATACAGTATGGACCAAAATTATCTCTTGCTTGATATTCACCTTCCGTGGTAAATAACTCGATCCAAATTTCTGAAATTCATGGCGCATGAGCTATTGAAGGGAGTGTTATGGCGACCACTTCAAAAAAGTCGGGAAATGAAAAGACACGAAAGCCACGCAAGCCCGCGACACGTAAGGCGGCTGGCGCTGAGAAACGTCCTGCACGAAAAAGTGCTGCCAATAGCAAGAAAGGACAGGGCAACGGTTAGTATCACTGTAACCAACACGCTATAACAGCGCTGGCGCCCAGAAGGGCGCCAGTTTTTTTTTCAGCCAAAAGGGCACGAACCCTAGGTAACTGGGGTTCTATCAACCCGCTTCCGTCAAAAGCAGCTCACAGCCACTTCAAAACGGACCGGCCACATTGGCATTCTGAGCGTCGTATAGGCCTGAACGGTACCTCCCCAGCTAATCCCGAATGACTTTATTCGTCAGTACGCGCGGCGGTAATCACATACCGCTTAACGAAGCACTTTTTGCAGGGCTCGCTCCGGATGGGGGCCTCTACGTGCCGACTAATCTGACGCCCCTGCCCGCGGACCCACCGAGACTCACTGACTTGGCTGCTACGGCTCACTGGGTGTCACCCAGCCTATTCGGCGGAACGGATGCAGATCTCATCGGTCGAGTTGCAACCGCAGCACTCACGTTTCCGGCGCCCCTGGTAGAGGTCGAACCTGGGATTTTCGTATTAGAACTTTTCCATGGCCCGACGCACGCGTTCAAGGATATAGCAGCTCGTTTCATGGCCAGGCTCATGGCAGAGCTAGATACGCAAGATGCCCTTCGAACGATCTTGGTCGCCACTTCCGGCGATACCGGATCAGCGGTCGCCCAAGCCTTTCATCAGCTAGAGGGCTACAGAGTTGTAGTGATGTTCCCCAAAGATGGAATCAGTGAACGTCAGCGTCGCCAGATGACCACACTCGGCGGAAACGTCCGTGCACTCGCAGTCCGAGGAACGTTCGATGACTGCCAACGGATGGCTAAGGAAGCATTTACTGACCCAAACCTTTCAAAAGAACTACGCCTCACTTCTGCTAACTCAATTAACGTGGGGAGATTACTGCCTCAAAGTCTTTACTATACGTTTGCCGCAGCATCACTTGGATGGTCCTCAACGCCAGCTTTGTTTGTTGCACCTTCCGGCAATCTCGGCAACCTGTGCGGTGGACTGTTAGCTCAAATGTGCGGAATGCCTAGTCTCGGTTTCATCTCTGCAATGAACGTCAACAGGGGGTTTGCAGACTTTTTGGAACTCGGAAACTTCGAAGCAAGGCCATCGATTTCGACAGACTCGAATGCGATGGATGTGGGGGACCCAAGTAACCTTGAACGAATCCGCTGGCTTTACAGAAACGATTACGAGCGACTCCGACAGGACGTAACCGGAATTTCGGTGGCCGACGACGAAACTCGGGCGTGTATCTCTGGTCTATACGACCGGACCGGGTATGTGCTCGATCCCCACACAGCAGTAGCGTATCGAGCACTCGAACGACAGGATGGTCATCGTTCGGGACCCGCCGTGGTGATCGCGACGGCCCACCCGGCTAAGTTCCCGGAGGTCGTGGAAGAAGCGATTGGTCAGAACGTGCCTCTTCCTGAAGGTATCGCCTCAGTCATGGGGGCGGAGGAGCATATGGACGAGATGCCGGCTGAACTTGATGCCCTGCGGGCTGTCTTGGAGGCCAATTGAGCAACCAACTCAGGAGTGCACTCGTCCGGGTGCCGTGCTCTACCTCCAACCTAGGATCTGGGTACGATACCATCGGACTTGCGCTGAACCGATATCTGGAGGTCGGATTCACCCCAGACGACCGGGGTGCTCTCGTAATCGAACGAGAAGGCACATTGACTGCTCTGACAGACCAGAGCGGCCCCGACTTAGTTGTTACAACCTTTGAAACAGTCCTTGCTGAAGCTGGCCTGCTACCCTCGGGTGTTCTGCGCTTGAGGTCGGATATCCCTATAGCACGCGGCCTTGGATCTTCCTCGGCCGCGCTTCTGGCTGGCTACGATCTCGGCCGCGCTGTTTGCGGGATGTCACGGGATGAGAAAGGCGCATTTTCATTAGCGCTGAAGCATGAAGGACACGGAGACAATGCAGCGCCTTGTCTCTACGGGGGACTAAGAGGTGTAACTCTCACTGCTAGTGGCCCCGTTGTCGTAGATCTTCATCTCTCGGATGCAGTTGGCTTCGCATATGCCGCACCTGCAGTAGGGCTGGAGACCGAAGCCGCGCGAGGTGCGCTCCCAGAGCATGTGCCACACAAAACAGCCACAGCTTCGCTGGGTCGCCTGGTCGCTCTCGTTCGAGGGTTGGCTGAAGGTCGACCAGACCTCATCCATGCCGGGGTCAATGATGATCTACATGTACCTTACCGGCTACCTTTGATCCCCGGTGCGGCTGCGGCTATGTCCGCTGGTATGGACGCTGGCGCTTGGGCAGTCACGGTCTCGGGAGCCGGGTCCGGGCTGATTGCTATGTGTGAGCCTGGCGAGGCTGAGAAAGTCGCCTCCGCCATGAAAGACAGCTTCACCTCAATCACGGGCGACTCCGAGAGTGTAGGATTTTCAGTCCGACCCGACCTCTTAGGCTTGCAGCGGTTGGAGGGCTGAGCCTCAGGAAGTCGCTCTGCTCTCCTTTACTACACGTCGACACACGATCATGAGGTAACTGTTACTCAGGATACGTGCGATCAAGAAAGCTGAAAAAGCGGCTGTCACACCCACTAAATCGAGCCCCCACCCCAGTATCACAAACATGGCCGCTACCATACTAATCTCAATTGTGCTAGCCACCGTGATGTGGCGAGTCCGCCTGCTCTCCACCAAGATCGCCCGCTGGAACGTCAAAAGCACAGTTAAGGCTGGCAGAGGCACGATAATACGTGCAGGAATGACTGCGAATCTGGTCAGTTCTTCAGTGAGCCCAGAGAGAGATATAAAGTAGACCTGAGCTACCGGGGTAAGCGTAATTACCGCGAGACACCCCGTGGTCACAAGCGCCAGACTCGTAGCGAATCGGCCAAGCTCAGGCAGATTCCTGAAGCGTTCGCCCATAAGAGCAATCGCCGCGTCTTGAAAAGCGAGGCCCAATGAACGAAAAAAGAACGAGAGCCCCACTATGACAGGGAAAACCGCCAGCGACTCAATGGGTGCTACACTTCTTCCCATAAAGAACGTCAGGAGTGGTTGGGTCGATAGCCCGATCAGCGATGTCAAAGCTAGGGGAAAGTAAAACGCCGAAATTTCCCTGTAGGTCATTTCAATGGGCGGGCCTTCATCTAAATCACCACCAAGCATGGCTCTAATCGTTGAATCAGCCATGACACGCGCCGCGACTGCTTCTACAACCACTCCTGCGCTAAGAGCCAGACTGCCAACGAACGCCCCTGGGATATCCAGAAAGAAGTACCCAGTAAAGGCGGCTATCATCATCCCTGCGAACCGAATCGCCGTCCCGTATGCGACCAGACGGGTCTTTCCTGAACGAATCAGAACTCCCTGAATGAATCGTCGGTATGCGATCGCTGCAGGCCATGGGATGAAAAACCAGAGCGCTCCGTAAGTGAGATCAGCAACTTCACGCGGCAGTCCCAAGGCCCCGTCTACAAGCGATCGATAGAAGGGAGGATAAAGAAAAAGAAGAAGGAATAGGGTCGTTCCCACAGCGAGTACTCGCGAGAAGTTTCGGAGCTTCGTGTAGCTAATTCGATCCTTTACCAACGAGGTGGCTGCGCTCATGAGCATCATGACCGGACCCTCGATCACGATCGCGAGCGCAAACGCAACACCGTACGCGGCCAGGTTGTACGTAGCGTCCGGTAGCCGTGCAATGATCGCAGCTAGAAAGGGACCCTCCGCCGCCATCATGATCCATGTAGCGGCGAGCGGACTCCAGAAAGCGAGAATCGATCGCTGCGAGTGCTTCGGCAAACGAGACCCAGGACAGGGCGATGAGGGGCGCCGGAAAATAGAAGATCTACCGTCGAGGTCTACGACCTAACCGCATTCGGTGACTATCTGCCCCCTGTTCTTTCCGAGAAAACGACAATCCCCATCCTGCCTTGGGGACTGCTGCCCTCTACCGCCTTACAGCAATGCCCAACACCTCGAAGCGAGCATTGAACAGGAGTGTTCCAGACCCCAAGAAAGCGCGCGCTGGAAATTCCTGTGTGAAGAAAGTCCGGTACACGGCGTTGAAGGCATCATAGTCACCTACATCAGAAGCGAAAATTTGCACTGACACGAGATCATCCATCGACATACCCGCCTGCTCGAGTGTGTTCTGGATGTTTGTCAGTACGTTCCGAGCCTCTTCCTCGGCATTGGCCGGCCTTTGGCCCCCACTCAGGCCGAGCATCCCAGACAGATAGAGGGTATTACCTACCAGCACTGCACCGCTGAAAGGCGCCCCATCACTCTGACTCGCTGAGCGCCCATTGATATACTGCCGCTCTTGGGCAGAAACTTGGTTGGCAAGAGAGGCAAAGACTATAAGAAGCCCTAGAACTGTCACTATTCGCATACGCACTGGAGGCACCCTCGAAGCATCGTTGATTTAAGTGTCGACTGGGTCGCATGGTAGAATAGAGCGACCCGAAGGTGCAAGAAGACGCCCCCCGGGCTTACCCCAGCCCGGGGGGCGAAGACGAAGAGTTTTAAGACTCCCGTTGGAAAACTAGTGCCCTTCTAGTAACCGCCGCCTGCTGCGGGCATCGCTGCTGGAAGCCCATACGCTGCCAACCCGTCTTGCAGCTGCACAATGATGTATTGGTGGCCATTGTGCGTCCAACTCGACATACCGTAGCGCGTGATTCCCGGAATCTCGAGTTCGCCGACCCTCGTTCCTGTTTCTTTGTCGACAGCGAATATCATTGGCTGGCCGTCAGCCGCTTGCCCGGAGACAAAGAGTAAATTGGGGGTCGCCACCATCGTCGCGAGTCCGCTTCGCCCGCGGTTGGACATGACATTGGGCACACCTTGCAGGAGCGGATGATTCTGAATGAAATCCTGATCCTCCTGCGGTGCGTCTCCGTGGGGAATCACCCACTTGATGTCACCCGTGTTTAGGTCGTACGCGACTATACGCCCCACCGGTCCTTTCCAAATCTCAAGCCCGTCGAGCGTCGCTGAACTCGCCCCCCCACCACCACCGCCTACTGCGTTAGACCAGGCAGAGTAGGTCACACCAGTTTGCTCTGGACTGTCGAGCGGAGAGTCGTTCGCAGCCATCACGGCATGTCGAGCGCAACGGCTCGATGAGGTCACAAACATCACACCGGCTAGTGGATCTGCCGCTTGATTGCCGGTGATATTTGTGCCGCCTCCGTCACTCGGACACAGCCAAGCGGGACCCGCTGGATCGTCGACTGTTGTCGGAGGGTTGTACATAGGAACGAAAAGGTTGTTGTCCTGCGCAATCTGCAGTGCTCGTTCGTAGATCTCAGGTGTGTAGTCGATCAGATGTTCCGGCTGACGACCCAATAGGTCGAAGGGCGGTGGCTTTGTCGGGAACGGCTGGGTAGCCGCAAGTTGCTCGCCTGGAACACGCGACTGCGGGACCGGGCGCTCTTCGATAGGCCAGATCGGCTCACCCGTCTCACGATCGAGCGCGTATAGCATAGCCTGTTTCGTCGCCTGGAAGAGCCCCTTTACCTCACGACCATCGACCGTCACATCCATAAGCACAGGCGGAGCGGGCGTATCGTAGTTCCAGATGTCGTGGTGGACGAACTGGTAGTGCCAACGTCGCTCTCCGGTGTCGGCATCGAGTGCGATGACACTCGTGCTGAACAGGTTGTCGCCGGGATGATGACCACCGTAGTAATCGATCGTCACGCCGTTCGTCACGATGTAGACGAGACCGAGTTCTGGATCAGCCGACATCGGTGCCCAGGACGA
>CEUS01078554.1_pt1 | contig 73469 bp, 70 predicted proteins | sample 427031 | NCBI WGS metagenome assembly CEUS01 (sample SAMEA2622837, study PRJEB7988) | marine metagenome | biome: marine biome (ENVO:00000447); feature: marine epipelagic mixed layer (ENVO:xxxxxxxxx); material: "saline water (ENVO:00002010), including plankton (ENVO:xxxxxxxx)" | depth 140 m
GGAAGCTTGAAGGAGTCATCACCGGAAGACCCGATTACTCGATTTTGAGCTAGTCTTACAACGTATTCAAAAATGGAACCAGAATTTTCGAGATTGACACCAAGGTCTGACGACCAGTTGTCGAGAACAGGCGGCTGCGATAATGTGGACGGTATTTCCTTAGATGGATGTTGAGATTCACAGGAAATTGCGACAAACAAGATTAATGCCAAACTAACCATGCGACGCTCACCCTTTATGCATCGGAATAACATTCTCAGGACATGCGTGACTTCAGCAGTTGGGATCATCGCTATCAATTTACTATTTCTCGCACCTCATTGGCTGCTGAATCAGCAAATAGGCGCTCCTTGGTTGGCGCTCGAATCTGTATGGGTGAGCGCCCTCATGATCATACTAACTAAAGCGAGAAAAAATTCAGCGTTAACAACCATCGGCGCATCAATCATCCTTACACTCAGCTTTTTAATATTTTTCGATGAAATGGCCCGACAAAGTCTCGGCCGTCCGCTGAATTTATATCTCGATCTCCAACTTGGCAATGCCGTATATAACCTAATGACAGGATCTCTCGGCGTCAGTGTGACCGTAATGGTTTTAGGCGGATGTGTCTTAATGATTCCATTGATTGTTTGGTCCCTAGGCAATCTTCTCGCTTTACCCAGTCAATCCTTTGGTCGGACAAGAAGATTTCAGATACTCAGTGCCATTATCCTCTTACTTTTACCCATAGCTGCTGTGCAATATGCCCCGCTGTCGCGTCATACCGTCCTGTCTCTGCCCGCTTTTTACCTCGTTCGCGATCAATACCAACACTTTGTTAGGATGATGGCTGAACAAAACACTTTCATAGAAGAGATCAAGGCCAACCCGACATATGTTGCGTACCCAACCACAGTACTTAACCAACTAAAACAATCTGATGTCCTATTTGCATTTCTCGAATCATATGGCATGTCTACTTTGACAGATCCACGCTATTCCCAAATCATTAAGCCACGCCTTAAAGACTTCGCCAAACGGGCGAAGAACGCTGGTCTCCATGTGGCGACAGGAATGCTAGAAGCACCGACGCAAGGCGGCCAGTCTTGGTTTTCTCACCTCTCAATACTTAGTGGGCTCTGGATAGACAACCAGCTTCGCTATGATCTTCTCTTGGCAAATGGACCAGATACTTTAATTAATGATTTTCGTCGTACCGGACATCGCACGGTCGCCCTCATGCCGGCAAATACTATGCCATGGCCAGAAGGACAACTTCTCGGATACGACTACATCATCGGCCGAAACGAAATCGATTATGCGGGTCCTCCTCTGAATTGGGTAACTATGCCAGACCAATTTATATGGTCTTTCCTTGAAAATTCTATACGGCATTCGACAGACGACCCTCGCCCCTTATTCGCCGAAATCAGTCTTATCAGTAGTCATGCACCATGGACGCCTATTCTTCCAGTCTTAGACGATTGGGAAATTATCGGCAATGGAGAAATTTTTGAGCCGTGGCGAAACGCTGGCGAAAAACCCGAGCAACTATGGCTTGATTATGAGCGAGTTCGGGAACATTTTTCATTGGCCATCGATTATGCGCTTAATGTCATGACAAGCTACGCCGAACGGTTTGTCGACAAAGACACCTTACTAGTTGTTCTCGGAGATCATGAACCCGCACCCTTGATCACGGGAGATAGCAATAGCCGCGCTGTACCAGTGCATGTGATCAGCGAAGACCCAGCGCTTATTCAACCATTTCTTGATCTGGGCTATATAAGTGGGACCTTCCCGAATGCACAGCAAAGTGCGCCAACGATGGATGTCTTTCGTAATCAATTTATTCGGGCCTTTAGTGAAGGGCCCTCTCCTAAGGTTTCGCTATTAACCAAAGACTAATGACTTTCGATCATTCACAATATTCTTCATTGAACATTTACAGGGAAATGACCGTATGCCTATGTGGCTAGGCCTTGTGCGTTCACTTCTTATCTATTGGCGTCCAGGTCGACAAATAGGCCTTCAAAGACTCTATCGCCATTTTATTCGTTCTGGAGACCTTGTCTTTGATGTTGGGGCACATCTTGGTGATCGTTCTTGGGCTTTCGCAGCCCTCGGTGCTCGCGTAGTGGCACTTGAACCACAACCTCATGTTGCTTCGCTATTACGTACCCTGGTTCGCCGTCAACCTGAAATTACAGTTCTACATGAAGCCGTCGGTCGACAGAGCGGAACTGGAACAATTGCAATCAGCCAGTTCTATCCAACTGTCTCAACGTTATCCGAAACCTGGCGCCAAAAAGTCACGAAGACGAATCAAAGTTTTTCAGCCGTCACTTGGAAACGTAGTGCAAACGTTCGAATAACCACGCTGGATCAACTAATTAAGACATATGGTCTTCCTGATTTTTGTAAAATCGACGTCGAAGGATATGAGTCTGAGGTCATCGAAGGACTTACAGTAGCTTTACCGAAACTCTCTCTTGAATTCGTCGCTGGAAATACTGAGATCATAAGCGCATGTATTAAACGACTTAAATTACTTGGAGACTACGAGTTCAATGCCATTGCTGGGGAAAGCCGGAGTTTTGAATTCCCTAATTGGATAGACCCAGAAATTCTCATCGAATGGCTCAATAAAGAAGCTACGCATATTTCATCAGGAGATATTTATGCGCGCCTTATTTCTTACCCTAAAAGTGCATTTGAATATCCACAAAAACTAGAACAGGAACAAAGATAAGATGCCTAATATTCTCTACTGGGATAGCATGACGAGCGCTGAAATCCAACTACTGGCTCAACGTGATCCTGTAGCTATTCTTCCTATCGCATCAATTGAACAACACGGTTCTCATCTACCCGTTTCAACCGATAAAGATATCGGTAAAGGCCTGTTGCAACACGCTTTTCAATATCTACCTGACAATTTCCCGGCATGCGTGTTAACTCCCCTCAACCTTGGCACCAGTCCTGAACATCATCTTTTCCCTGGCACAGTCAGTCTAGAACCAAAAATATTGGAAGCCGTAATTGAAAGTTACGGATTAGCATTGTCACAATGCGGGATCAGAAGACTTTTGCTGAGTAACAGCCACGGTGGAAATCGAGCAGCGTTAGAATCCATTGCTCTTAAATTACGTAAAACCTACGATCTTTTAGTAATTAAGATTAATTACTTTCTTTTTCCACGGCCAGAGGATGTCAAAATTCCAGAATCAGAATGGCAATATGGTTTACACGGAGGGGCGGTTGAAACCTCTCTGATGCTCCACTTGCATCCGGATCGTGTTCGGGCTGGTGAAATGATGGAACTGAAAGATACGACATCATTATTAGAAAATTTGGACCAAACTCTTGAGCGAATAACTGCAACCAACGACGCCGCGTCATTCGCATGGCTTGCAGGCGATCTAAATAAACACGGCATCCTAGGAAATCCTAGTTTGGCAACGTCAGAAATTGGAATGAAGCTTGCTAAACACTACTCACAACTAATCGCAGAAACAATTCGTGATACAAAACGTTTTCCGATCAATCGCTTAGGAGTGTCTTAATCTATTTCCCATTTTGCGAAGAACCTGAGAGCATTTCTCCAAGCCAATGTCCCGCCCGAAACACCTTTGCTTTTACATATTCTCGGTTATGTGGATTCAAGGTTCCATATAACCCCTGTCGATCAACAACTTCAATGCCAGAGTTTCGCACAGCTCGAACTTTCTCTGGATTATTGGTCAATAATTGGATCCTGTCGATTTTAAGATATCGCAACATTTCGACTGCAACGTCATATGTACGTTCGTCTGGACCAAAGCCAAGTGTGCAATCTGCGTCGACCGTATCAAACCCTTCATTCTGTAGCTTGTAAGCTCTTAATTTATTAGCAAGACCGATACCACGACCCTCTTGCGCAAGATAGAGAAGAACACCCCCTCCTTTCTCAGCAAAAAAAGCTAAACTTCCGCGAAGTTGCTCTCCGCAATCGCAGCGTAAACTACCGAAAAGATCGCCAGTTAGACAAGCCGAATGAATGCGGACGGGAACTGGGTCAGTCCACGCATTCTGATCTCCAATCACAATCGCTACATGCTCAAGCATGCCATTAGCTTCCCGGAAACACATAAAACGAGCATCCTCCGCTTCTTCAAGCGGAACAGGACCATCACTAACATGGACAACTTCCAACGTGGTGCTACCAATCAATTGCTCGATTTGGTCTGCAGTGACCTTTAAAATGACTTTATTTTCAAGATCTTTCCTTAATTCTATATTTTCATAAGGTGTGACCTCTGCACTTAAAACCGCAGGTATTAACTTTCCAAAGCGTGCCAAATTGAGTGCCCCGATTTCAGAAGCTGAAGCCACACGACAGTCATAAGTTGGCCCACCTTTCGGCTCAAACGAAGAAGTCGAAAGACGCAAGATCGCATCAGAATGCGACGTACCGTTAAGCATGACACTCTGTTCCGTTGGTTGTGCCCCATTCGATAACCCCATAGCTCGAGCCCGGTGTGGGGTCACGACTAACCTTAAAGAGCTACTGGACAATCGCTTGAGATGCTCTAAAATTAAAGGCGTCAAAACCTCTACGGCAGCAACTATTACTCCCGACTCGTTGTCTGAGGGGGATGAGGGAGTCACATAAAGAAGGCGACCCCGTCGCAACTCATATAATCCACGATCTGCATCCTGCATGTTAATGACCTATTCTAGATCTGAAATCAAACTACCAGGGCAAGCTAATCTATAAGGAGTTTACTTGAGCAATCGTCTTGACGAACAAGCGGCATGGGACCTTCTTCGAGGAATACCAAAAATAATTCAATCGTCAAAGTTCCCCCTTCGTGCTAACCATCCGTCGAATTCTGCTCTTTGGATCCAAATTGAAGCCAATGGTACATGGAAATGTCCTCTTTCTGTCACAGAAAAAGCTAAAGATCTCCTAGAAATTTTTCTCCCACTACAGTTAAAACCGGACTTAATCATCGCACAAATAGGTCAAACCCTTGATGGATATATCGCAACCTCGACCGGACATTCCCACTACATAACAGGACCCGAAGATATAACAAGATTACACCGTCTTAGAGCTATTGTTGATGCTGTTGTAGTGGGTGCTGAAACTGCCTCGGCCGATAATCCGCTCTTGACGGTCCGAAAAATACAAGGAGACAATCCTATCAGAGTAGTTCTTGACCCACATGGAAGATTAGATCGGCAGCTGAGTGTCTTCACGGATAAATCTGCCAGAACGCTAACAATACAGTGCTCGAAATCGACGGAAGACACTGATCAACTAAATAAAAATGGTGAGAAAATCTTACTCCCAGCAGGCGACTCATCTAATCCACCAAAGACCTTTCCGGAATCTCTATTATTTGAGCCAGCACAGATTGTAGAAGCCTTGAAGCAACGGGGAATTAGACGCATCTTAGTCGAAGGAGGCAGTAAAACAGTTTCATCTTTTCTGAAAGCAGGAATACTCGATCGTCTTCACGTTACGGTGTCACCTCTGCTCATAGGGGCAGGCCGTAAAGCGCTTACGTTAAATCCAATTGACAGCCTCGACAAAGCAATAAAACCCAAGGTTAGACATTTTGTGTTAGATGATGACGTCCTCTTTGATCTGGATTTCCAAAGAACAAAAACACGACTCCCGGAAGGCTAGAAAGCAACACGACTACACCATATCCAATCGACACTACGACACCGTCTGAAACCGTTAGACCGACAGACCCCCAAATGAATGCCGCAGCAGCTTCACGAAATCCCCAACCAGCAACTGTTACAGGCAACAACATCGCAATCAGAACTGGTGCGATCAAAGGCGCCAGTTCTACAGTTGGAGTACTAATGCCAACAGCACGCGCGACAACTATATACATTACTAAATACGACAAAACAATTAATGAAGAACTCAGCAACTGAACAGGGAACGCTCGACTTGAAAACAATGCCGTTCTCGTGTCCCGTAACACTAGTGCTGCAAACGATTCGTCTTGCCTGCCTATCCAAGACACACATAATCCGATAGTGAGCACTCCCAGAGCAACACTTCCGAACACCCAAAACAATGGAATCAAATCGAAGTTAATTGACAGAAACATAAGTGAAATTACCGCCATCAAACACATGACCATTTGACCTGAGAGTCGTTCCAAAATTACGGCGCGAACAGCCTTCCCAGTCTTTCCAAATCCAGAACTTAAAAGAATACGAGAATGTCTCCACGCTCTTGAAACATCACCCATGACTCCACCGGGAAGAATTTGATTAAGAAAGGTTGCTAAATAGTACTCTTGAACAGCCTGACGAAGCGATAACCCAATACCCAGTTGAGAAGCTGTATAGCGCCAGCGCCATGCGGAACCAACCACTTGCAAAACAGAAACTAACACAGCTAACAAAACCCAATCACACTGCATGTCTAACAACCTGAACCAAACATCATTCAGGTCAACAACAAACGCTAAAACGATTAAGACCCCCGCGCTAACACCAAAGCGGAGAAACACCGTTACCATTTTCACAACGAACGAAATCCCATCTCTGGCATAACAAGAAGATCTTGGTGTCCTATTTGCACCAGAAATTCTCGTTGAAGCAGGCCATGTTTACGTCTTGCCCATGCTCGAATGCGCTCCTGTCGATCAAACTGAACATGCAACTCTAAGGCTGCGAGTTCCCAACCGTCTATTAGCTGATGTACAAGTTGCCGGTCATCGACACCAAGACGCCACTGGCTAGACCTTCGCCATGTCCTATAACCTTCTTCTTTGAATAAACCTTCCGTTACTAGGCTAGCAGTAGGGCCTAAGGCTTTCGTTGTGGCTGTACGTCTTTGCTGGTGAGCATTTATTGCTTCCCGGATCATCAGATCATCTGGATCAGCATCAGTATTCCCAAGATCAGGATGAGACCATTCCATCGTGCCGTCATAAGACAAAACGAAATAGGCTGCACACCTTCTTGCAGAACAAGCTGAGACCAATGTCTTCAACCATCCTTCATCAACTAGATCGAGAAGCGCTGAACACGTTACGACGTCCGCTTCAGACACACACGCCAAACCTTCCTGTGCAAGAAGTCCCTTGACCTTTGTTACACGAATCTCTTGGTTCGGAACAGATACGTGATCCAGTAGTCTGGTGTCGTGATCAATCAAGATCCAATGTTGAAATCCTGGAAGTTTAGGCGCAAGATAGCGCAAATTAGAACCAGTTCCACAGCCAAGATCAACAATTCTCTCCCATTCGCGACGTTGCCACTCTTCGCATAAAATAGGGACAAGTTCATCTGCTCTCGAACGATGATCCACAGGCTCTCGTAATGCGAGCCACTCTGCACTGAATTTTGGCAGTGACATTCGTCAACTCTCAGTAGTTAATTCGATTATTGTGTCTGCAAACTTACCGATCGTTTGATTCCAATCAGGAAGACCAGCTGCATAAGTACGACCCGCTTTTGAAAGTTTTCCGCGCAGCGTAAATGCACTATTAGGGTAGCCAGTCTGATCATCCAGTACCCGTTTTAGCGCCTGCGCCAGTGCATCTTGGTCGCCTGCGGAAACTAGCAGGGCAGCGTCAGAGGGTACAGTGTGAGGAATAGCACCTCCAGTCGTGCTAATGATCGGCAATCCTCTGGCCATAGCTTCGGTCAGAACCATTCCGTAGCCCTCAGAATAAGAAGGCAAAACGAACACTGCACTTGCGGCATACAGAGCATTTACCTTTATCGAATCACATTCCCCTGGAAATACAATTCGATCAGCCAAGTTAGATCGAAACACCAGTTCCTCCACATGGGCCACAAAAAACGGATCGCGCGACAAACTCCCAGCACATATGCAAGACCAGGACAGGTTGTTTAATTGAGTTAAAGCATGCACAAGCACATCTTGGCCTTTTCGTGGAGTAACAGACGCCAAACAAAGAATCTGCGGTGCGCCGGTACTAAACACACCCTCAGCCTGTGGTGCGGGATCAGTCCCGGGTAATACTACCCGCACGCAATCATGATTGACACCAAGAGCTAGAATCCGTGATGCGGTGTACTCACTTGTCGCAACTACCCCACTGCTAGCCAGTAACGTACGGCGCTCGAGCTTCACTAGACGCTCTCGTTGAAAGATCGTTAATTCAGTATCGTCGGTCAGAAGTAAATGAACTATCGCTAGTATATAAAGGCGCTCACGCTGCGCTACCACCACGTCAGGCAAGCCAGCCATAGCTAGCTCGTCGACAGCAACGCAGGCCTTGTCCGGAAGCGATGTAAGGAGTGTCGAAAGACTTCTACGAGCTACTTCATCGACATCCGGAAATGTGCCCTCAAGACAATGCGTAACAACCTTCCAACCTCGGTGTCTTAACCCGGATATAACTTTGGCGTCATATATATACCCGCCTGTTTGCTGTTTCAACGGGCCAGGAACAATGAAATGAATTACTCTTGAAATCACACCTGTCCTTCGTAACTGCCCCAAGCCAAGTGAGACTCTCGAAGCATCACGCGTAGAGAAGTCAAATGTTGTGCATTTTCACCAAATTTCCCATCTTTGATAATAGACACAAGCCTGTTGAAAACCTCTCGGGCGAGAAACTCAGTTGTCGTATTCTTTCCTTTAAACACAGGGTCATCATCAAGATTTTTGTACTGTAAATCTTCTAAGACCGAACTAAGACCGTTACTCGCAAGGCCAATATCAACAACCACCCCATCACCATCTAATTCCTCTGACATAAAGGTCACATCAACCACATATGTGGCCCCATGAAGACGCTGTGCGGGCCCAAACACTTCCCCGCGAAAGCTATGAGCAATCATAAAATGGTCACGAACATTTACGCTGTACAAAATGACACCTTCCTATAAAAATTCACTTCTCGGTATAAACAATCCGACAACAAAGTCCCGTTGGTTCTCTTTGACTTAAGCGCGCCATCACATCAGGCAATTCTTCAAACCGACACTCATCAGAAATCAGTAAATCCAAAGCAGGATCATTTAATAACTTCAAAGCAAGCGTCAGTCTACGATTATGAGTCCACTGAGGAATTCTTGAAGGTGGTATCCGACCGACTTGACTACTCTTAAGTGTTATTCGATGAGAATGAAAATCCTCACCTAGCGGTAAAGTTACAGACCGGGTGCCATACCAGCTTGCATCGACAACAATGCCGTCGCCGGTTGCCACAGTTAGGGCCGTCCGGAGACCGTCCGGTTGCCCACTGGTATGCACTACCACATCAGCCTTTGTGTCCTTCTTAACAACAGGACAAAATGTAAGGTCAAGTGCTTGAGCAATCTTAAGACGCTCTAAATTTGGATCAACGAGTATGACACTAGTTCCTGGAACCTGGTTGCACAACCAAGCAACAAGTAGTCCAATTACCCCAGCGCCAATGATGACGATTCTGTCACCGATCGACAGATTACTATCCCACACAATATTGATTGCTGTTTCAAGATTTGCCGCGAGTACGGCACGTTCCGGTGGAACATCTTCAGGTACGAGAAAAATCGCATGCTTTGGTACGTAATAGTAATCTTGATGAGGAAACAAACAGAAGACGTTCCGCCCAACTAAATTATCGGAACCAGAATCTTCCTCTACCTGTCCAACGCTGGCGTATCCATACTTAACAGGTCCTGGGAAGTCGCCCTCCTGAAAAGGCGCTCGCATAATTTGATATTGCGATGAAGGAACCTCACCTCGAAACACCAGCGTCTCCGTTCCGCGACTGATTCCAGAATACAACGTTCGAATTAAGATTTGGTCGACTTGCCTTGGGGCTAGTTCTGACTTCAGAATCTCTCCACGACCTGGTGCAGTTATCCAGAACTGTTGGGCGTTCTTGATATTGGACATGAATTTCAAAACTCGGATCACTCTTTATCTGATTGGTGGCATTATGCCATTGCTGGCTGAAAGTTTAAGTTTGTGGTGGCTTTTCAAGCTCCCCACTTTATATCTTTTTCACGTCTTAACATTTTATGCTTTCGTGGCAATCATAGTCTCGCATTACGCTCCTGTCACTGCTTCTCGTTGTGGATTGAATCCGGCGAATCAGATCACGCTGTTCCGGACCACACTCGTTCTTCCTCTTGCAGGATTAGTACTAAATGTTGAGTATCTCAATGAGGAAGCCTATTGGGTGATCATCTGTATAGCAATACTAGGGATGATTCTTGACGGAGTAGATGGGTCGATCGCCCGTCGCACTAGCAACGTTACAGCCTTCGGAGCTAGATTTGACATGGAATTAGATGCTTTTCTTCTCTTGATCCTATCTTTACTGGTCTGGCGCAGCGCCCAAACCGGTATTTGGATAATACTCATTGGAATAATCAGATACCTCTTTGTCATTGCCGGATACATATGGCCACAACTACAAGGAGAACTACCCGCTAATCAACGAGCAAAGATAATTTGCGTCGTGCAAGGAGTCGTCTTACTTTTTTGCCTTGGTCCGATTACCCCGTCAGGTGTAGCATCGACTATAGCTGCCATGGCACTTGCACTACTAATGTACTCATTCTGGATTGATATTCACTGGCTTCTTTACCGCCAAGTAAAAACATCTGATCCAAATAAAATGTGATTAGTCGTAATGATGAAACAACAAGATTCCCGCCTCACTGTGCTCATGGTCATTTTGGCTTCGGTTTTAATTCAGCCAATGATTACTGGTCAGTTGTCTCAATTGCCAGTCATCAGCAGCCAACAGCAATACAGTAAAGGTCAGGGTGTGGTACCTCTTTATAGAGGGTGGTTTAGAGGACCAAATGGAGAACGCTATGTCACCTTTGAATACTTAAATAGAAATTCCGAAGAAATTATTCAGATCCCAGTTGGCCCGAATAACAAAATTACTCCAGGACCACTTGATCAAGGACAGCCGACTTATTTTTTGCCGGGTCACCAACACGGTGTATTTACAGTTCTAACTCCAAAAAACCCAGCCCAAGAAATCAGCTGGACCTTAAACATTCGCGACACTACTTTTACCATGCCGGCTAATTTAGATCCGTTATACGAAATAGAAGGACTCATCAATCGCGGCGGCTCTTTCCCTGGAAATACGCCACCGAAAGCAACACTCACACCGGATGAACAAACGTCTCAAGGCCCAGCCGGACACACTAGTTTCTTCACGATCGATGCTGCTGAACAGCTTCTACTCGAATTACTAGTAACAGACGACGGTTTACCTCCTCGACCGGAGGGTAATAAGGTAATTCGTTCTCTTCAACGAAGCTATCGCCGAGGTGATGCAAGCGTTGAAGGTGTTACTGTGACATGGAATAAATACCGAGGCCCTGGTCCCATTTTTTTCGACAATCAGTCTCCGATCGTTCACGACGGTCAAGCACTCACCCGTGTCAGATTTGATACTCCTGGCGACTACATGCTTCATGCGCTTGTGTCAGATGGATCAGGGTTCGACGGTTGTTGTTGGACAAACAGTTACGTAAAAGTTACCGTAGAGACACCAAAATGAAATTTACTAATGAAAATCTATACGGAACGGCGAAGCTGCAAATTACTGTTAGCGCCCTTCTGATGGGATTAGCGGGAGTTTTTTTTAGTGATGACGCCATACAGGCTCAATCCCCTGAGATCCCGACTTTCAGCAAAGACGTAGCTCCAATATTTCAGAAAAATTGCCAGGAATGCCATCGGCCTGACAGCATGGCTCCAATGTCATTACTCACTTACGAAGAATCGCGACCATGGGCTCGCGCAATCAAAGATCGAGTAACCGCCAGAGAGATGCCTCCTTGGTTTCTTGACAAAACGGTTGGAATTCAAAAATTCATTAATGACGTATCTTTGACGGACGAAGAAATCGATATTGTCGTTCGGTGGGTCGACGCAGGCGCTCCTGCGGGTGACGCAAAAGACTCACCAACGCCACGTCAATGGCCGAGTGGAGATCTATTTCGATTGGAAAGTCAACTCGGACCACCTGACCTAATCGTAAAGTCTGTACCCTTTACGATGCCTGCAGTGGCTCAGGATACATTTTTTAGGCCTATGGTAGATGTTGGACTTACCGAACCCCGATGGATTCTCGCGACCGAAACAAAACCTTCCGGGCGCGACGGTCGTCGTATCGCTCATCATGCATCAACTTTCCTCCATCAACCAGAAACGCCAGAATTTATCGAAGCCGAGCGAGCACTTTTAGAAGGACAAGCGGCAGCCGATGCGGTTCTTAAAGTGTCTCGAGAACGAATAGGACGTGACCCCCTCGAAACTCGAGAAATGTTTACAGAGTGGGCTCAAGGAAAAGGCGGGGAAATCTATCCTGAAAATACTGGCAAACTCGTTCAACCTGGTGCACAGGTCGAATTCTCAATCCATTACCACGCTGTCGGCGAAGAAATTACAGATCAGCTTGAAGTCGGCTGGTGGTTTTATCCTAAGAACGTTACACCTAAGTACAGTGCCTCATTTGTTTCAGTAGGAAGTGTAAATGTAAAACCACTACACATTCCTCCACATAGTGAAACAGTACACCAAGGCTCGTTTACACTCCCCGCTCCAACGATACTCCACAATTTTCAGCCTCATATGCATTATCGGGGGAAAGCATTTTCGTTGGAAGCAATATACCCTGACGGCCACCGAGAATTGCTCAACCATGCCAATCGTTTCAGCAACGATTGGCATATCAATTACATCTACGACCCAGATTACGCCCCTGTCCTTCCTGCAGGCACAGTATTACAAATCACTGCCTGGCACGACAATACGGCGGCAAACCGTAACAATCCTGACCCTCGGCAGTGGGTATGGTATGGACCGCGCACAGTTGACGAAATGGCCCATTCAAATGCTCAGCTTATTTTTATTAGTGACGATGATTACGAAACTATCATAAACGAACGCCGAGCACGAAACAGTCAAGATTAATCAGTAATAACCAACACACCTGTTATTCTGATTCTCGTTCCTCAGCTCTGGCACCGGCCAACATACCGATAAGACCATAATTACCTTCATGGCAGGCATATTCAAAAATTGCGCCATCACTCCGCTTAAGGGGGATCATCAACGTCCATGGACTCGTCCAAGTAGTTGAATCAGTGAAAGTCACTTCGTAGGCAAGATTTTCGTCATCTATACGGGTGAAACGTTCGGTCACATGCACGTTTTCACCAACACCACGATAGCTACCAGCCTGTGAATAATTGGTCGTTTCCACAACCAGCGTATCGCCGTCATAGTGCGCTCTTGAATCACCATGCCACTGCCGAATCTTATCCTCTAAGTGCGGTTGATCAATCGGAATTACCCGTGCATCATGGATGAGTTCTTGCAATATGACTACGTGATTCTCCGTCTGAAAAATCTGAAAATAACTGTTATACCCTGCAAGCAAGTTCGGAACACCATATGTCATACAACGAACATTCAGTGGCATTTCCTCCGCGCCAGCAGCACCATTTTCTCTCGTAATAGTACGTGGTCGCTGCTTTGCCTCTTCGGTCATCGGTGGAATCCGACCATTCGGTGGATCAACAATCAGGGAAGTCCGATTGTCTAACTCACGCTCGACCAACCAAAACGAGTTGTAATTTCCGGTACCTGCATCAAATTCAAGCGCCTCATTATCGGGATCAAGAAGTCTAGCCAGTAACAACGGTCCTAGTAAATTACCAGCTTGCTCATCATCTCGAGCGGCAGCCGCTGCCTGCTGAAGTGTCGCCAATTCTTCCTCAGTCAGACTGTCTTTGCCTTCAAAGGCAGCTGGACGTTCCATAGGTGTGGCCGTATTGTTTGCCCAAACACCCTGTAGATCTGGAGCACCAAAGGATGTTCTCGGCACTTGCCACGTGTCAGATGCTGATTGTCCTAGAACTATACTAGGCACGACGCATACAAACGCCAATGCCAACACAACCACGTTCACCGATTTGCGTGTCCACCGACTCATCTAAAACCTCCTCAGACAACAAAATTCATATGCATGCTACGAGGTGACACCTCACTTGTCCAGAATCCTTCTGTAAGAAGCATATAATTCACTGATGTAGTTGTCGATGCCCTTTCTGCGCGTAACTATTTATTATTAAGGAGGAAACAGATGTTTTACTTCAAATGGAAGTCGTTAAACATTAAATGTATTGCCGTAACACTACTAATTACTGGCTTTGTGACCACAGCATTGGAGGAAAAAACATATGCGGAGATGCGGACTTACAGAAACATCGATTATGTTCCTACTAAAATCTATGCGGACAACCGAGACAAGCTAGACATTTTCATGCCAAAACAGGCTTCCGGTGTTCCGATCGTGATTTATTTCCACGGAGGAGCCTTACAACGAGGAGATAAAAGTCAAGCTGAAGGGCTTGCCGCGCAATTAACTGAGAGAGGAATCGGTGTCGTTAGTGCGAATTACCGTCTTTCTCCACAGGTAATACATCCCGCCCATATCGAAGATGCGGCAGAAGCCGTGGCCTGGGCATATAGAAATATCAGCTCCTTCGGTGGTGACAGAAATCGTTTGTACTTATCCGGACATTCTGCTGGAGCCTACCTGGCCACATTGCTATCTCTCAATGCCTCATATCTTGAGAAACATCGTGTCGCCTTGTTTAACATTCGTGGCACTGTCGCAATTAGTCCTTTTCTTTATGTTGAGGAAGTCGCTCCTGATCGCCCGAAAACAGTTTGGGGAACAGACCAGAAAGTATGGCTCCAAGCATCTGTTTCTCCGTACGTGGGCGATCAGAAACCTCCGATACTCTTTATCTACGCCGACGGTGACGACGACTGGAGAAAACAACAGAATGAGCGCCTTGCAGGAGAACTTCGACGCGCAGGAAACACTGGGATGACGACAAGTGAGATTTCCGACCGCAATCACGGCACTATTATTTCTGCTATGAGTAATAACTCGGATCCAGGAATGCTACAGGTTGCTGCCTTTATAACAGGTGCGTATTAATTTAAAATGTCTGGTTTGATTTCAAACATTCGTCAGCAAATACAATTGCTGCGTCTTATTTACAAGAACCCGCGCACGCCACATTATATTCGCTGGCTTGCGAACGGCACGCTGCTGTACGCCATGAGTCCTATCGATCTAATTCCTGACTTTATTCCGATTCTTGGATATGTTGATGACGCAATCGTTCTTCCCTTCGCAGTGTGGCTTATATTTAAACTAATTCCTCCTGCCGTATTAAGGGAATGTCAGGCTCAACTAGAATTGAAAAAAAACAAGAACAACAAGCCTGAATAACTACGTCAATCTAAAGAGACATAACAGAAAAAAGGGAGCTCAAAAATAAGCCCCCTTTGCTGCCTCACTACTAAACGTAGAATATATAAAGTGTACCTACTGCTGCCGCAAGGAAGCCAGAGCCTCCTCATCTGCTTGCTCCTGCTCTCTGGCACCAGCAAGAATGTTGTATAACCCGTAATTGCCTTCATGGCAGGCATATTCATAAAGTGGTTGATCGCTTTTCTGCATGGGAATTTCGTAACTCCACGGAGACACCCAAACGGTAGGATCTTCAACTGTCACCTCATACATAAGTGTCTGGGGAGACACTCTTGTAAAACGTTCAGTTAAAACGAGATTCCTGTCAGCGAGACCGTTTCTAAAACTGGTTTCCCGAAGAAAATTTCGTGTCTCAACAACGAGTGTGTCTCCTTCCCAGTAGCCACGAGAATCACCCATCCATTGACGAATGCTGTCATCAACATGTTCGCGTCCATCCAGGGGAACCACCCTCGAACTGTGTACCATTTCATTTAAAAGCACTACGTGAGTTTCGGTCTGAAATAACTGAACATTTTGGTTGTACCCTGCAGGTGTCATAGGCGGACCGGAATTAAACCCTAGAACACACCGTACCGCAAACATCCCACTTCCAAGATCGTCAACCCAACCTCCTGGCGTCGGTTGATGGCGCGTCACTCCTTTACGAGACATCTGATGCAACCTTAAGCGCTCTTCAGCAGCAGGTGTCAGTGCTGGCACACGACCAGATGGCGGATCCGTTACCAATGAAGTCCTGTTCGTTTCTACAGACGTTGCACCAGCATCAAACCAAAATTGGTTGTAGTTTCCCACGATATCCGCAGGGACCTGGTCATCACGCACTGCAATCGCAGCATTGCGTTCGGCTTCAAATTCAGCAACTTCCTCATTGGAAAACACATCCTTACCTTCAAGTGCCTCAGGACGCTCAAAGGGTGTGAGCGTTCGAAAATCCCAGACACCCTGCAAATCTGGAGCACCCCACGCTGTACGAGGTACAGCTGAATCTTGCGCCTTTGTCATGGCAGGTAATAGCAATAGAGCTACTACGAAAACAGCCAAGCCGGTCAACCACGTAGATCGGACAGTCATAGCAAACCCCCATTCGTTGACAATCGCTTCACCTTAAATCTTCCAGGTTCTAAAAAATATCAATCATTCCCAAAAGTTAACTACTTGCTAGTGAACAACATGTGACTCTATATCATCATCCAATACTTCAATATGTGGTATCGCAAGAGACCTTACCGCGTTAATAGCTAACAAAACGGCGCGTTCGGCACTAACAGACATTCCTTCATCACGAAGTCCCTTGCGTGTTGCACGTAATACCCTGAGAACTTGGGCGCGATCAAATCGTTGTCCCTCACAATGTTCACAGAAACCCATATCCCTCTTTTCGTTCTCGTGCGCAATTCACTTGCTCTGCCACATCGTGCATTATTTTATGAGCATACCAGTAGCATTACTCTGTTTATTCGCCCCAAGCCACACTTGGGAGTATACTCGCTCGTCTTAAAACTGCGAAACCACTGTTCGGTTTAACCGCAAAAGGAGGCTGCTGTAGAACCGGGTGAACCAATTCGTATTATTCTTACCTTTTGAGATCAGAGTTCGGTATGTTGTTCCTATGGTTAGAAAAATACACAACCATACCTATATATCTTAAGGAGCGTACATAGTGTATGACCGACTACTGGCAATTACTGATTTTATTTTTCTAAGTCCGCGCATAATACTCAGAGTTTTGTGTTGGAGCGTCATCTTACTCCTAACGCAACCGGTAGCTGGAGCACAAGGAGAATCACCTACACGACCGCCTAGAGTTTACGTTGAACGCCTCGGAAATGGACCTATTATTCGCCCATCGATGGACAATTCAATGGGTAGCAACATTAATGGACCGTCACTGATAAAGGTCCCTGACTGGATAGAAAACCCTTTAGGTCAGTACTACTTGTATTTCGCTGATCACCGCGGAACATATATCAGACTCGCGTACGCTGACGACCTGCTTGGCCCCTGGCTCACGCATGAACCAGGAACATTACGACTTAATCAAACACATTTTTCTAAGACTCCACCACTTCCAAATACATACGTTCACATTGCCTCACCAGACGTGCATGTACGTAAAGATCGCCAAGAAATAGTAATGTATGTCCACGGCCAAGATACTGACGGTCAAGTCACGCGTGTCTCGACTTCAAAAGATGGGCTCATCTTCAGTGAAAGACCCGAAATTTTAGGCCGACCTTATTTTCGTGTTTTCAATTACGAAAAAAATTTTTATGCACTTGCCATGCCAGGAATTTTTTATCGCTCCCGCGACGGAATTTCTGATTTCGAAAAAGGTCCGAAATTGTTCAATCCAGATATGCGTCACTCAGCGGTTCTTGTACGAAATGGAGCACTTAATGTTTTCTGGACACAAGCAGGACATGCCCCTGAACGAATTCTACTATCGACCATTAATTTGACCGGAAACTGGATGTCTTGGACGGAATCGAATAGTGTCGAAGTGTTGCGCCCTGAAGAAGAATGGGAAGGAGCCTCTTTCCCTGTTGCACCGTCCAAACGAGGCTCTATCGATCAAGCTGTTAACCAACTTCGAGATCCTGCTATTTTTGAAGAGGGTGGTCGAACATTCATCTTGTACACCGTTGCTGGCGAACATGGCATCGCTATTGCGGAAATTCATTTTGACAATTAAGTTTTTTTTGCCACACGAACATAGCAAGAAGTCATGGGAATTCTAGGAATTATCCTCTCCCTGTTCGGACTAATGTATTTCGCCTACCGTGGAATGAACGTTCTCGTTCTTGCACCAATCATGGCTATCGCTGCGGCGCTATTTGATCCCCATGCCCCGATTATGGCGTCTTATACCCAAGTATTTATGCCCGCACTTGGCGGTTACTTATTTAGTTATTTCCCGCTCTTTTTGCTCGGTGCAATCTTTGGGCAACTCATGGCAGATAGTGGTGCCGCCCATGTAATAGGTTATCAACTGACCCACAAATTTGGGTCTTCAAATGTTCCACTCGCCGTCGTGTTGACCTGCGCAATATTGACTTATGGTGGGGTGTCTTTGTTTGTAGTAGCTTTCTGTATTTATCCGATCGCACACACACTTTTCCGTGAAAGCAACATACCAAAGCGATTTATTCCAGCGTGTATCGCACTTGGTTCATTTACATTTACTATGACGGCCCTACCGGGCACTCCAGCAATTCAGAATGCGATTCCAATGCCCGTCTTTGGAACCACAACTTACGCCGCACCAGGCTTGGGAATTATCGCAGCATTAATCATGTTAGTTGGGGGCGTTTTTTGGTTAAGCAAGCGTATAGCAGCAGCACGAGCCACCGGGGAAGGCTTTGGAAATTCTGAGCGAAAACAAGAAACCCATAATGAACAAAGACTCTCGATGTCGTTGTTCACAGCTTTACTGCCATTAAGTCTCGTGATTATCTTGAACTATATGTTTACGCGGATGTTTATCCCCAGTTGGAACATCTCGTATCTCTCAGAGGAACAATTTGGGGCCACTAATCTTCAAAGCGTCTTAGGTCTATGGTCCATCATTGCGGCAATCACTATCTCGATTTTAAGCATTCTACTTATTCAACGGAAACAACTATCAACACCAGTTACATCTATAAACAAAGGTACAATCGGGAGCCTTCTTCCAATATTTAACACTGCATCAGAAGTAGGTTATGGCGCGACGATTGCATCCCTGTCTTCATTTACACTTGTCAAAGATAGTATCTTTAGCATTTTCCCAGACTGGCCTCTTATTTCAGAAAGTATCTCGATTAATGTTCTGGCCGGAATTACTGGCTCGGCTTCAGGAGGCTTAAGCATCGCTCTGGAAGCCCTTGGAGAACACTACCTCGCTATGGCCCAAACAGCGAATATATCTCCAGAACTTCTTCATCGCGTAGCAACGCTAGCTTGTGGAGGATTTGACACTCTTCCACATAATGGAGCGGTAATCACCCTTCTGGCTATTTGCGGACTCACCCACAGACAGTCTTATTTTGACATTTTTGTAGTTGCGTTGGTTGTGCCTTTTTTAGCTACGATGACAACGGTAGCGCTTGGAACAATGGTCGGAAGTTTTTAGTTAAAAATTACTAACGTTATTGGCGTTTAATCACAAACGGAATAACCGCGTGACTTTCACTATTAGAGAACGATCGTCAAGACCAGGAAAACGTCTCATAAGGGTATTTCGTTGTTCGTTGTACACAACAAACAACTCGCTGCCAGGAAGATATTCCCAGCGAAATCGAATATTTGCCGCGGCTGTATTACTTTCTGAACTGTACTGTAACAAGGCACTCGTAAACATTTTCGGTGTGGTCGTAAACACTACCCTAGCACCAGTGAGGTGAGTCGTAAATTCACCCTCCAGCAAGTTTATCCAATTCACAGAATAGCTGGGTTCAATTGCAAATCGTGGCGTAGGATTCCAACGCCCTCGTCGCACACTCACAGCAGTCCGATGCCCACTAAAAAATTGTCCGCGCTCAACTTCAAGATCTAACTTGATAAGCCTCTGAGACCAAAGATTGTACTGAATACGATAATTACTAAAATCGTAGTTTTTTACAGGAAGAACTATCGATGGTGTAATTTGAAATGGTTCGGGAAGAAATTCATAAGTTCGTCGATAACGAAATCTAAACCGATCACTATTCTCAAAATCGACACCGAACTCTGCATAACTTTCACGAGTCTCCAATTGACCTGTCATATTTTCGACATAATTAATTGACGCAGCCCACACAAGTTTTCGAATGGACTGCACGGAAAATAGTCGCGGACTAAAGCGAAATCGGGCACGACTCTTCTGCATATCATCACGACGAACAAAACCTATCTCAGGATTGAACGCATCTCCAACAACAAGACGCTCTAAACGCACTCCGTATTTGTCACCGTCAAAATTAAAATTTAACCGGTAACTGGAATTATTGCCGTCAAGCTTGTCAGTTTCAGATTTGGCCCAATAGGTATCAATAACGAGGGTGTTTTGAAGAAACAGAAAATCCCCATCGACACCATACACTCTGTTACGACCAGACTTATTGAGACTTACCGAACGATCAGTGGCAATTAGGCCAACACTACTCTGGCGGAAAATATCTCTCTTCAGACGCACAACTGAAAAATTCGTAGGGGCAGCACCGGAAAGAACTTCTTTATCAGCCCTAATATGTAAAAGACCCAAGTCAAAACCTCCTGCACGCCCCGTCACACGACCTCCAGCCGTTACCGGCACTTCTCGACCACCTTGGAGACCAATACGTCGACTATAAAAGACCACAGGAGTATCTCGCCCACGACCACCAAATGAAAATGTTCCCTGGTTTTCTAAAAAGAAATCGCGTTTCTCCGGAAAAAAAAGACTAAAGCGCGTCAGGTTTATTTGCTGCTCGTCAGCCTCGACTTGGGCAAAATCTGTATTGTAGGTAAGATCCGCCGTTACACTTTCGGTAATGCCAATCTTAAGATCGATACCTGCCTCAGCTCCAAAATCATTTTGAGGTGCCGGCCTGTCCTTAGCATCTGTGTTTAGCTCACTAATAGCATATGGTTTAATTTCAATATTGCGTGACGGTGGTGGGGTTTTGATCCCGACTAATGGGGCCGCTAACGATGCCCTGAGACCTCGTCCTCCAACTGCTGCCGGGACTTCGACAAGATATGACATCTCGTTTTTCCAACGATTCCGGCGTCGCACATTGATACCCCAAGTCTGGTCATCACCTGGCCGATATCGCAATGATTTGAAAGGTACGGCAGCTTCGACTGTCCAGCCCTGTTCAAATCGACCAACTTCAACTTCCCAAATCGGATTCCAGTCAAAATTTGTTCGCCCTTCTCCTGTTGACTGTCCATCCATCCGACCGCCCAGAGCGTTGACCTCAAATAAGACACCAGTTCGTTGGTCATAAAGTGTGTCAAAGATCCAAGCAACGTTATCTCCCCTGCCAATATTGGTATTGTCTCGCCTCATCTCATCAACCATCAGTCGATCAGGCTCAGTCTCCCAACATCGAGCAACAAAGTAGATATGATCCTCATCAAAAAACACCCAGACTTCAGTCACTTCAGTCGCCGGCAGTCCCTCCGTTGGCTCGACTTGAATAAAATCGGACATAGGCTGAACAATCGTATAAATAGATTCGTCTAGAATTCCATCTAGATTTAACGGAAGTTCGAGGGAGACAGCTCGTCCAATAGAACTAGCAGTCTCTTGAAACGGAGCCTGCACGTCGACTGGGTTCACGACGGTATTCGGCTGTTTATTTGACTCTTGTAAAGCCTGTCCTTCGGCCAGAGAGCTTACGGGCAACCAGCTAAGAAAAAACAAACAAAAAACAGTCTTTTCAATTAGATACCTGAGCAACATACTCATGTTAAAACCTTAAACTCTATCATGTGAGCACTACTTGCTCCGCTCCCTCTAAATTGAATGCACGGTCAATCCCAAAAAATCCAATACGTTACAGCCTAGGATTTAGTTAAACAACAGACTAGAATTTATAAACCTATAGTTCCATGGCGCGGCAGATGGGCCGCAATCGAGGAGGACCTCGTGCATGACTTCGCAGCTACTATGATTAGGATCTTAACAAGCACGGTCGTAACTATCTTAATGTCTACAGCAGCTATCGTTGGACAATCTTCGACAAGCACAACGTGGGGCGATCCAGATATTGAGGGGATCTTTACTTTCGCAACGATCACTCCCCTACAACGACCGGGTAACGTGGACGGAAAGACAATACTCACCGCAGAAGAAGCTGCCAGCTTAGAAGAACGCACTGCCCGTGAACGCGTAGATCGCCCACCGCGCCCTGGTGACACCGGCACCTACAACCGCTTCTGGGTGGACTACGGCACAAAAGTTGTCGCCACAAAGAGAACATCTTTAATTACAGATCCGGCCGACGGAAAGTTGCCTGCGGTTGTGCAGCAGGTTCAACAACGCAATAAAGCTTCACGTGCCACCGGACCACAATCCCCGTCTGGACATGAAGACCTCTCAATCACTGACAGATGTATTATGGGGTTTAACGCAGGACCACCATTTCTTCCTAGTGCCTACAACAATACTGTCCAAATATTTCAGACCCCTGACTATGTGGTAATCCTTAATGAAATGATCCATGATGCTCGAATTATTCCTATTAATGGCAATCCTGAACTTTCGGACAATATTCGACAATGGTTAGGTAGTTCACGGGGCTACTGGGATCAAAACACTCTCGTCGTAGAAACAAAAAACTTTTCTTCGGGACGAGAACTTCTCGGGGGTGTCAATATATGGCGATATCCAAATGCTGGCACTTCGGATCGCTCGGCAAGGCTCATTGAGCGTTTCACACGATTAGATGCTGCTACTATTAATTACGAATTTACACTTAATGACCCTGGGACATGGACACAACCATGGTCTGCAACCTTTCCGCTTGTGGAAATCGATACAAACGTGTTCGAGTATGCTTGCCACGAAGGAAATTACTCTGCGGCTAACATTCTTAGTGGAGCACGCGCAGATGAAATGAACTCTCATTAGAATATAACTATAGGGACTACTCTAATTGATACTATCGCTTAGGCAACCTGGTAGTTAGGAGAAACAAAATGGGTAAGTTGGAAAGAGGAAAGCTTCACCACAGAAGCCACAAAATGCTCATTCTATTAATAGCTACTTTACTTTCAGCATGTGGCACTTCAACAGAACTAACAAACAATACGGCAAGTGATACTGTTCCTCGAACTCCAGAAGGACACCCTGACTTTAATGGGGTATGGCAGGCGTTAACAACAGCATCGTGGAATATTCAAGATCACAATGCACAAAAAGGTGTTCCTGCCGGACAGGGCATCGTCCACGGCAATGAAATTCCCTACCAGGAATGGGCTGCCGCACAACAGCAAGAGAACTATCAAAACCGAGCCGACCTTGATCCTCTGCACAAATGTTATCTTCCAGGGGTGCCAAGAATTATGTATATGCCATATCCATTTCGGATTAATCAAACGTCAGAGCTTACGGCGATCACATTCGAATATAGTCATGCCTTTCGATGGATATGGACTAATGGAACTGAGCATCCAGAGGCGCTTGAGTTTTGGATGGCAGATTCTCGAGGTCACTGGGAAGGTGATACTTTGGTTGTCAGCGTAGCCGATTTCAACAATCAGACGTGGTTTGATCGTGCCGGGAATTTTCACAGTGAAGAACTGACCCTAGTAGAACGTTATAGCCCAATGGGACCGAATCACATTAATTATGAAGTAACTGTTGAAGATCCAAAGGTTTTCACTCGTCCCTGGACTATGAGTACGGTTCTCTATCGCCGCCTTGAAGAAAATGTTCAGACCCTTGACTATGAATGCCTTGAATTTGAGGAACCATTTCTGCCTTGGGACGAAGTGCCCGTTCCTGGCATGCCGGGTCCTCCAGAGCAACAGAACTAAAATTCACCCTTGGAACTATTAGAGCAACAACAACACAAATAAGATGCTGAACATGGGGCGAACATGAAAAACATACTTTTTGCTCTCCTAGCTTTATCAATCCTGTTCATAGGTATCGCGGGAAACAATCCTGCCTTTGTCTTTGGGCAAGATTCAAGTGCAACAGATGAATCTTGGGAACCTAACAGGCGTGCTGACGGACAACCAGACATTCAGGGCATTTATATCAATCCGTGGGTGTTCACGATCGAAAATTATACAGACCAAGAACGTGAAGAATTCCGACAAGCGATGATCGAACATCGCGGCCCTGAAACAGGAGCTTACGACTTTGACTGGCTAGAACAGTCGACCACCGAACGTCGCGCTGATTACCCATATCCCGACAACTTTTATGGCGTGTCGAAGCCTACATCTGGTCGCATCCCTTGGCAAGATTGGGCCTTTCAAAAAAAGAAATATCTATCACATCATCCATATGAGAAAAGAGAATTTTTTGACTCGAGAATTCGATGTCTTCCTGCTGGCACACCTCGGGGTTTCTTCTGGAGTTTCTATAACGGATGGCAGATCCTCCAACCGCCAGGTTATGTCGTGATTCTTTATGAACACAACCATTTATATCGCGTCATTCCTCTCGACGATAGTCCTCACCTTGGTAAGGACATCAACCTATGGATGGGTGACTCTCGCGGTCACTGGGAAGGCAATACATTAGTTGTTGATGTCACTAACCTGACCGACAAAACGTGGGTGATCGGGGAATTGGGCGGGGAAGGCATTCATATTGGATCATTTCACAGCGAAGATATTCATGTCGTCGAACGCTTTACAATAGTCGACAAAGATAATATTGATTACGAAGTCACAATTGAAGATCCCAATGTGTTTACGGAGCCTTGGTCCATGAAGTACCGAGTGTTCACTAGAGCTCCAAAGGATTATGTGCTATTTGAATATGCGTGTCATGAAGGAAACCGAACTATGGAACTTACATTTGGTGACACAAGAGATTAACTGTGAGGTAATAACATGAATTTAAAACAAGCCGCTTTCTTAGTCTCATTTACCGTTACTGCTTTGATGACTGCATGGACATTGTCCGTAAATGCACACCACGCCTTCACCGCAGAATTTGACGGAACGAAACCAGTCCAACTCTCTGGCGTTGTGACTCGGATGGATTGGGTGAATCCTCACTCGTGGATTTATATCGACGTACCTCAAGCCGATGGTTCCGTGGTAAAGTGGGAAATTGAAGCGGGCGCACCGAATGCTATGTTTCGTCGAGGTTGGAACAAAAATTCTATTCCCGTTGGCACCGAAATTGTCGTTGAAGGTTACAGAGCTAAAAACGGAAAAAACATTGCTAACGGACGAAACGTCACCTTTCCAGATGGTCGAAAAATGTTTGTAGGTTCGTCAGGCACTGGAGCTCCCGTTGATGGAGCGGATCCAACGGAACGATAAATACTGCTCACGGGATTTATAAACCAGGACACTTAGTAGAAAAGAGCGCGCTTATGAAAAATTTTCTATTGCGACCACTAACCTTGACACTGACAATTGTCGGAGTTGTTTTGGTTTTATCTAGCCTCAGTTTGTTATCCGGTCAAGAAAATGAAACTTACAAACCTGAGCTTCTACCTGACGGACAACCAAACATTCAAGGCATCTATATCTCACCCGCTTACCTGTCACTTGAGCGTTGGACCGACGAAGAACGTGAAGAATGGGGAGAAAAAATGATCGCTGTTCGTGGTCCAAATCCTGGAGCATACGGCACAGAATGGACTGAAGGAGACCTGCGCGAAGGTTCCGGAAGAGGAGAAGGATACGCTGTAGTTGATCCACCGAATGGAAGAGTCCCTTGGCAACCTTGGGCGCTTGCTAAAAAAACATATATCAGGGACAACCCGTATGACCGTAAATCTTTTATTGACTCACGAGTACGATGTCTACCGGCAGGAACACCTCGTGGAACATTCTCAAGTTCATACAACGGATGGCAGGTTCTCCAGACACCAGGACACGTAATTATTCTCTATGAGCACAACCATTTATATAGAGTAATCCCAATCGACGGAAGCCCTCATCCCGGAAAAGATATACAGCTCTGGATGGGAGATTCTCGTGGCCGATGGGAAGGAAACACGCTAGTTATTGATGTAAAGAATCTGACTGATAAGACATGGGTTATCGGAGAGCTTGGCGGGGAAGGAATGTCTGCTGGTTCTTTCCATAGCCCGGCACTTCACGTGGTTGAACGATTCACCATTGTTGATGCCGATACCATTGATTACGAGGCGACGATTGAAGATCCAAATGTATTTACTCAACCATGGAAAATCGCGTTCCGCGTATGGCAACGAGCACCACCAGAATATGTTCTATTCGAATATGCTTGCCATGAAGGCAATCGGTCAATGGACCTTACGCCTTTAGTTTCAAATACACCGTAATCAAAACGTGACTTATGTTTTTGAGCCGGGCCTTTGCCCGGCTCAAAAACCCTCATAAGACTTGCTCTGCTTAACTAGAAACCCGGACGTCGGCCACTTCACAAACACCGTCCAGTAATTTCCAATAAGCATCAAGGGCAGTACTCGCAGAATGATAAATCTCGTCTTCAGAAACCCCAGATTCAAGACACCGAGCCAAAGCTTTTCTTTCTCCCTCCCGATGCTCAACATCCGCAGTGGCATGAGTTGAAAAATATTCAAGAGCCTCACTGCTCTCTATTCCATACAATTCACAAAGCCCTTTCATTTTCCTCTTTGACACTTCCGGCTGTTGCGACTCATACGCGTAAAGTGCACTAAGACCACTTGTTACACTTCGATTTGTTAATTCCGTGAACACCGCTATTACAGAGCGAGTGGAATCAGCGGGTGTTTCAGCTTGAAGCTGCTCAGAATTCACTCCCACCGCCTGGGCAAAGTCTAACCATAATTCAGGATGCGTTTTCGGCTCTGACAATTCATCGGCAAGGTTTTTTGACAACTCTTCACGTGTTTCCGCATCACTTGAACCTGCAATAACGGCTTTCAGATATCCGGGAAATGCTTGAACATGGGGATAGTACATGCGTGCATATGTTGCAAGCTGTTCAGGAGTCAACTCTCCTCGCTCCCACGCCACATAAAATGGATGACCGAGAATACTTCGTGATTGAATTAATTCATCAAGGGTATTTAATACATCGCTCCGTTTCACTGGATATGTCTCCTTTCTAAAATCTGATAAATAGCACCACACAGAACTGACGATGTTCGCTCACTCCGGCAGTCTCACAACATTTAGAGTATCTATAAGATCAGGGTATAAATTCTCTACCAACATTGTAAATCCTTCACGCTCTTGTCGTCGCATAAAAATGCTGACAACCGAAAAAAGTGGCGTCGACCAACAGTAATCGAGGTGCCTAAAACATCGTGGCATGATAGCGTAGTCAAGAGATATTTTGATGGCACAAAACAACACTTTCAACATTGGCACATTGGGACGTCTTGTCTCGGGAATCAGCGTTTGCATAGCCGGAATTATCGCGACATCTCCTCAGCCAACCAGACTGCTATGGCAAGCGAGTGTTGTTCTAAGTGAATGGGGACACTGGCTCGCACTACTCTCACTGCTACTGATTCCAGGTTACCGACGCTCCCGTTTGGATGCTCTTGGATCCATTTTGGCCGCCATCGCCATTCTGCTTCTTCTAGTTCCATTATGGAACGCTGTCACACTAAGCAGAACATTACCGATATCATTAGAAAAAACATTTGGCTCGAGCATTTCCCAAAGCATCCCAAATAAACCACCTCGGCCGGCTGCCCTAGTGTTTAAAGATTTACTAGCTGGAATTTCATCTTCAGATGTTCTCGTTGATGAACATGTCTACCAAGTTGTCGATAACAAACAATTGCGCCTCGACCTGTATCGACCAGCGTTCGCGGACGGAACCTTGCCAGTAGTAATAGTAGTCCATGCCGGCGGATGGACAAGTGGAAATAAGCGCCAGTTGACCTCCCTCAATGACTACCTTGCATCTCGAGGTTACGTTGTAGCCAGCATTGAATATCGATTGGCGCCCCAATGGCAGTTTCCTGCGGCTCAAGAAGATCTAACCGCTGCTATTAAGTACATTAAAACGCTTGAATATAGTCACGGCCTTGATCCAAATCGCATCGCATTGATTGGACGTTCCGCAGGTGGACAAATTGCACTGCTATCCGCATATACAAACAAGGACCCTTCTATCCGTGGGGTTGTGTCATTCTATGCTCCGATAGCTCTTAGATGGGGGTACAACAATCCTGCCAAACTTGGCGTGATTGATTCCTCAGGCATACTTGAACTTTATTTAGGTGGGACACCTGAAAGTCACAGTTCGCAGTACTTTGCCGCAGAGCCGACCCAATTTGTTAATGACTCAACACCCCCTACACTTTTAATACAGGGGCTCCGAGATGAACACGTCGCACCGTTCCATAGCAATTTTTTGAGTGCCCGGCTTCTAGAAGAAGGAGTACCTCATTTCATCCTGCGTATGCCGTGGGCGACTCATGGTTGTGACTATTTTTTTAGCGGGCCATGCGGACAGATCAGCACCTTCGCCGTCGAACGCTTCCTCGGATCGGTATTGAAAAAAATTGATGGTTCTTCATCATGACGTTCGCACTTGCTGTCCTTATCATTTATGCAACTGCTTTGATGTGTTTTGGTCTCTTCATTAGTAATCGTGTGCCAATTCGTGATGATTTTTTTGTGGCAGGTAGACGATTAACACCCTTTTTGCTTTTCGCGACGATTTTGTCCTCAAATATTGGAGCTGGATCCACCGTTAATGCTGCGGCTTTGGGTTACCGAGATGGACTAAGTGCTTGGTGGTGGGTTGGTTCTGCAGGACTTGGATCCATAGCGCTCGCGCTATGGATTGGTCCAAAGATACGCCAACTTGCTGCAACACATCATTTTGAAACCATCGGAGACTTTCTTGAATACCGATATAGCGGAGGAGTCAGGTCAGCTGTAACAATCCTACTGTGGATAGGAACCGTTGCAATCCTAGCAGGTCAATTGATGGCGATTGGCTGGGTACTAAACGTCGTTACCGGACTAGATCGTTGGATGGGATGCGTAATTGGCGGCATTGTTGTCACCGCTTACTTTACTGCCGGAGGATTGCTAACGGCCGTATGGGTCAACGTCGTACAACTCGTCGTGCTACTTATTGGCTTCGCTGTTGTGCTCCCACTTTCATTAAGTGAAGCAGGTGGCTTGACTTACGTTATGCATGCGACTTCCGACATAGAGCAGTATTGGAATCCTTGGCGTGGAGGAAACTCCGGTTGGTTTTATCTCGCCATGCTCGCTCCGGCATTTGTAGTATCACCAGGACTGTTACAAAAAGTGTACGCTGCTCGTGATGATCGAACAGTCCGTCTTGGTATCGGTTGGAATGCGCTCTTTTTGTTAGTATTTGCCTCCATTCCCCCACTGTTAGGCATGATTGCACGCTCGACCTTTCCCGAGCTTTCTCATCCTGACCTTGCCCTCCCCACTCTCTTAATGCATAGCCTTCCTCCAGTGGTTGGAGCCTTAGGACTTGCAGCATTATTTTCTGCAGAAATAAGCTCAGCTGACGTTATTCTCTTTATGCTGGCGACATCGCTTTCGAAGGATTTTTACAGACGTGTTCTGAAGCCTAATGCTACGGATAAAGAGGTGCTTACTGTGGCCAGGTGGGCCGCAATTGGAGGTGGCTTTCTGGGAACAGTGATGGCCGTGACGGCGGATTCCATCGCCGATGTTTTAGCCTTCTTTTACACGTTACTAAGTGTCAGTCTCTTTGTCCCAGTAATCGCTGGACTGTATTTGAAGCGGTTTACCTCAACAGAAGCTTTGACCTCAATGCTAGCTGGAATCTCGTTCGCTACATTTGTACAAATTGCAACGGAAGGACGTGGTTTTGCCGGTTTTACACCGGCAATGTTCGGTTTAGGAGGAGCGTTCCTGAGCTGTCTCGCAGGCTCAGGAACACGCCTACTAACTAAACAAAAACATTAATTCAGGAGTTGCCCCTTGAGCCAAGAAATAATGGCTGGTTCAAGGTCTGGATTCGGTCCAAACATAGGCACACCGTGCTCGGTACCTTCGTAAATCTTAGCGACAGATTTAGGATGCTTTGAACCACTGACTGCAGTCTTGATAACTTCGTGGACACCAGGTGTCAGGTCATCTGCATCTGCGGCAGCACCAAATACTGCAAGACTAGGTGTTGCGGCAATATGGGCCTGAGCCGCTTCGCTTGGAAAACCTGACAATGCCATGAACGCCTTGACCTCAGGATTCCGAGTCATAAGATCAGAGGTCAACGCAACGCCACAACTCGCACCTCCAACACCAATTTTGGATTGGTCGACACCACCTTGCTTGACCAGAAAAGCATACGCTGCATCGAGATCTGGTGGAGATTGCTTCAGCAACCTTGGAAATGACTCTGGTGAAACTAAGCCTTCCCCCGGTGTTTCACCAAAACCACGAAGATCAATTGTCAGAACATGCACTCCAGAATTGGACAAACTTGTCGCAATTGTCTCCCACGAGGTTCGGTCCATATTGCATTGATGAACCAAAAGCATGGCAGGACCATTTTGACCGGCATCGTAGTAGCTTCCCTTAATTACAACACCGTCAGCACTCGTAATATCGACAGTACGACTGGCCGCCGTGACGGGAGACAACCACATCAGCGCCAGCACGAGACTCAAAACCGTTAATTTCATTTAAAACTCCTTCGCTCTCTTGAAAAGAAGAAAAACTAAGTCTATAGAACCCGGCAGTTTAACGCCCATATTAAAACCTTATAAATCAATGCACTAAATATCTTGATCGAGAGTGATATCATGATACCTAAATCTACACCACCAAGATGTTACGGTTCCTCTCTATATTAGTCGTATCTTGTCTCCTATCGATGTCCTTTTCTGGACCTCATGCACAGGGACAGATTTCATCAGAGTTACTCGTGTATTCCACGTCGGGAACAGACAGAATCCCAACATTTAATGTTGAGGGACAGGAAATGCTGTCGCTAAATGCACTCGTGCCTCTGATCCAAATTCAAATTGAGGAAAATTCTCGCCCGGATATACTTTCTATTTCGACTGAATCAGCCAATATTATTCTCACTGAAGGCCAACAGGTCGTTTCCGTTAACGGAAGACTCATTTCCCTGCGATCGGCCCCTAGAATCTTCCAAGGACAATGGGCGATCCCACTTGAATTTCTTGAACGAGTGTTACAACCCATATACTCCGGCACATTCGATTTCCGTTCTAATTCACGGGTGCTCGTTTTAGAAGATGCGCATGTGCCAAAAATTTCGACAAGTTATCTTAGTGGCACTGATTATGATCGACTGACGCTTGAAGTTACACCTGCCACTTCTTATAAGATTGATCAAGATTTACAACACCTGACTCTTCACTTTGATGCAAATGGACTCGATATCCTTGATTTTCCACTTTTGAGTGGCGAATTAGTCACAACTTTCGAACAACTTTCTGAATCACCAGATATCAGCATCTCCCTTGGACCAACATTTGACAGTTTAAGTGTTTCCAGTCAGAAATTAACAAATGGCGGAGAGCTTTTATCGATAGATCTTGTTTCTAAGAATATTGCAGCAGCTGATGCTTCCGTGGAAGAGGTCACATCATTAAACGCTGATAACCTAACAGAAACTTTACCTACATCCTTCCCAGATTTTTCAAATAAGAAACAAATTCGTTCTGTCGCAATCGATCCCGGACATGGGGGAAGTGACTATGGCAGCCAAGGGGTTAACGGAACAAATGAAAAAGATATTACTCTTGCCATCGCTCTACAACTACAACAGGTTATAGAGAATCGTCTTGGACTTGACGTAATTCTGACGCGCGATCGGGATGAAACGGTCGACCTAGATGCACGGGCTGCTATCGCTAACAACAACAAAGCTGACCTCTTTATAAGCTTGCACGTAAATTCGTCGGCTCGACCTTCAGCAATTGGCGCAGAGGTCTTTTATCTCAGTATCGACGAATACAGCAGTGAGGCACAAGAACTCGCCGAACATGCAACTGCTCCCGTTTCAGTTGTAACTGGTGGGAGTCGGACGATCAATATGCTACTGTGGGATGTTGCACAGATTGGATACGTTGAACAATCGGCTCACCTTTCCAGTATTGTCCAAAATGAGCTCAAACAGCGCATCGCTATGAATACTCAACCCATACAACAGGCGCCCTTTCGCGTGCTTGTCGGTGCAAACATGCCGGCAGTGTTAATCGAACTCGGATCGATTTACGAACCCGCTGAGGAATATCGTCTCACAAGCGACCGCTTTCAAACTGCAGTCGTAGAATCACTCGTAGCAAGTATCTTAAAGTTTGGTTCAGATCTCGATCGGTGGGATCAAATCAACCCCACAAACTCACAGGAACAAGAATGACCGAAGCCATAGAGAACAGTCGGCCAAAATGGATCAAAACATCGTCATATTTTGTGCTCACTGTGGCGATCGTTATATTCATCACATGGATCTCTGGCAGCTTGTTCAAGAATGGACAACAAGTGAGTGAAAACACACTGGAAAACGATTCAGAAATAAACTCACCTGAAAATAATCAACTTCAAAAGATCGACTTATACTATATCTCTGAAGACGGCTCTGCCTTGGTTAAGCATGAAGTAGAAATTTCAAAGACAGAAACGCTGCTTGCTCAAGCCCGAATAGTAGCGGAGCAACAATTACAGCAACCCGAGCCTCCCCTGCTCACACCGTTTCCTGATGGCACCCAATTACGAGCATTCTTTCTTGCTCCCAACGGTGACGCCTTCGTAGATCTATCTCAAGAAGTATCACTCGCACACCCTGGAGGCTCTCTCGATGAAATTTTTACTGTTTATGCTCTGGTTAACTCATTAACTGGGAACTTCCCTGACATTCGTGCCGTACAAATTCTCATCGAAGGACAAGAAGTGGATACATTGGCTGGTCATGTAGACCTCAGGCGTCCACTCGGTCTAAATATGAAATGGGTCTCCGGGGACGACTCATTACCTTTATCTAAAGAAGGATTGTGAATTTTGGATTCCGAACTTAAAACCATACGAAACGACCACCGTGGCCCAGATGAACTGCGCGATTTAAATATCAAAACAAATGTATCTATACATGCTGAAGGATCAGTTCTTATCGAAGCCGGCCAAACGAGAATTGTGTGTACCGCTAGTGTAGAAGACCGCGTTCCAGGTTTTTTAAAAGGTAGCGGAGAAGGATGGGTCACCGCAGAATACGGAATGTTACCGAGAGCAACATCGACGCGTACAACCCGCGAAGCAAAAACAGGGAAAATAGGTGGCCGCACTCAGGAAATTCAACGTTTAATCGGTCGTTCCTTACGCGCAGTTACCAAACTCAAAGAACTCGGCGAACGAACCATATGGATCGATTGCGATGTACTCCAAGCAGATGGCGGAACACGTACAGCGTCCATTACTGCCGGCTTTGTGGCACTTGTTCTTGCGTGCAAGAAACTTGTAGAGAGCGGGACGTTAGTCACAGTACCAATTGATGACTATGTAGCCGCAATTAGTGTCGGCATCGTAGGTAGCATGCCAGTGGTCGATTTGTGCTACGAAGAAGATTCAGCGGCTGATGTCGACATGAACATTGTAAAAACTGGTAACGGTCGATTTATCGAGGTGCAAGGCACGGCCGAAGGAGCACCGTTTAGCCAAGTAGAGTTGAATGAACTGCTCAGACTAGCTGATAACGCTATCTCCGAGATAATTGAAGTCCAGCGCAAAACAGTTGGAGAAATATTGGGATACTAGTGACGAATACTTTACTAATTGGGACGACTAATTCACATAAGATTATAGAAATCAAAGATTTACTACCTGACAGCCTATTTCCTATCAAGACATTAAAAGACTATCCCGAGATTGCACCTCCAGAAGAAACAGGCGCAACGTTCTCTGAAAACGCTCGCCTCAAGGCGTTCTACTATAGTCGAATGACCGGATCAGTTGTCGTGGCCGAGGACTCTGGACTTGAAATCGATGCACTTGATAGAGCTCCTGGAATTTTTTCTTCTCGTTTCAACAATTCATCGTCCTATCCAGAAAAATTTAGGGTCATTTACGAACAGCTGAAACAACGGGATACAAGAATTAAAACAGCTCGTTTCGTATGCGCGCTAACAGTTGCAGATGGAAACAGAATCATTTTTGAAACACAACACACAGTAGAAGGTGAAATCGCTCAGAAACCAAAAGGCTCAAATGGATTCGGATACGATCCCATCTTTTTTTACCCACCTTTTAACAGAACGCTCGCTGAATTACCTGCTGAAGACAAGGCTGAAATCAGCCACCGCGGCAAAGCATTACGAGCCCTCCGTTTATTCTTGAGTGAAACACAGCAACACATTTGAAATGAAAGAACTGATTCAAATATCGAGTGCGACTTCTTCAACTCTAGAGTTTCGTTGCGGTGAAGCTATGGCTTCTTCAGCAACAGTTTTTCGCTGTGGCAAGGTAATGATAAAACAGGCTCCTCCTCCGGATCGATTTCCAGCAATTACCGTGCCGTCATGGAGTCCAAGAAGATGCTTAACAATCGAAAGTCCAAGTCCTGTACCACCAGGATCTCGGACTCGAGATTCTTCTACACGATAGAAACGTTCAAATATACGAGACAGTGAAGCTTCCGGTATTCCAGGGCCTTGGTCCTCTATCTTTATAATCAAGTCGTCGCCATCTTTTGAAGCAGTGATCTCAATAAAACTACCACTTGGACCATAGTTAGCAGCATTTTCAATTAAATTCTTTAGCACATCATGTAATTTTGCAGGATCGACCACAACTTTAATAACTGTTGGATCGATATTGATGTCGATACGCAATTTCTTGTTGTCAAGTAACGGAGCCAACTCCGTTTGCACAGCCGAAACAACAGTCGGCAGAGACACTAAAACCAACTTCAAAGGTTCCTGCCCTGCATCCAGGCGCGCAAGACGCAGCAGATCACTTACCAACCGGCCCATACGCTTGGTGTGTCTGGCAATAATGTCTAGAAAACGATTACTCTCTTTATCCGGCTCATCATCAATCAAGGCATCGACAGAAGCCCGTATCGCAGTAATCGGCGTTCTTAATTCATGAGAAACATTCGCAACAAAATCCTGACGAACCTGTTCGGCACGTTTAAATTCAGACATGTCATGCAACACCATGACTGCACCCTGTTTATCTTCTGAGCCGTCGCTCCCTGGGAGCACCGTCGCGCTCGCAAGCAATGTTTTTTCTGGCAGCGTATTAAATCGAACTTCTAATTTTGTTGTTTTGTTTTTCTCAAGTGCATCTTGAACTTGCTGAGCAATCTGTTCTTGCTGTATTAGATCTTTATAATGACAACCGATCAACGGTTTGTTGATACCCAACATACTTTGAACTTTGTCATTTGCCATTTTGACATGTCCAGAAGTATCAACGAGAAGAACACCCTCGGCCATACTCGAAAGGATGGCATCCGTTAACGCCCGTTGCCGAGAAATCTCATTTAGACGATTCCCTATTTCTTGGACAGATGCATCCAACGCGCGTGCAACCGTGCCGACCTCATCATTTCCATAGCTATAGCCAGGCGGGCTTAAATCTCCTTGAGCATAACGTCGAGCCACTGCCGCGATCGAAGAAACACGACTGCTCATAGCCGTGGAAGTGAACCACGCCAAAACAAGCGCACTGGCAAGTGCTAAAACAATGCCAACTGCCGTGGCACTTTGTACCGCTGACAGCTGATCCTCGACCACAGTCAACGGCAATGCCAACCGAGCAAATCCAACCAAAGGATGATCAACCGGTAATGCAGCGTACAAAAAATCTATTTCAATAGTGGTGCTGAAACGCTGCGTCACACCAAGACCAGATTGACGAGCAAGAAGAATTTCTGGCCGGGAACCATGATTCTCCATATTGGCAATTCCCATCAAATCCTCCGCAGAATCGCCAACAACTCGACCATTATGTGCAATCAACGTGACACGGGTGCCAAGTTGACGCCCTAACGAATCAGCCTCCTGATCGAGTTCTGCTATCGTAGGGGAAATCCCTCTCCGGGAAACAAGCTGGGACACTAGACGTGCTTGCTCAACCAATTCCGTTTCGACTCTGTCACGCAGTTCTCTCTGGAGAGACCAAGACACAAGTGATGCCGCTAAGAGCAAACTCACGGTCGCAACACCAAAAGCCGCGCCAAAAAGCCGTGTACGTATTTGCATTAAATAATCAGGACTCTGCGTTTAAATCGAGCAATTTATAGCCAAACTGCTTAACTGTTATGATTGAGTCTCTCAACTGGGGAATTTTCTCCCGCAAGCGACGGATATGCACGTCTACCGTTCGTGTCCCACCGGTATAACGATATTCCCAAACTTCTGACAAAAGTAAATCACGAGACAGTACGCGTTCTTTGTGTTCAATCAAATATTTTAATAATAGAAATTCTTTTGCTGGAAGGCGCAATTCTTGACCGTCCACCGTGACGACATGCTTTTCTTGATCAATGATTACAGGCCCGCATCTTAAGACTTCCTTCCCAAATCGCATTTTTTTTCTTCGCCGTAAAACGGCTCCAACGCGCGCGACAAGTTCTTTGGGGCTAAACGGTTTCGTGACGTAGTCATCACCACCTAATTCGAGGCCAACAATTCGATCTGCCTCCTCAGATTTTGCAGTTAGCATAATAATGGGAATGCTGGCCAAAGCAGGATCTACCTGCATCGCTCTACAGATATCTAAGCCGTTCATTCCGGGAAGCATCAAATCAAGAAGCAAGAGATCTGGTGACTCTTTTCTTACATGAGACAGCACCTCGTTGCCCGAATGTAACGCTTGGCTTGCATATCCAGCTCGCTCAAGATGATACGCTACAAGATCGGCAATGTCGGGGTCGTCTTCAACAATGAGAATGCGATACTTTACTGCTGCAGTCAGGCTAGATCTCCAACAAGACGCGGGTTACGAAGAATCAGAAAAAGCAACACCTGATCTCTCCAACATATCGACAATATATCTGAAAATACTCTCTGCTTAAACTCCCAAAATTTTACACCCAAGACAACATCCGGACGGTATCAAGATACGTTAATTTTGTGTTAAACATAGACACGCTATCTCTTTTAATTTATGTTCGCCCTTGTTAGGATCGAATCCATGAATTACAAGGTTCTCATGATTATAGTACTCCTTGTAAGTAGCGGCGCCAGCGCCCAAAACGAATCTCCCAAAGACATTATGCAACGGGTAGACCGACTCCTTCGGGGTGACTCCAGTCAAGCTACGGCGACCATGGAGGTTGTGACAGAACATTGGGAACGTCAGGTTAGATTGGAAATATGGTCATTAGGAACAGATTACTCGCTTTTGAGAGTACTGTCCCCCGCAAAAGAGGCAGGAACCGCCACACTCATGTCAGAAAATGATATTTGGAATTATTTACCAAAGGTCGACCGAAGCATAAAGATGCCGGCTTCGATGATGGCTAGTTCCTGGATGGGTTCCCACTTTAGCAATGATGACCTCGTGAAAGAAAGTCAACTCATTGAGGATTATGACATCAACTTGAGCTACCGTGGAGACCGTGACGGCACTAATGTATGGGAATTTGAACTTAGTCCATTACCTGAAGCTGCAGTCGTCTGGGGACGGATAATCTACCAAGTTCGTCAGAGCGACTATATGCCTTTATGGGCTAAATTTTTTGACGAGAACGGCAACTTATCTAGAACTACGACTTTTAGCGAATTTACGGAAATGGGAGGTCGGTTGATTCCATTGGTCATGGAAATGCAGCCAACTGACAAACCAGACGAGTACACCAGAATTCGGTACGACATGTTGCAATTTAATCTCGGCCTAGACACATCATTCTTTTCACTCCGAAATCTCAAGCGGCAGCGGTAATAAAATATGATTTGGCAGCGCCTAGGCTGGCGTAATCTCCATCGTAATTACAAACGTACCCTCATTACCACAGCTGGATTGAGCTTTAGTTATTTTGCCGTTGTCCTTTTAGTCGGTTGGATGTCTGGAATCACGGCAGAACTTGTCGAAAATGCCACTGGGCTATCAGGTGGACAGATTGAAATTCATGCGTCTGACTACCGACCAGATCGGAGTTTGTACGACACAATTGGGGGTCGAGACGGCACCGATGTCTCCCGATTACTGCGACAGGTAACAGATGACCCGGTTGTAATTAGTGCTACACCCCGTGTCTATGCGGCTGGACTTATAAGTTCAGGAGACACGACATCTGCCGGGATGCTCTGGGGAATCGATCCGAACCGCGAACCGACCGTGAGTCGATTTTTGCAGAACCTAGAGAGCGGTCATATTCCGAGACCCAGTCATAACGAGATCGCTATCGGAATCGAGATGGCTCGCCAACTGAACGTAACAACAGGCGATGAACTCGTGATCGTCGCACCAGGAGCGGATGGCTCCACGGGCAACGACTTGTTTACGGTTTCTGGAACTTTCCGAACAGGCCTTACTCAACTTGACGCAACCGTTGGAGTTTTTGCACTCGAAGATCTTCAAGTTCTAGTGGCCCTTAATCGCGCACGTATCCACGAAGTAGCAGTCGCCGTGACGCTACCCAGCTTTGCTGATGAAACAGCACTACGTCTAGCATCTTCCACGCAGGCTGATAATCCTGCCATAAAGATTGCGTCGTGGACAGAATTTTCCCCACAAATAGAAGAATACAGAGCCTTAGTAGAAGGAATGCATGTCATATTGTTTGGAATTGTCTTCTTCGTGGCCGCCTTTGGTGTGGCGAATACCATGCTCATGGCAACACATGAACGACGCCGAGAATTTGCAGTTATGCTTGCCTTGGGAGCAACCCCAAGAACATTGATTTTAACAGTGCTCTATGAGGCCTTTTCCGTCGGACTCATCGCCGTGGTAATAGGTTCGACTGTTACATTTCCAACTATGATCTGGTTACATAATGCCCCACTCGACATGAGTTGGTTGTACGAGGACATGACTTTTTTGGGTTCATTAGTGACCCCCACATTTCGAGTTGAATACGATGTGGGAACCTGGATACAAGGTGGCCTTGGTTTGCTTATAACAAGTGTGCTCGCTGCACTGTATCCCGCGATACGAGCAAGTCGAATTCCACCTGCTGATACTCTCTCGGGGCTGTAATGACCTACTTCACCATTATCCTGCCGCTCGCACTGCGCAATCTTCGACGACAGATTCGACGTACTGCTTTGACGGCGTCTGCAATGATTATTGGCGGCGCTCTGTTGATCTTTACTCTTTCATTTGGAGACGGCGCCCATGAACAATGGATCGACTCTGGTGTCAGACAAGACTCCGGCCATATCACTATTGAACGGCCGAATTTTCGAATCACTCGAAAAATAGAGGACCGTCTACCCGAACAAATACGTCTGACCGCCGAACAAGCAATCGAAACGCTACGCTCGACCGGCTACATCGATATGGCCTCATCAAAATTGACGGTTTTGGGGTTGGCAAGTTCGCCAGCGGGAGCCCGTCCCGTACAAATCATCGGTGTCGATCCCGTATCTGAAGCTCTGTTTACGACACTGGACGAACTAACCGTTGAAGGGCGTTATCTTGAATCAACCGACACCCTGGCCGCCTTCGTCGGCATCGGACTCATGCGAAGTCTTGATCTAAAAATAGGATCTCGCCTCGTTTTGACCGCACAAGATACGACAAACGAAATCGCTGGACAGTTAGTCCGAGTTACAGGCGCTTTTGAAACCGGTGTAGAAGCAGCTGATCAATCGCTCGTTCATATTCCTATTAATACGGCCAACGACTGGCTTACTGCTAACAATGCTGTAACCAATATTGGTATTCTTGTTGAACCAAGTCATGTAGCTCCACAAATAAGCAGTCAATTACAGCAAATACTTGGAGCATCTCTGTCGATGAGGGATGTCGCGGTAATGAACTGGAAAGAAGCAATGCCTGAACTCGCCAGTGCCGTCATGATTGACGATTTCGGAGCTTATGTGGTTAACGGATTACTACTGATTGTTATCGCCTTTGGCATCATCAACACTGTATTGATGTCCGTACTGCACCGTCATCGTGAATTCGGAGTATTGCAGGCGCTGGGGCTCACCCCCAAACAGACGAGTGCGATCGTGCTCAGTGAAGGACTGTTACTGACTACTGTTAGTGGCGTACTCGGCATTGTAATAAGCATTTCGCTTTCGAGGTATTTCCTCGGAGATGGTATAGATCTTTCAGCCCTTGTTCCGGAAGGATCGGAAGTCTCAGGAACGACAATCGATCCGGTCGTTATTCCTATGTTTCGGACCGCACGAATCGTCCAATCATTTGGATGGATACTCGTGATTGGTCTCATTTCGTCAATCTATCCTGCGGTGCGCGCGTCCAGAATCGACATCACTGAATCCATGAAATTTGATCGATAAAATTAGAGAATGACACTATGAGTGATCAACCCGTCGCAGTCAAAACAGAAGCGCTGTCAAAAATATTTTCCCAGGAAGCCGAAACAGTCCAGGCCGTCCGAAACGTATCACTCACCATCGAACAAGGCGAATTTACGGCCCTGGCTGGCCCGTCTGGATCCGGAAAAACCACACTGCTCAATTTAATTGGCGGACTCACCCGACCCTCCGATGGACGCGTCTGGGTAGCTGGTCAAGAACTTAATACACTGTCCCATAAAGCCCTCGCACAACTACGTCTTCATCAATTGGGATTTATTTTCCAAGCCTACAATTTGCTTCCCGTCTTGACCGCGAAAGAAAATGCAGAGTTTCCTATGTTGCTTCAAGGTATTGACGCGGCAGAACGTTCGCAGCGGGTTACAAAGTTGTTTCAGCAAACAGGTATGACTGGATTAGAAAATAGGAAACCGGGGAAACTGTCTGGAGGACAACAACAGCGCGTTGCTGTCATTCGGGCAGTCGCGAGTCGCCCTGCACTTGTGCTCGCTGATGAACCCACAGCAAATCTAGATTCGACAGCAAGTGCGGCGCTACTCGACATGATGGACAAACTTAATCAAGACCTGGACGTTACTTTTGTCTTCGCCACACATGACTCTCGTGTCATGGAACGGTCCAAGAGACTAGTTCATATGATTGATGGTGCTGTCGAATCTGACGTCTCTCGCACCTGACGAACTCAACTACTATGGCACTTCGTTTTCACGTGATCGGAATGATTAGCCTATCGGTATTTTGCCTTCACAATCCGATTTATGCACAGTCATCGAAACTCAGTGGATATATTCAAACTGTCCCTGTCATAAGTGGACAGACAAACGTGAACGAGCAAAACATCTCTCATTTCAACCGTTTCAGACTATCAAGTGATTCCGTATTTGAATCTGTTCGTGTAGGCGTCGCCTATGAACAAATCGTAACATTTACAGAAAACAATCAACCTATCGGATTTAGTGTCGGATCCGTTCCAAGTGGTGGTGAATGGCTCAATCTTCAATGGACCTTAAACGAAACAGACCACTCTCGATGGTCCCATCGATTCGATCGTGTACATGTCGCGTGGCAACCAACTGACAAACTTGAAATTGTTGCGGGACGTCAAGCTATTTCATGGGGCACCACACTCTTCTTAACCCCTGCAGATCCATTCGCTCCCTTTGATCCCGCAGATCCATTCAGAGAATTTCGAGCTGGTGTCGATGCTGCACGGATCCGCATATACCCAAGTAACTTGAGCGAAATTGACGTTGTCGTCAGAGCGACAAAATCTCCGCTCGGAGAAGAAATGAGTGCCGTCGCACGTGCCCTGGCCGTCTGGCATAACTGGGAAGTGTCTGGATGGACTGGGCACCTTTACGGAGAGCCCGCCGGAGCAGTCGGTGTAGCAGGTGCATTGGGAAGTTGGGCGGTACGAGGGGAAGCCGTTATCCGTCGCGTTCGGCACACGAATATATTTCGCGGTACGTTTGGATTAGACCGACTCGTCCAAATTAAGTCTCGAGATCTAATGATTGTCTTCGAGTATCAGCGCGATGGGCTGGGTGCCGCTGAGCCCGATGATTATCTTCGGATATTACAGTCCGCAACCTACCGTCGCGGCGAACATCAGGTGTTGGGTCGCGACGAAACAGCAGCTCAAATATCCTACCAGTTACATCCACTGTGGAACATCTCCGCCTTGTGGTTACAGAATCTCAATGACCAGAGCAGACTAATTTCTCCCTCTATCATCTTTTCAGCCAGTGACAATACGTCAATTAGTGGCGGCCTGTTTTTCGGTGCAGGAAAAAACAGTATTACTCTTGAGACCCCTTTACCTTCAGAGTATGGATTAGCTGGCACGACTGGCTATTTATCACTCACATGGTTCTTTTAACAGGAAAACAACTACCAATAACAAAGATACCTATCTATTAGTTCTTGACACTTAGAAACGTGAGAATCAAAATCCTTATATTAGGAGAAACTCAGCGATGTCAAAAGTCTATAAGCGGCTAACTGTAATATCCGTCGTGGCATTGCTTGCCCTGCTGGCCTCCTGGCCGTCTGCCCAGGACCAGACGTATAGCGCACCGAGGTTTCCGGGAACAGACCAACCAGATTTAAACGGAATATGGCAAGCCGTGGGAACAGCCCACTGGAACATCGAAGATCACATAGCGCAACCTGGCCCAATTCTTGAATTAGGGGCTATTGGGGCCATTCCAGCCGGTCATGGTGTCGTTGATGGACCGATTCCCTATCAATTGTGGGCCGCAAAACAAAAAGAAGAAAACTTCGAAAATAGAATGACCGTTGATCCGTGGAACCGGGAAGTTGGAGATCCTGAAGTGAAGTGTTTTCTACCCGGTGTGCCTAGGGCAACGTATCTTCCCTACCCGTTTCAAATCGTCCAAAGCGAGGACGAAATCACAATCGCTTATGAATTTTCCAGCAGCACCCGTCTGATACATCTTAAAAACCATCAATCACCAGCGATAGATAGCTGGATGGGTTGGTCTAATGGGCGGTGGGAAGAAGACACCTTAGTCGTAGACGTCACGGGATTTAACGGAAGGACTTGGTTTGATCGCGCGGGAAATTTCCATAGCGAAGCCCTTCATGTCATCGAGCGTTACACTCCGATAACCCCCTACCATTTGTCATATGAAGTCACCATCGAAGATGAAAATGTCTTTGAACGACCGTGGACAATGAAAATGCCTTTGTACCGTCGTATGGATAAGAAGGCTCAGGTAATGGATTTTCGTTGTCTTGAATTTGTAGAACCACTCTTACTGAGAACATTGAGTAAAGATTTTGAACAGTGAAAAGTGAAAGAGGCTGCCCTATGCGCGCACCAATATCCGTCACACTCGTTTTTCTGATTCTTGCACTATTTGCACTTACAGAAGACAGCTCTACACACCATGCCTTTGGTGCTGAATTTGATTCGAATAAGCCAATTCAACTGGAAGGCACTGTGACTCGAATGGAATGGATCAATCCTCATGCTTGGATTCACCTTGATGTCCCTCAATCTGATGGAACGATTCAAAAATGGATGGTGGAAGGAGGTCCTCCGAATTCTTTGGTGCGTCGAGGATTCACAAAGGATTCACTGCTCCCAGGCACAGAAATTCTCGTTGACGGCTACCAAGCTATTGACGGAAGTCAACGGGCGAACGGGAGGGACCTTACATTTCCCGATGGAACTCATTTATTTTTGGGGTCATCCGGAACAGGCGCCCCTCTCGACGGAAGAGACCCAACAGAACAACGGTAAGGACTACTATGGACCATCGAGCTCGCACAGAGATAAGAATATTAGTAATAACGGTTGTAGCTATACTCACTTTCACGGTGCAGGGCCTAGCCCAGAGTGAACAATCAGACCCTCGTACGGCATGGGGTGAACCAAATTTACAAGGCGTCTGGAGAAACGACACCGAAACACCGTTAGAACGACCAGATTCTGTTGAGTCCCAAGAATTTTACACACTAGAGGAAGCGACTCTTTTAGCAGCAGAAAAATGCCGCACATCTCGAAATTTGGCATGTCAAGATGGACAAGCTGCCATTGAAGGCCCAAGTCCTGAAACGACCACCCAACCTGCCGGCACCTATAATCGTTTTTGGCAGGACCGAGGTACTAAAGCCAAAATCGTAACCAGAACCTCTATGATCACGGGAGATACTGGAAAAATTCCGTTTACTCCTGAAATGTTAGAAGAAAGCATCAGAAACACTGCTAGTTACGGAAATGGCCCTTTTGACAATTGGCACGACATTGATACAGGGGAACGGTGCCACACTGATGGTCTCCCAGGCTCGATGTGGACAGGAACGGCTGGAGGCCCACAGAAAATTTCTCAGAGCCCAGGCTGGATAGTAATTGAGGGAGAACAATATAGAGATCGAAGAATTGTCCCAACCGATGGACGACCACATGGAAATATACGCCATTGGCTTGGCGAAAGTATTGGTCACTGGGAAGGCGACACTCTTGTTATTGAAACAAAAAATTTTCTCGACAAAACTGAGGAACGCTGGTTAGCAACGTGGCGGATACCAACAGAAACTATGCGCCTTGTTGAGCGTTTAACGCTTGTGGATGCTGGGACTCTAATGTACGAAATGACAATCGAAGATCAATCAAAGTTTACAAGTTCCTGGTCGGTCGAAGTTCCGTTAACTAAATTAGATCAGGCGTTTCTCGAATATGCGTGCCATGAAGGCAACTATGGAATCATTCACACTCTTAGTGGTGCGCGACATAAAGAAGCGGAAGAAAACGCTCAAACGCCTCAATGACCATAACTTGAAAACGCACAATACTTTTTCTTAGGCCTGTAAGTGTCAACCGCATTTGTCTCTGAGAAGGCATCCGTCGTTGACCCACCAGCCTATGCGCAGTACCCTCTGCAACTATGGGTCGAAAGAGTGATGCGAAGGAACGCCTCGTAGCTGTCGCGAGCAATCTGTTTCGAGAAAAAGGATTTAACGCCGTTGGAATAGCAAAATTGTGTCAACTCGCGGGAGTTCACAAAGGAAGCTTTTATCATTTTTTTCCTTCAAAAAAAGATTTACTGTTAGCTGTCGTCGAAATTTCGTGGGACGAAACAGGCTTTCTTACCAGTTGGGAAAGTCAGCTTCCAAAAGATCCAGTGAATGAGATCCAAAAATATTTTGAGGAATTATTTGCTTTCCATTATGCAGATCAAGAGGCCAGTGGTTATGTTCGTGGATCAATCTTTGTAAACTTGACGGCTGAAATTAATTCGTTCGATAAAACAATTTCTGAGGCTTTACAAGATCTTTTGAACCGTGAGGTTATGATTGTAGGACGTGTACTTCAGAAAGCAGAAAACCTGAATCAGGTTTCTCTCAACAGTCCAATTGACGCTGCAAAACTTCTTGTAGCGAGTATCCATGGACTTCTAATTTTTGCAAAAATTCGTAATGACCTCTCGATACTTCCAAATAGTGAAGGTGAATTACTGCGTCTCGCTGGCGTCATCAAGTCTACTCGATATTCTAAAGGGACATAACCGTCATGAAAGCGCTCTCCTGTCAGCGTGACCTGTTCGAATTACCAAACGAATTACACTACCTGAATTGTGCATTCATGGCACCGCTCTCAAAACGAGTATTGACTGCAGGTCATAAGGCACTGCAGAAACTGCAAACCCCAAATCTCCTTGAACCAGACGACTTTTTTGCTGACAGTGATATTGTAAGAAGTCTCTTTGCTCGTTTAATTGGTTCCGGAGACAAAGATCGCATTGCTATTATCCCGTCCGTATCCTATGCAATGGCAACTGTAGCTCAGAATACACCTCTACACGCTGGACAAAATATAGTAGTCGCAAGTGAACAATTTCCAAGCAACATATATCCATGGAAACGAATGTGTACAGCTTTCGATGCTGAAATGAGAACTGTACATCCAGTCAATGTTGGTACAAATCGGTCTGCGACGTGGACCGAAGCTATTCTTGATTCCATTGACGAACGAACCGCTCTTATTGCTATACCAGAACTACATTGGACTGACGGTACTCGGTTCAATCTTAAGAACATTTCTGAAAAAGGACGTTCCTACGGTGCACGTCTCGTGATAGATGGAACGCAATCCATCGGAGCATCGCCATTTGATGTCACAGATATTCGTCCCGATGCACTCATTTGTGCCGGTTACAAATGGCTTACCGGACCCTATTCTTTGGGCTTGGCCTACTTCGGACCTATTTTTGATAACGGAATACCTTTAGAAGAAAATTGGATCACCAGACAGAACAGTGAAAAGTTTTCAGATCTCGTATCGTATCAATCAGAGTATCAACCAAGTGCTGTTCGATATGATGTCGGAGAACGCTCAAATTTCATCCTGCTCCCCATGTTAAAAGCCGGACTTGAACAAATTTTAGAATGGGGCGCGCCAAGAATCCAAGATTACTGTTTTAAGCTGACAGAATCTTCGGTAGCAGAGCTAGGAGACTTGGGTTGCCAAATTGAATCAAACGCGTGGAGACGAGAACATCTATTTGGAATTCGTTTGCCTCCGCAAGTAACACCAAGCATGCTGTCCGGCAAACTTGAAAGCCATAATGTGAGAGTTTCTTTCCGTGGGGACGTAGTTCGTGTTGCACCGTATTTGTACAATAACCATGAAGATATGAACTCATTACTGTTAGCTGTTCGCTCGGCTATAACTGATCCTGAACAATAACGGAAATCGCTCATTACTGTAATTTTCCTCTCAAAAGACTAAAAATCAAAACCACTAGAAAGATCGCTAATGAATCAAGTAATTCCCAAACCTCTTATAGTCATTCTTGTAATGACATGTTTCTTTGAACATGAATTGGTAGCGTCCCAAGATTTTAAAGATCAGCCATACATGATTAGTGGAAACATCGGTGTGCAAACGACTGCGAACACACGCACAGATCAGATTGCCTTCGAACTATTTAATGAATTTGGTCAATTGGAGACTTCACAAAGAAGTAGTAAAAGACTTCTTTATGACTTTGGTGTTGCAAGACATCTCTGGAAAGGGTTCGGGATCGGAGCATCTATGACCTTCGCGAACACCAGCTCGGATGGAACGGTAACGGCAACTGTGCCAAGTCCATTTTTCTATCATTTTCCCAGAACGGTAACGACGGTGGCACAAGAGCTGGCAAATACACAACGGGCATACCATCTGCATGGTCATTACTGGTGGGCACTTAGAGAGGATTTACGGCTCACTATTTTCGGGGGACCTTCTTTTTTTAATGGGTCTCAAACTTTTGTTTCTGGAATTACTACCAAGGAAAACGGGCTGACCTTCAATCAAGTCGATATTAGGTCTATCGTGACAGAAAAGATAACTTCCTCTGTGAAAGGTTTTAATGCCGGCCTCGACCTGACATATTTTGGACTCAAAAATTTAAGACTCTTTGGCTCAAGTGATCTACTTAATCAGTTGGGCTTAGGCTTCAAACTACAACTTAGTCGTGCGACAACTTCAGCAATCAAACTGAAAGGACAGTACCAACCATCACTTGAATACGGTGGCACACAAATCTCGGGTGGCGTAAGGTTTGTTTTTTGACTCAGGTTACTTCTCTAGCCTCAATGCTTTAATAAAACTTCTATTAACAACATTAATTTTCGAGTAGTGTCATCAAGGAGATCGGATCGACACGCGCACCATTTAAACGCGCAGTCCAATGGAGGTGAGGTCCTGTTACTCTCCCTGTAGCACCTACTTTTCCTACCACCTGCCCCGTCGCTACCATCTCTCCTTCAATAACATCGATGGAAGATAAATGTGCAAAATACGAATAAAGACCCCACCCATGATCTAGGATTACGACGTTACCAGAAAAATACAGCTCTCCAGTTAAAACCACACGCGCTATATTCGGAGCCTTCACTGACGTGCCACTACCAGCTCTAAAATCTGTTCCACTGTGGGGACTACGAGGTTCACCGTTATATACACTTCGGCGACCAAAACCACTAGTAGAATTTCCGGGAACAGGTGCACGAAATTCACCACTCCAATGCCGAACATGGCTACTCTTTGCAAAAATATCTGCTATTGTCTTTGCTTCCCGTGTAATACGTTCTATGACTTCTTCTGGTGGATTTACAAAATTTGGATTAACTTTCAAATGGCGAGTAGGGAAATCCTTTTTTTCTACTTGTAGTGTATATACTTCCTGGATGATTTCACCGTTATCTATTGTGGCGCGAATTTCAACCTGGTATTTGCCCGGAGCCGTCTCCAAATCAATACCAATCAACCCACGCCATGTTTCATCCATTTCACTCCAATAAAATCTAACCCCTCGACCAAAGGCAACTGCATAAATTGATACAGGCTCGTTCGCAGACCGCACTTCGATCACCACGACTTCTCCAGGTTGTATCGAACGTGCGTGGTGGGAAACAGTCAAATCAACCGCCTCCGTTCCAAAAACAAACCAGCCGGGGACGATAAAACCGACACAGGACATAACCAGGACAATAAATCGAGTAGACACCATCTTTACAGGGCACCGTTAGATTTTGCTGACTCAATTGTAGTTTGATCTAGACAGAGCACGGTTTTAAGGATGTCTTCAGTATGCTCACCCAACAAAGGTGATCGTGTTACCTCAACTGGCGAATCAGATAGCTTTACTGGACATCCAACAGAAAGATAAGATCCTCGCGTTGGATGCTCAACCTCGACAACAGTACCTGACGCTCGAAGAGAAGGTTCTTCAGACAATTCTTTCATCGACAGCACAGGTCCACAAGGAACATTTAATGGATTAAGAACCTCCATAACTTCAAATTTGCTCTTTGTTTTCGTCCACTTTTCTATTTCATTGAACATCTCATCTAATTTGTCCAATCGATCTGACGGTTTTTTCCACCCAGGATCATCTATCCAATCCTCCCGACCGATCGCTCGAGCTAAACCATTAAATGCCGCCGCTTGAGCAATAACATAAATGTAAGCATTCGGATCACCTTCCCATCCCTTGCATTTAACAACAGAACCAGGCTGCCCACCTCCAGAGGCATTACCAGATCTTGGAGTGGCCTCACCAAATATTCCAGCAGGGTACTGGGGATATTCCGTCAGTGGCCCGTGTACCAACCGTTGTTGGTCTCTCAATTTAACACGACATAAATTTAACACCCCATCCTGCATCGCACATTCCACTCGCTGACCACGACCTGTCTTTTCTCGTTGAAAAAGCGCCGTAACAATTCCAAGGGCCAAGTGTAATCCAGTGCCAGAATCTCCGATCTGGGCCCCTGTAACAGTTGGTGGACCATCATCAAAGCCCGTTGTACTAGCACCGCCACCGGTACACTGAGCGATATTTTCGTATACCTTGCAGTCCTCATAGGGTCCCGGGCCGAATCCCTTCACAGAAGCATAGATTATTCGAGGATTAATCTGTTGTATTCGGTCCCACGAAAATCCCATACGGTCGAGTGCGCCAGGAGCAAAATTTTCTACCAACACATCACATGTCTTAATCAGTCGCGTAAAAATATCTTGTCCTTGTTCATGTTTCGTGTTGAGAGTCATACTCCGTTTATTATGATTCAGCATTGTAAAATACAGACTGTCCACATCAGGAATATCTCGCAACTGACCTCGTGTTGCATCCCCTGTTCCGGGACGTTCAACTTTAATCACATCCGCACCGAACCATCCCAGTAGTTGTGTACAGGTTGGTCCTGACTGTACATGGGTCATATCTAGGATTCGAATTCCTTCCAGTGCTTTCATGACTATCTCCGTTAATTAGTAGCTATACGGGTGTACCCGCGATTTTGACATGTTCCTCTCGAATAGTTCGATCCAAAAGACTCACGCAAGAATAAAAAGCCCGCAAGGTAGGCACTTCAATAGCAGTGACTTCAGCCAATTCAACTACAGCACCCAACATGCCATCGATTTCCAATGGTTTACCAGCTTCCACATCTTGGAGCATTGATGTCTTATGTTTTCCGACAGCCTCGGCCCCACTAATACGTCGCTCCAATTCCACACGAAAACTCGCTCCAAGACGTTCAGCTACAGCTTGAGCCTCAAGCATCATCGTAGCCGCCAACTCCCGCGTGAGAGGAAACTGACAAATATCAACCAAAGTAGAATGCGTCATTGCACTAATCGGGTTGAACGTTAGATTCCCCCAAAGCTTCAACCAAATTTCAGAACGAATGTCCTCCAACATCCTCGCTTTAAAACCTGCCTCAGTAAAAACTGATGAAATATCTTGCAAACGGTCCGATATAACACCGTCAAGCTCACCAACTGGAAACCGATTGCCTTCTACATGTCGAATTACTCCAGGTGATGATATCGTGGTTGCAGGATACGCAATGCAACCAATAATTCTATTTGGATCTATAGTGTTAAAAAGCTCTCCATTCTCGTCAACAGCTCGCACCACCCTATTTTCAAATTCACCAGGTAATTTTTGAAAGTACCACCATGGGATACCGTTTTGTAACGTCACCATCGAAGTGGTATCTCCAAATAGGCGTGGAAGATCTTTAGCGACCGCTTGAATTTGATGGGCTTTCAGCGCAAGTAAAATAAGATCTTGGTGATCTAGATCGACTATTTTACTGGTCGCGTTTGCCGGAAAAACTGTTAGTTCCTCTTTATTTTCAATTAGTTTTAAACCTCGCTCTTGAATGGCCGCTAAATGTGCACCTCGTGCAATTACCGAAACTTCATGCCCGGCGTCGGCTAACCGTACCGCCATGTAGCCCCCGATAGCACCAGCTCCGACAACACAAATCTTCATAACGTCACCCTCATCCTCCAAACAAGGTCACGTTAAAGACGCGAGCCATCACCACAATTAGAGTAAGACCAGTAAAAACCACCAAACTCGACCAACTTGCCCAACGAGCAAAAACCGATGGATAAAAAATTCGATCTGTACTCGGAATCACTTTCATGCAGTAATAAAGATTAAGAAAATAAACAACTGGAGCGATAAAAAGTGCAAGGGCCGACGCAACGAGCACCAACCAAACGGGACGCGGCACCCCGGCAATGATCACGACAGAAGCAACCAACGAATACAACATCGTAATACGGTAAATGTTGAATTCAGAATACCAACGCTGTCGATGTTCAGAACCAAGATCTTCGCGCGCAATTCCCGATAAAGCCGCCGTTGCAGGAAACAGATTCCGACAACACGCGCCCACAACTCTTGGCCAACCGTCAAAATAGTTAAACGCAGTTGAAAACGTAGCGGCGAAAGCTCCCGCAAGAAAAATCAACATCATGCTTGGACCAATGCTCAAAGTAAAAATGCTCGCAATTTCACCAATTACCGCATTACCTGACACTTCACTTGGGTACAACCAAACAGCCGACAACAATAAAAAGATCGTTGCGATAAAAAATGAAACAACATGTCCAAGTCCAAAATCCCACAATCCAATACGGAACCAGCGTCTACAGTACTCACGCGCATGCGACGGAAGAGATTCCGTGTCAACCCGTAGATCATGTCTTGTCGACGTCAACGGATCAAAGACCGGAGCTAAACCAGACTGCTCAAGATTCTGTCGAATCCGCCCCATACCAACTTTCTTTGCCTTGCCCCATTCTGAAGCTTGAAGAGACACATCCATACCTGTCGGTAACAGCCCAAGAAAGGCGGCAATGACTAACCACGACTGGTCCGGTACCTCAAAAATTATGAAACGGCTCAATGCTGAAACGGGCGCCGGACCGGCTATATATACAGAGACTGTCGAGAGCACTAACAGAGCCGCCAGAATCTTCGTTCCGAGCTCAAGAGCAGCATATTTACCTACTAAAATAATGGCTACCGCACTCACACCGAGCAAAACTCCGTATACCTGAATAGGAAAACCAAGCCCGAGAAATTCCGCAGCAAAGTAATAAACAACCGCAGCGGCAGCGGCTAACCGTCCAGCTTGGCCAATGGCACATTGCAACAAGGTTGTTATCAATACATACCATAAAGGCCATTTCTTTGGTGCCGTCGCGTACGCATCTAGCATGCTACGACCCGTGGCATGTGTAAAACGAAATGCCATTTCAAAACCGTAGTATTTAAAAATGTAGGCAACGGGAATACACCACAAAAGGGCATACCCGAATCGTCCGCCGGCGGCCGGAGCCGTGACAAGATGACTCGTCCCTATACCAGTCATCATCAAAAGAATACCCGGCCCGAAATTTTTAAATAAGGCCCGGAGATTTGTCTGGGGCAGTTCAAGCTGATCAAGTTCCGGATGTTCAGTCATTATTTCGGCTGTTTCATGAAATATTTTTTACAAAATATCGTCTTGATGAGAGCCAGAATTGTTAGATTGAAAAATAGCCTTGCCTACAAAAAACGGACCCATCGACTGAATAAATTCTGCAGTCTGGCGTGTTGTTCGCATGTCCTTTACTAACTTTGATAGAGGATACAATTGGGCACCAATCAACCCAATAACAAACTCGTTGTCATCGCGGTCAATACCATGACATTCGAGTCGAACATCAGTGGCATAACCGGCCTCTCCATAACGCCGTCCCAGCATTCCATGCTCCATCATGATTTTTCCCTGGTCAGCGCGACCAAGTTGGTTATACGGACCAACGCGGCGAAGTGGGTACCATACGCCCCAAGGCGTTTCAGGGTTTAAAACACTGCGCCGAACCTTGCGAAGTAAGAAATCTTCCAGATCAGGCTCACGACCCTGAGCATAAGTTCGACCAAACATCGTAAATTGCGGTAAGGGAGTCAATTTATTAAATGGCGAAGCCGTAAACATAGTGCGCACCGCCTGGGTAAAAAATGCGGGATCTTCATGCATGGTCACAACGCCAATCCCTCGTGGATCATTGACATTGGCATATACAGCAATGTCCAAACCAGTATTTTTAACAGCGTCGATGACTGGGGCACAATCAAAGCACTCAGTAAACACCTGAAGTTGAACAAATAACCGTTTATCTAAGGTCTGTGGCACTCCTTTTACAGGAGCTCCATGTTCAAGTAAATCCGGTGCGGTTGCTTCAGTAGAGTCATGTTGAGACATATTAATAACCTTCAGCTTAAACTTACTATTGAAATTCTGTTGATCTTATACCGATCCTTACTTCTTGCTATATACTCCGGCCGCTTATGAACCAACCTTATCTAATCGGCATCGCTGGAAATTCTGGTGCTGGAAAAACCACGTTGGCCCAATCCGTAGCCGATGTCTTAGGTGATTCTTCTGCAGCAATCGTTTCATTAGACTCATATTACTTAGACGATAGAAATGCCGGTGACGATAGAGACAAACTGCATAATTATGACAGCCCCGCGGCGCTTGATCTAGAACTATTAACATGCCATCTTCGAACATTAGTCAACGGACAGCCAATAGAGCAGCCAGTTTATGATTTTCAATTGCACCGTCGCAACAATTTCACGACAACGATTGAACCAACACAAATTATCATCGTCGAAGGACGACTCACTTTCTATCATGCGCCTGTGCGCACACTTTTATCAACAAAGGTTTTTCTGTCCGCTCATAATCACACTTGCTACAAGAGACGTCTAATTCGGGACCGACGTGAGCGCGGGCGAACGGAGGAATCGATTCATACACAATGGAAACAATCTGTAGAACCGATGTTTGTTCGATATGTAGAACCGACCAAGAAACACGCCAATATCAACCTCAACGGGGAACAAACTATCGCTATATTGACGAAGTCAATAATCCGACATCTCAAATCGGATGTGCAACTCAATCTATCCTAATCGCAGAAAATCAGTTAAACCTATAGTTCTTGAAAGGTTTTCAAGTAGACGCGTTTGTGAGTCAGACGGCACAAGTGGTTTGCATGCATAAAATTCGAGAATCACACGAATCTCCCCTTGGTGAACTACAGACAAACCACAGGCACCATGGAGATTCGACTTTCCTTCTTTCCATTTCTCTGAAAAAGTAGGATCGCCATCTATATTTGGAATCCAGACGACACCGCCAGCTTTAAAGACTCTTTCCGTAAGCCTGTTTTCCTGTGGGTCCGTAATTTCTTGAAGCTCTGTAACGTTTAAATCAAAGCCTTGCTTGCTGTCAGTTTTTGAATTTAACCCTACAATCGGCGGAAACTTATTCTTTTCATCTTTCACGACGCGACGAGCAACCCCAACAGAGCATCCTGTCCACTCACATATAAATCCCATTGTCAGCCTGAGTAAACTCTCAAGAGAATCAGACCCCGCGCAAGCTTCAATGACTTGCTGGAGAACTTCACGTTCATTTATTCCAACAGAAAGCTTTTTACTCTGATCTTGAAATTCTTTTTGAAGTTTTTCAAATCGAGTAACATCTCGGTAAAGCATTAAAAATTGCCCGTGCACTATCGGCAAGACCCGCATCTCAAACCAACTACTATCGGCAAGACAAACAATCTCAACAGATTCGGTCCCAGCGTTAGCACTTTTGTCATTAATCCAATCATCAATCTTGTTTTCAGGAATCTGAATAAGACCACGTGTCGCGGTATATCGGATTAAGTCTTCATACTCGAGTCCCAACTTAATTGGAATCCCAGAATAAAATTCTCGAAATCGAGAATTACACGCTATCAACCGTTTTTCAGCACTCCACACTGACAGCCCGACATCATCAATAGCCAATACTGACGCTAATCGCGACTCTAGAAGTACATTCCTGTCACGCTCAAAGTGCAACTTCCTCGCCACAAGAAATAAAGCCAATAAGAACGCTGGTACTACCAGCCATAGTAGTGACATGTTTAATTGCTCCTATACACCTTGACAACTCATGGAAGAGTGCGTACGGTGGGGTGCATGAGAGCAGTCGCCTTTACAGTTTTTCTAATTACTCTCACAACTCAAGCAATCTATTCAAAGAGTGAGCAGATTCCAGAAAACCTTAACCCGCAAGATGAAATCAGCCTTCCTGTGTCCATTGAACGGATAAAACATAAGCTCGACACATTACCAGTAGTAACAGACCCTAGAGATATCCTCCGGTTAAACTTCGTTATCAGAGTTTATGCAATGGCTCCCAAAATTAATGTCTTCAAGAATTTCGATCTTTATCATGGACCAGTACGAAGTAGTACCCCTACACGTACGATCATGAGAGACATGACAACCCCTCAAGAATTTCGCTCTCCTGCCATTTTTTCAACAGGAAACTTGTTAAAGTAAAACCTTAAACAGTTCTTATCTTAAAAATTACTGAGACTCATAGTTTGACACTGTCCAAAATCTAATTGGCACTGACATCAGGATATATTTTTTTCGTAACTCAACCACATGATTTGCATAAACACTTTTATGGATTTCTCCCCTCATCTTTCTATCCCGTAATCGCCTTAATTCATATCTATAAAGATCATTTACAAAATCGCGAACAAATTCTGGTTCCGTCTGGGCTGTCGGGCAAATACCGTGGGACAGAAGTTCGCTTAACACCTGCGGACGATACTGAAAGGTCACACACCCGCCAACGCATCAACTGAGTTAACGCCATACGACTCGAACCACGGCTTCGCTCGTTGTAGTCGTTCGTTGACGTTTCCTATGTTTTCAACACCTTCGGATTCCAACCATCGCCGAAATGCATCGGGGCCCTCTTTAGCATAAACAGGAATTCCATCTTTCCATGTCGCTCGCCCACAAAGTACTCCGGCCCAAGTCACACCGGACTCTGCAGCTAATTCCAGTGATTCAGTAAATTCTTCGTTGCTGACTCCAGCTGAAAGATAAATGAATGGCTTGGTAGCAACAGCCGCCGCTGCACGGAAATGTTCTAGCGCCTCACTTCGAGAATATGCTTCCTCGCCAGAAAAACTGTTCGAATCACCTACATTTTTCATGTTAACGGGAATTTCAACTTTCATAACATCAACACCATACCGATCCTTTGTAAATTCAGCCATGCTCCCCGCCACAACTTTTGGTTTAATTTTGGCAAATTCAAGATCTTTTTCACTACCACCAGTAGGATCGTACCCAACAAACTCAAGAAAAAACGGAATATCATTTGTTCGACACTCATCTCCGATTCTCTCAATGAATGCATGTTTTTCTTCGTTTACTTCAGTATTATCAAACGGTGTGTAATAAATGAGCACCTTGCAACAATCTGCACCTGATTCTTTTAAGCGCCGAACCGACCAATGCGGCAACAAATCGGGCAGTCGACCAGGACGCGTATTATCGTAACCACTTTGTTCATAAGCTAATAACAAACCGGCATTCGCACTTCTTTTTTTTGATGGTCCAATACCCCATTGCGGATCTAGCAATACAGCCGAGGCGTGTGGTGTAAGCACTTCAGTAACAACTTCCTTAAATTCCTCCATCATCGCATCCGTCACTTCACTTCCTTTTTCTTTTGCAAGAGCTTTTTGAAGTGACCCTCGTTGATCCATCGCAGCAGCCCCAATGACGCCTTTATCCGTTGAAACTGCCTTCATTCCTGAAATTTTCCCTGGTGTTATTGTCACGTTTTTACTCCTCTGGAGGTTTACTTGGACCAAACTTCTATTCGCTGCGTCTTATTTTATCTGCTTGAACAATCGCTGACCATGTTGCAGCTCTCTTTGGGAACAACATTCTCAAAAAAATGTGGCCTCCACTAAGCAGGCACCTTTCTATAGGGTAGAATCGCTTCTATTGAGGCCTTTTACTATGATGAAACCGAGTAGGACTGTATTCTTGTTTTTCTTACTCGGCCAGCTTCTTATTGCCCATAAGATTCAGACTCTTGCAACCACAGAAACTCTGGATCTCCCAAATCCGACCTACGAAAAAGTAGTGGATCTATGGAAAAAAGGAGAAGCAGCAAAAGCTTTGGATCATCTTGAAACAGAGATCGACAGCCTCACTACTCCCATTCCTGTGGAGGCGGAAATACTTCGCGCGACACTATTCGGCGTTCTTAAAAAACCAGAAGCTTCGGAATCGCACTGGGAAAAAGTTATTGATAGCACCCTTTGGATGCGAACATTTGCTCGACGTTCGATAATTAAAAGCTTGCTCTCACGTGACAAAGCAGAACTCGCGGAACCTTTTCTCAGAGATCTGATGAGATCCGATCCAACCCGACATCTAGACCTAGCAACTCTTGTAGCCGAAAGCCACGCAAGTCTAGGAAAATTGAAACACTCCTCCCGTCTCTATCGACAGGTCATCACACAGCAACCGAAAGGGCGCTTAGCTGACATGGCACGTTTAGGTCTTTCGAAAACGCTAGAACAACAGGGGGAAGTGAAAGAAGCGCTGGAACTCCTGACGGTAACAAAACTTCTTCATACTGATCCAGTTACATTTAAGAAAGCGAGCCTTCAGCAAAAGCGTCTGACTTCAGAACACAATATAAATGCTCGAATTTTGACTCAAGTTGAATACCGAAAACTCGTTCGACGATTGCGGTCATCTTCCAGCTTCGAACTTGCCTTAGAAACAATTGGAGAATGGAGAACATCAGATCCATTACCGAAACGGCAAGATCTTATTGCATATGAATATATTGAAACTCTTTATGCTCAACGCGAAAACATGATGGCTGTCGCTGCGGCTGAGAATTTTTTTCAACGTTTTCCTTCTAGCAATTTCTGGGCTGATGTCATGCTTACCCGCTTCCGACTGGCAGTCAGAATGTCTGACACAGAAAATGCTCGAGAACTAGGCTTGAACTTATGGCGAGGACACCTGCCTTATACTACTAAAAATCATCGCCGGGGCGCTGGTGTTTTGTTAGCTGCATATCTTGTAGCTATAGGGGATTTATCTGGTGGTCTCGACATATATCGAGACCTGTTTCAACGCTCAGAAAATGCTGACGACCAGCGTGCTTATCTGTGGCGCGCTGGTGTCGCGGCCCTGCATCATGGACAGCGCGACCGAGCTGTCACGAATCTCCAAGCACTGTTAGATAGAAATCCGACAGGCGACTTAGAACTGGCTGGCATGTACTGGCTGGCAGTTGCAGAAACGTTAACCGACCGCCAAAGTGCCGAGAGAAGATTTAAAACTCTCATACAACGATTTCCCTTCCACTATTACGGCCTCCGAGCGAAAACCCGTCTCGACAAGCTAGTCGGCATCGAATCCATTCCTAATTACTTAGGACCACAAACTTCTTTTCCTGAACTTACTCTCACAGCACAAGTACAGGCAAAACCTGAATACAAGGCTGCAATGGCCCTTGCCAGAGCTGGATTAATTGAGGATGCCGCCTGGTATCTCAGACGCTTGTTAAATCGTTCCAAAGTCAACCGAGGTCTCGCCCTTCTTACGGCTCGGGCCTCGGCTAAGACCAATGAACATTCAAGTGTCACAAAAATCCTAGTGAATCATTTTTCCACTTTTATGCAACGACCTGCGCGAAACCTCCCAGAAGATTTTTGGAAACTTGTCTACCCGCGTCCATTTTGGGAACAAGTAAACAATGCAGCTGTAAATAATAATATCGATCCTAATGTTCTCTACGCCTTGATGCGACAAGAATCTAGATTCGATCCCGCTGCACGCTCCCCAGTTGGTGCGATCGGACTATTTCAAATCATGCCGTACACCGCGAACGCATTCGCCAAAAGTGTTGGAATTGATACTGTTATTACTGAGACCAGCTTAATGTTACCCTCAATCAATGCAGCGATTGCGGCGAAGCTAACAAGCGACCTATCCCTCATGTTTGAACAAGATTTTGCACCAATAGCTGCCTCATACAACGCCGGCGAAGACCGCGTTAAAATTTGGTGGGACTCGGCAAGTAACGCCGATGAAGACTTTTTCGTTGATTTAATTCCCTATTCAGAAACACGTCGCTTTGTGCGTGAAGTTTTAACAAATTATGCTGCATATAAACGAATCTATTCTGATGGGAAGTAGATATATGTTTAAGCGATTTCTTCAAAAACAGTTTAGTTCTCAAAAGGTTAAACTCTAAAGTGAACATTCACATTAGTCTATGAATTGAACAAATGCCTAACTTACATTTATCAGTCAAAACAGCATTTTGGACAAATCGTAAAGCGTGCATACTCTGCTTATTTGTAACCCTGACATCTGCGTGTACTGATAATACTCAACTTACGCAAAGACTTTCGATTGCCACCGGTGGAACCGGTGGGGTCTATTACCCGTATGGCGGAGCAATATCAAAGGTGATTAGCGATCATCTAGATGGCATCGAAGCAACGGCAGAAGTAACAGCTGGAACAGTAGATAATCTAAAATTCATTTCTGCACGGTCTGCAGATCTGGGATTTGCATTAGCCGATTCCCTCGATGATGCTACTAACGGACAGGGAGTATTTCTTGACGTAGGCCCAATCCCTGCGCGTGCAATAGCTGTTCTTTATAACAACCACATTCATCTGGTGACAACGAGCGAATCAGAAATTAATTCTGTTCAAGACCTCTATAACCGAGTGATATCAACTGGAGCCCCTGGCAGTGGAACTGAAGTAAGTGCATATCGAATACTTACCGCGGCCGGGCTTAATCCCGAAACAGATATCCAAGGCCAAAGTCTTGGTGCGTCCCAATCTGTTGATGCATTACGGGATGGGAAAATCGAAGCATTTTTTTGGAGTGGCGGTATTCCAACAGGTGCGGTGCTTGATCTTGCGAGCACGCCTAGCCAGACAGTACGGCTCATTGAGACCAGTACCCTGCTGGAGTCACTACAGCAAAAATATGGTAGAACCGTTTACCGTAATGCTGAGATTCCGAGAACCACATATCCTGGTATGGTCAGAGATATTTCTACGATAGCAGTATCAAACGTGCTTGTCGTACATCAACAAATGGAAGATCACTTGGCTAAAGCAATCACAGCAGCTCTATTCGCATATCATGACGAACTTTCTGCCGTGCACCCTATGGCAAATATATTGTCACTTGAAACTGCTGTAACCGGGTCTCCCATCCCATTTCATCCAGGCGCAGAAAGCTACTATCGGGATCAAGGAATTCAAGTCATCAACTAACCGCATAGGATTACTCTGACAATTACCAGAACCAAACCTGCTAGCCCCGAAATTGACGCCGAAAACAACTCAACTCGTCAACTTACGGGAATTGCATTCTATGTGACAAGCGCACTTACTACAGGTCTTTCACTTTATGCACTCTACTGGGTCATTGGTATCATTCAGCCCCAAATTTACCGAACTAGTTTTCTGCTAATTGTCCTATCAGCAACATTTTTACTTTATCCAGGAAGTCACAAATCACGTCAAAATGTAACGACCTTGGACTGGGCACTTGTACTGCTGTCAACGACTGCCTTGCTGTGGCCAATCATTGAATTCGACGAATTTGTTTATCGCGCAGCAACGCCGAATACTATCGACTTAATTTTTGGATCTATCACCATTCTGCTCATTCTTGAAGCTACGAGGCGAACCGTTGGTCCGGTACTTCCGATCACGGCCATTGGATTTTTACTTTATGGGTATTACGGACCAATCTTTGAAATATTTGGATTAGAACTGTTTGCTCATCGAGGATATAACCTGAGCCGTCTCGTTGGCACGCTTTATATGACACTAGAAGGAATTTTTGGTGTTCCTCTCGACGTTGCAGCTACATATATAACTTTGTTCAGCATATTTGGAGCAGTCCTAGCTCGATCAGGTGCTGGACAATTTTTTATCAAATGGACCATGGCTGCATTTGGACGTTCTGGCTCTGGCGCGGGACCCGGTCGAACAGTAACCGTGTCAGGCTTCCTACTCGGGACCGTCTCCGGGAGCGGTGTAGCTACTACTGTGACATTGGGAGCAGTGGCATGGCCACTCCTCAAACGAGCAGGCTTTTCAGGGGAAACCGGTGGAGCCATTCTTTCCGCAAGCGGTATAGGGGCAATCCTTGCTCCACCAACCATGGGTGCGGCCGCATTCTTAATCGCTGAATTTCTACAGATTTCGTACTTACAAGTAATCAGTATGGCGATTATTCCTGCCATTCTTTATTACCTTTCAATTATTTTAATGATCGAAGCCGACGCACGCCGCTTAAACACAAAATCAGTTAGCAGTGAATTGCCAACTCTATGGGAATTGACACGAAGATCTGGCTACCAATTCATACCTTTGTTCCTTATCGTTCTACTACTAATATCTGGAGTTACACCTTTTAGAGCCGTGTTTTATGCGACCTTATGTGCCGTTGCTTTAAGTTTTTTTAATTCTACAACTGCTTTAACTCCCACTCGCTTGGTCGACACTTTCAAATCCGGTGGAGCAGGAATACTATCCGTAGCCGCAACAACAGCGACAGCAGGAATTATCGTCGGAGTTGTGACATTAACTGGGTTAGGACTAAAAATCGCCGGTATATTGGTCGCTCTAGCTTCAGGCAGCGTCTTTTTGACCGTAATCTATGCGGCCATCGCAGTATGGATCTTAGGACTTGCAGTACCAGTGACAGCATCTTACATCATTGCAGCCGTCATGATTGCGCCAGCATTAACGTTCGTAGGAATCTCAGATGTCGCAGCCCACATGTTTATCTTTTACTACGCCGTTTTATCAGAAGTTAGTCCACCAACAGCGCTGTCACCTTTCGCAGCTGCAGCAATTACTGGAGCAAATCCGTTCCGGACTATGCTATTAACTTGGAAGTATACCCTGCCTGCTTTCTTGGTCCCGTTCACCTTCACCCTAAGTCCGGAAGGCCTAGGTGTCTTACTTCAGGCACCGCTCAACGATACGTTGGTAATTGTCAGCACGGCGGTAATCGGCATTTGTGCGCTCGCAATGGGATGCGGAGGCTGGCTTAATAAAGAAGCGACCCCGCTGGAACGGATAGGTGCCATCGTCGGAGGTTTACTTCTGTTCTATCCATTTAGCCTTTCACGATCAATTGGATTGTGTTTCCTGTCAGTCACAGTCTTGTCACATCTTTTTCGCAGAACATCTCTGACAACGACTCCAGGTGATTAGCGTTGAACGTAACCTTTTAAACCTTCAAGTAATCCAAAATTTTTAGTCAACTTAGGTCCGAACAAACTTACGAAATTTTATTCTGTGTGGATTCTCGGCATCCTTACCAAACCGACGTCGTCTATCAACTTCGTAATCAGCATAGTTCCCAGCAAACCAAGTAACCTGAGAGTTGCCCTCAAAAGCTAAAACATGCGTTGCAATTCGATCAAGGAACCATCGATCGTGACTAACAACAATCACACAACCAGCAAATGCCAATAGTGCTTCCTCCAAAGCTCGAAGTGTATCGACATCCAAATCGTTAGTAGGTTCGTCAAGGAGCAATAGATTGGCACTACCTTTAAGTAGTTTCGCAAGATGTACCCGATTTCGCTCTCCACCTGACAATTCGTCAATCCGACGCTGTTGATCCTGTTTTCTAAAATTGAATGATGACACGTAAGCTCGCGAAGCGATCTTTCGCGCACCGAGCGTGATTTCTTCATTTCCTTCCGAGATCTCTTCCCACACTGTTCTAGATGAGTTAAGAGAATCCCTATTCTGCTCAACATATCCGAGTCGGACAGTTTCACCAAGTCGAAGCGACCCACTGTCGGCTTGTTCTTCACCCGTAATCAGGCGCAACAAGGTTGTCTTCCCAGATCCATTTGCCCCAATGACCCCCACAATACCTGCCCTGGGCAACGAAAAAGACAAATCATTAATTAACACACGCTCACCAAATACTTTGCGAAGGTTCCGAGCTTCGAGAACCTCATCCCCCAGCCTTGGACCAGGAGGGATATAGATTTCAGCAACTTTATTTGTGTCAACAGGATCTTCATCCAATAGACGTTCATAGGCTGTTAGACGTGCCTTGCCCTTAGCCTGTCTCGCCCTTGGAGACATACGAATCCATTCAAGTTCTCGTTCCAGTGACTTTTGACGTTTTACTTCATGTTTCGTTTCAAGCAGAAGACGCTGTCGTTTTTGTTCAAGCCATGAAGAATAGTTACCTTCCCATGGAATACCTGCTCCCCGATCAAGTTCAAGAATCCAACCAGCTACGTTATCTAGAAAATAACGATCATGGGTTACAGCAACGACGGTACCCTTATAATTTTCAAGAAATCTTTCCAACCACCCAACCGTTTCCGCGTCAAGATGATTTGTAGGTTCGTCAAGAAGCAATATATCTGGAGCTTTAAGTAAAAGGCGACACAAAGCAACCCTGCGTTTTTCACCACCAGATAAATTAGACACAGCAGCTCCCGGCGGCGGAAGTCTAAGAGCGTCCATTGCCATCGCTATTCGAGTGTCAAGATCCCACGCGCCAGCAGCTTCTATTTGATCCTGCAGTCGCCCCTGCTCTTCTAACACAGGTTCTAGATCAGACAATCCTGATGAAAGCGATGCGGTGACATCGTCGTATCGGATTAAGAGATTCCGAAGATGGGCGACTCCTTCTTCAACATTTCCAGCAACTGTCTTCGAATCATCAAGTGTCGGTTCCTGTGGAAGATAATCGATTGTCATACCAGGTGACAAAAACACCTCGCCCTCAATCTCTGTAATCTCACCCTTCATAATCCTTAATAAAGTCGACTTTCCTGCACCATTTGATCCAAGGACTCCTATTTTTGCACCTGGCAAAAAAGACAACCAAATATCATGTAGAACAGTCTTCCCGGAAGGATACGCCTTGCCGAGTCCTTTCATTGTGTATACATATTTTGGCGACATAAATTATCTATAGAGGCTAGCTTGGTTAATACGTCAAACAACAACGTATTAGAAGTTTATATTAATCGGTGCAAACGACTTGATATCTTTGTCTCTAGATTTAAGAATTTACTGACAGCTGTCTTTCCCTTCTTGATCAAATTACTATATGAGTGATTCACGCTTTTCGTACATCCGGTGACTACATGAGGAAACTTCGCATATTAAATTTAATGCATGACTATTTAGTCCCTCCGACAGAGCTGAAAGATATTGATCTCGTATCTGCGGACTGGAAAACCGAGTACGACGTTACAAGTTCTCTTGAATATATGGGGCATGATGTAATCACCTTGGGCCTCCATAACGACCTTAAAACCATTCGTGAAGCTATCGACAAATACAAGCCACATATTGCCTTTAATATGATGGAAGCATTCGATGAAATTAGTAGCTTCGAAATGAATATCGTCAGTTACCTCGAATTACTAGGTATGCCATATACAGGATGTAATCCTCGTGGAATGGTTCTTTCCAGAGACAAAGCACTAACAAAAATTCTTCTCGCTGATGCGAATATTCTGACTCCAACGTTTGAGGTGTTCCCGCGAGGAAAACGATTAGAACTTCGAAAACGACGTGACTTTCCATTAATTGTTAAATCCCTTACACAAGAAGCATCAATTGGAATTGCTCAAGCCTCTGTAGTTCACGATGAAATTAAACTTCATAATCGCATTCACTTTGTACATGACACTATCGGAACTGACGCCATCGTTGAACAATTTATTCAAGGACGGGAACTCTATATCGGTGTCATAGGCAATGATCGCCTTCAAGCATTTCCCATCTGGGAAATGCATTTCAACGACATGCCTTCTAGGCTGCACCGTATCGCTACCGACCGAGTTAAGTGGAACGCTGGGTACCAACGAAAACATGGCATCATGACCAGCGAAGCAACCGACTTACCAAAAAGGACGACAAGCAGACTACAGAACATAGCCAAACGTGTATATCGAGCACTCAAAATGAATGGTTATGCTCGTATGGACATGAGGTTAGATACGGCAGGTAATTGTTATGTGCTCGAAGCAAACGCCAATCCGCAATTGGCATATGGAGAAGATTTCGCTGAATCTGCTGAGTGCGCAGGAATTTCCTATGAACAACTTCTACAGAAAATCTTAAACGCTGGTCTGCGTTGGAAACCTAAACAATTCGGATAATTGAAACTAAGCTTCAGATGCCCTTAATTCTTAACTAAGTTATAGGTCTTTACGCCACAATAATAAGAGTAGTTCACTTATCTACAGTTTCACTACTGTAAAGTCAGATTGATTTCCGTGGTTTCACCAGGTTTAACAACGACAGAAAGTTTTTGATCTTGGTATCTTTCATGCCAAACTGTTAAATCGTAACTCCCGGGAGGAATTTCAGAAATTTCAAAAGTGCCATCCATTCCTGTCACCGTGCCGACATCATCGGAAACATAAATCCATCCTCGCATCCAAGAATGAGAATCACATTCAACACGCACGACTCCCGGTCGACGTAAGGGACGCTGAATGTTGAGACCAGGAAACGGAATGGCTACGTTGAACATCGTTCTCTGGCGATCGTCGTACGCGTGAGTCGAATGAAGTGTTTCATCCTCGCTCAGAATTTCAATTTGACTACGAGTCTTAACAACTTGCACTCTAGGTTCAAAGAAACACTTTCGATTGTTAATCATCGAAGGGGGCGGCTCATTAATCCATTCCAAATCATTTACAATGATAACGACATTTGCAACCCCACCGGACGAATCTACGAGAGTAGTTTGATCTTCAATTTTCTCACCGCATACCGCCTGATCGGCTTCCACAGCAACCATTACCGTATCAGGCACATTATCCACCTTAACGAGGCCACGAAGGGTCCCAAAATCCTGTGCTTTAGTTACGACAGCACCAACAATAAATATTGCCGCACAAATTATTCCCCTACAAACAAATAATCTGACCCAAGAAAATACTCGACCTGCGCGAACTTTTGTATGCATGATAGATTAAGTGTATCGAATTACTTTTTTTGAACTCTTCAGGATGTAACCGTCAATAACTAACTTAGATTATTGCCTTAACTTACCTTGGGAGAAAGTGTTTTAGTTTCTATTACAGATGTAAAATCTTCGCCTGGGTTAATAAATCGATTTCTCTCCAGTCCATATTGCGTGTCATAAAGTTGTTTATATCTTCCACCAGCAGCCAACAACTCAGCATGCGAACCTCTTTGGAGAATCTCACCCTCTTCCAGCACCAAAATCTGATCTGCATCCTGGATCGTTGAAAGACGATGTGCAATGACAAATGTAGTGCGGCCAGTTGTCAACGCACGTAAACCGTCCTGAATCAATGCCTCACTTTCACTATCGAGACTAGACGTTGCTTCATCCAAAATAAGTATCTTCGGATCAGCTAAAATTGCACGTGCAATCGCCACCCGCTGGCGTTGTCCACCAGAAAGTTTAACTCCACGCTCACCGACCACTGTACGATAACCTTCTGAAAATTGTTCGATAAATTCGTCGCAATGAGCTATCCGACTAACCCTTTGAATTTCGTCGTCTCTGGCATGCGGCTTTGAAAATCTAATGTTGTCAGCAATTGTTCCATCAAACAAAAAATTGTCCTGAAGCACTACTCCAAGATTAGACCGATAATCCATTAATTTAATTGATCTTAAATCAAACTTATCAACGAATACTGTTCCAGAGGTCGGATGATTAAATGCCATTACAAGACTAATTAGAGTGCTCTTTCCAGAACCACTCGAACCTACAAGTGCTGTAGTGCTTCCAGCTTGTGCATTGAGACACACATTCTTTAAAACAGGAGTTTCTGGTTCGTATTCGAACCAGACCTCGTCAAATCGAATATCACCGCTGATTTTCGAAACAACATGTTTACCTTCATCTTCTTGATGTTCAGTTGACATTGTCAAAACTTCACGAATTCGATCTAACCCAGCAAAGGCTTCCGTGATCTGAGTACCAATGGAAGAAACCTGGATCACTGGTGCGATTACTAAACCAGTAAAAATGATGTATTGGACCAAAATACCAGTCGTCCAGTACCCATCTATCAGAGCTTGACCACCAAGCACGATCATCAATGCACCAATAATTCCCATAATAAAAGTAGCCACCGAAGAAACGGCCGAGACCCCAGTGACAGATTTTGCAACGTTTCGGAAAAGTCGGTGAGTGCCCTTCGCAAAAACGAGCTGCTCTCTTTTTTCAACGGTATACGCCTTTACGACACGAATACCCCCTAAGGTTTCTCCTAACCGACCCGTAACGTCAGCGTTTATTTTTCCTCGAGCACGAAAAATAGGACGCAGCTTTGAAAAAGCAACCGCCATACAGATCCCGAAGACGATTAGAATCAATAGGGTTAGGCTTGTGAGCCTCCAATTCAGATAGAACAGCACTCCCAAAGCTAAAGTGCCCGTAACCACACTTCCAGTGAGTTGGACCAATCCAGTGCCTACTAGATTCCTAATACCCTCCGCATCCGTCATAATTCGAGAAATAAGAACCCCTGTCTGAGTCATATAGAAATGCCGTATCGGCAACCGCGTAACATGAGACATCACCTTTTTTCGCATTTCAGTAATTGCCCGTTGTGCCGCCACTCCTAACAACTGTGACAACGAAAATGAACTTATTGACTGCATCACAGTGGCACCGAGACCGACCCCGGCAAGCAAGAGTAATTGATCTCCCCTACCATCAGGAATTACATCGTCGATAATGTATTGCGACATTGCGGGCAGTACAAGTCCAGACAGTCGACTGATCAGCATTAGAAAAACACCAAGACACAATCGTCTACGATAGCGCCAAACTAATTCTCTGGCTTCTTGCCACGCTCCAGCAGAGATCTTTTTTTTCGTTTCGTTTCCAGACATTTTCAAAGATGACTATAAAACGAGTTAAGCATAAAATTCGTTCATTCCAGTGTAGTAGACTTTCTCTGTGGTTTCAGCATCCCGCCGAATCATCCACATCGACATGGATGCCTTCTACGCATCAGTCGAGCAACGCGACAATCCCGAACTCAAGGGTCGACCGGTAGCTGTAGGAGGGCGCCCTGAAAGCCGTGGTGTTGTTGCAGCGGCTAGTTATGAAGCACGATCCTTTGGCGTGAAGTCGGCCATGTCAATGTCAAAAGCGCTAAGACTTTGTCCTGACTTAACGATTATAAGACCTCATTTTAAAAAATACCGTGAGATTTCGTCTCATATTTTTTCTCTCTATCGATCGGTCACACCTCTCGTTGAACCAATTTCTCTTGATGAGGCATATCTTGACGTGACAAACAACAAATGGGGTGAACATTTTGCGACTCCGATCGCAAAAAAATTAAAGCAACAAATATTTAATGCGACCCAATTAACTGCATCCGCAGGTGTCTCTTCTACAAAATTTATTGCGAAAATTGCGTCGGGCTGGCAAAAACCAGACGGGCTGACGATTGTGCCGACTCAGAAAGTAGAACAGTTCCTCCAGAATCTTCCAGTTGAAGCATTATGGGGCGTTGGACCAGTGACAGCAAAAAAATTAAAGCGCTCCGGAATAATCAGGCTTGTCGATATTAGGAACTTTAAAGCCTCTGAACTAAAAAATATTGTTGGACGGCAATCAGACTGGCTCATTAAACTTTCACATGGACAAGATGACCGACCTGTGACACCAGATCGCGTAATCAAATCAAACGGTTGTGAAAATACTTTTTCTGAGGACCTAACAGATATTGATCAGATCACACAAGAGATAGAACGCATGGCTGCACGTGCAGAAGAGTGGCTTCAACACAAGAATCTAGCTGCGCGTACAGTAACTCTTAAGGTTCGTTATTCTGATTTCAATACAATCACGCGAAGCCAAACCGAACGGTCGCCGTTATCTAGTCCGAAATCAATTACGAACTGTGCAATAACTCTTCTTCAAAAAACAGAGGCCGGCGTAAGGCCAATTCGTCTCTTGGGCGTAAGTGTAAAGAATCTGCTCAACCCGAAAATGGCAAACGAAACCAACCCACAATATCTTCCGTCTTTGTGGGATGAGCACACAGAGTTTTAAATATGTCTTCTACTCAATCTATTGAACTGTCTGACTTGGGATGGAATGTATTTTTTGAAAAACATTTTAAAGACAATCAAATCGTCGACTGTGTTCCAGGGCGCATTAGCATCGAACACAACAACTTTTACCGTGTCTTTACATCCGATGGAGAATTTTTAGCTGAGTTATCAGGAGGGCTCCGTCACGATGCCAACGGAAGCCAAGATCTTCCAGCCGTCGGAGATTGGGTTGCGATAAAAATTAATGACAATCAGACTGGAACTATTAAGGCCGTGCTACCCAGAAAAAATAACTTCTCTCGAAAAGCTGCAGGAAATCCTACTGAACGTCAAATTATAGTTGCGAACATAGACACAGTATTTCTTGTTTCTGGCCTTGATGGAGATTTCAACCTTCGCCGGTTAGAACGTTACCTTGTCGCTGCAGCACAGAGTTCTGTAACTCCAGTGATCATCTTGAACAAATCAGACTTATGTAAATCTCTCGATGAAACTCTCTTAGCTGTTCAATCGATAGCCCTAGATGTAAATGTACACACCACTAGTTGCTTGAAAGACATGGGAATCGACCCACTGAAAAGTTATTTAAACAAAGGAAAGACCGTCGCATTTTTGGGATCGTCTGGCGTTGGAAAATCGACAATCATTAACCGACTCCTAGGCTTCAACAAACAGGCCACACAGCAAGTTCGGAAACGAGACCAAAAAGGTCGTCATACAACAGTATCTCGGCAGCTGCTTATCCGATCACAAGGTGGCTTAATTATCGACACACCCGGCATGCGTGAACTGAAACTGTGGGACACAACTGATGCTCTAGAGGAAACATTCAGTGACATCAATTCACTTCAATCAAACTGTCGTTTCCGAGATTGCCAACACGATAGCGAACCTGGTTGCGCTGTACAAGAAGCTGTAAAGACAGGACGGCTATTGTCTGATCGCCTGCACCATTATCACCGACTAGAGAAAGAAAGAGCTGCCCTCGAAAAAAAACGAGAAGAACAAAAACAAGCCATCGAAAATCATCAAAACAAAAGAACAGAACATTCGCCTAGACGCTCACGGCGCCTATCCTATGATTGACGAAAGTCACTCGTAAGATGCCTAGACCAAACTCTCATCTTCTAACTTAATTAAAGAGCTGCGATTCACACCGCTTTACCGAGCCAATCGTTGAAGACTTTCTGCGTGATCGGTTTCTTCCGCCCGTATATCCTCAAGTCGAGTAACTAAACCCTTATCACCATACTCTTCCGCCTGCTGAATACGATCAGTGTAATTAGCAATCACCCGGTGCTCAGCTTCAATATTCAGTTTCATCATTTGTTCCGTCGATCGAACTGACTTCGGCATCTTTGGGTTTATGTGTACTTTACCGCCAAGAGCTGCAATCTTATCCGCCAGAAAAATTGCGTGCGTCATTTCTCCTTGAATATCAGGTCCTATTTCTTGCCGAAGCGCATGCCCAAGTAAACCCGTGGCCGCCGAAGAATGATACAGATAACGAAGCACCGCCTCGAGTTCAAGGTTTAGATCTTCGTTAAGTCCGTCAATCAGTTTACGTCGTAAAATATCTTTGCTCTTTGCCATGAATACTCCTTACTTTCCTAATGTGTTTGTTTTCCACCCATTTGTAAAAGTGCAGGCTCTACACCTAAGCGCCGAATTACAGTCTTCCACATTTTCGAAGAGCACGTATTGAAGAGAACCTCCTTGTCTATATCAGCTATTAGCCACGCCGAATTAGCCAGCTCGGCCTCTAATTGACCGGCCTCCCATCCAGCGTGCCCGGATATCAACCGTGTTCCAGGAGGTGAACAATCTTCAACCAAAGTACGCAAAAGATGAATTGATGTCGAAAGATAAACACCTTCACAGAGCCGTATAGAGTTTTCGTCTTCGGGCTCCTGTCCCATAAGAATCCAAGCGCTTTGTGGCTCCACAGGTCCTCCATGCCAGAGTTTTAGGGCGTCTTGACCTCGGTTATTAATAGGAGGTTCAAAATCAATAACATCAGCTACTAAAATCTGTGTATCTCTATTCAATATCAGTCCGAAGGCACCCTCATTTCGATATTCACACAAGAGGACCACTGTGCGACAAAATTCTGGGTCATTCAGTTGAGGCATCGAAACCAATAACGACGGGACCAACGTTTTTGAAGAAATCTCATTCATTAAACTAGACCCTCTTCACACCTTCCTGTTTACTCTTTGCGATCAGACTGAAGCTGATTACGAGCCCAAATAACGTGACGTTTAACTAAAGGATCTGACCGGCTATCATGAACCGGTTCATCAAGAATATTCTCCGCTTGAGATAAACCACTGTTACCAAGTGCAACAGCCGTATTACGCCGAAGTCCACGGAGTCCAGCTCTGGACATTGCCCCTTGTTTTACAATGGGTCGAAGCACCTCATCCGGCTGAGACCATAAAGCCGACAAGCTTGTCTGATCAAACACCGCGTTTGGCTGCCATACCGAATCCCCGGAAGTTGCGGCTTGAGCATTCCATGGGCACACATCTTGGCAAATGTCGCAACCGTAAACATGTGTGCCAATCGTCTCCCTCGACGACTCTGGAATATCATCGCGCAATTCAATAGTGAAATATGAAATACATTTCGTCGCATCGATAACCCACGGTTGTACAATGGCATCCGTCGGACACGCCTCCAAACAAAGAGTACATTCTCCACATTGATCTAAAGCCGGAGAATCTGTATCGAGTGACAAACTACAAATTATCTCTGACAAAAACAGCCACGAACCCAATTCAGGACTAATTAAACAGGTGTTCTTTCCAATCCATCCCAAGCCGGCTTGTTGTGCGTAAACGCGTTCTTGAACCGGGCCTGTATCTACATAAACTTTTGCTTCAAAGGACTCCGCGGTAGTCTCCCGCATCCATTTAAGAAGCTCTTCCATACGTTTATTAAGAATCTCGTGATAATCAGATCCCCAAGCATAACGCGATACATGAGCGCAGTTTGGATCTGCCTGCTCAGTAGAATACGGACGGTCCACGTTATAAAGAGTTGCAAGCGCGATAACCGTTCTTGCAGATGGAAGTATATTTCGAACATCTGACCGTTTGTCTGCAGTGCGAGCCATGTACTGCATTTCACCTGAAAAACCACGCTGAATCCAATCTTTTAAAAATCGGAGTTCTATAAAATTTTCAGCTGGAGCGATTCCACATGCAGTAAAACCTAATGATTGAGCTTTCGCTTTAAGATTAGATGAATTCAACATTAAAATTAATACTCATTGAAGCAAAGGCGAATGATTTCGATGTGCTTCTGACAGCACAAGCTCCGCCGCTCTTCGACTGGCTCCAGAACAACCCAATTGCTCTCGAACCATTTTGAGCTCACGACAGACTTTAGTCACGCGAGCCGGATCCGACAAAAAATTAACAACTTCGTCACACACTGCTTGTGGCGTAAATGCGTCTTGAATAAGCTCAGGTACTATCTTATGGCCAGCAATCAGGTTAACCATACCAACCGCATCAACATTCGCAAAAGCACGCACTAAACGATACGTGACCGGGGATACTCGGTACACGACGACCATCGGTCGGCCGTGAATCGCGGTCTGAACCGTTGCTGTGCCAGATGCTGTTACCACAAAATCTGAAGCCTTCAGAACATTATCGGTCTGAGATTCGAGAACAACTGTTGACTGACCAGTGGCCAATAGATCCGAAAGTGGATCAAATAATCGATCATCTAGATCAGAAGCACGAGCTATAAGAAATTGAACACTAGGAATTCTCTGTCGAATTAACAATGCTGCATCGATTAGATCAGGAAGAATAGATTGAACCTCATTCGGACGACTTCCGGGCAACAATGCTACCGTAGGACAATTGGGATCAAATCCGTTCTCACGCAGTATTCCTTTCTTATCGCTAGTAACCTGACACAAATCGAGAAGAGGATGCCCAACAAAATCAACAGGGATGTTTTCTTGCTTATACAGTACTTCTTCAAAAGGGAAAATGACTAGGGCTCGTTGAACAAATCGTTTCATGGCATGAATTCTTCCACGCCGCCACGCCCAGAGTTGCGGACATACATAATAAACAACTGGAATGCCTAAATGAGAGATCGCCTTGGCCAATCGAAAATTAAAATCCGGAAAATCAATTGGCACAAACACATCAGGACGTTCAGTTTTTGCCACCTTAACAAGATGATGATAAATCGAATAAGACCGTGGCAGCACAGAGAGTGCTTCGGTTAAACCAGTCACGGTAAGACCACGATAGTCTTCAATCGACTCACCACCAGCCGCACGAAACTTCTCCCCCCCCAAACCGTAAACTCGGGCAGAAGGTTCTAACGCTAATAGTGATTCCGTAAGAGCCCCAGCGTATAAGTCGCCTGAAGGTTCGCCACACGAAACTAAAATTTTCATTTAAACAGATAATAGAAATACGAAAGATTACGGGACAAATACGCGATACCAAACATATTAGCAACCTTAAAAACCGACAGTTGAAGATTCAACTTCAGAAACACTCATGAGTTCATAATCTTCAAACCCGGTCTCCTCAAGATCATCAATAAACGCGGCGGCGTCACCCACCAAAACAATTGACAGATTTTCAGGCTGCAAGAAAGCTCGCGCAGCACGTTGAATATCATGCGGAGAGACAGCCCGCACACGCTCGGGATAAGTTTCGAGATCGCTCAAATCTAGACCAAAAACTAAAGCTTCCAATACTTGAGTAGCGATGGAATTGGGCGTCTCTATTGTAAGAGGGAAATTCCCCGCGAGATAGTCTTGCGCTCCTCGTA